>MDTD01055910.1_pt1 | contig 17876 bp, 15 predicted proteins | sample 811221 | NCBI WGS metagenome assembly MDTD01 (sample SAMN05326646, study PRJNA326480) | marine metagenome | isolation source: seawater | place: Pacific Ocean: South West | collected 2011 | reverse complement strand
ATTAAGACATATTTGTGTTTTTTCAATAAAGAAACTTATGAAATCAAAAGGAAATATTGTTTTTTTAGGCATGATGGGGTCTGGAAAGACATCCATAGGCAAGTTAGTTTCAAAAAAATTAAAACTAAATTTTTTTGATACTGATAGTGAAATAGAAAAAAAAATAAACATGAAAATATCAAAAATTTTCCAAGAGCACGGAGAAAGTTTTTTTAGGGATGTTGAAGAAAAAATTACACTAAATATTCTAGAAAAAGAAAATGTTGTGATATCATTAGGAGGTGGAACCTTTATAAACAAAATTATTAGAAATAAAATTTTATCAAATCATTTATCTTTTTGGTTAAATTGGAAACCTGAAATATTGATAAAAAGGATAAAAAACAGTCCAAAAAGACCACTTGCTATGAATTCTTCAATAAATGAATTAGGTGATCTAATAAAAAAACGTTCTAACTTCTATTCAAAGGCATTGTATAATATTGACTGTAATGAGTTAACAAAATCCCAAATTGCTAATAAGATTATAAAAATTTATGAAGCCGATTAAATTAAACGTTAACACAAAGTTTCAAAAATACCCAATTTTTATAGGTTCAAACCTTTTACCTAATATTCAAAAGTTTATTAATAAAAATTTAACAAAATTTGAAAAATGTTTATTGGTTGTGGATAAAAAAATTCCAAACAAAAATATTAAAAAAATTAAAAGATTTATTAAATGCAAAGAGATACATATTCTTTATTTTCTTGCTAATGAAAAAAATAAAAATCAAAGGTCAGTAGATAAAATTCTTAGAGTTTTACTTAAAAAAAATTTTACCAGATCTGATTGTTTAATTGCAGTAGGAGGAGGGATAACTGGCGATGTTGTTGGTTATGCCGCTAGTATTTTTAAAAGAGGTCTTCAATTTGTAAATATTCCAACATCGTTATTAGCTCAAGTAGACTCATCAATAGGAGGCAAAACAGGAATTAATACCTTTTATGGGAAAAATTTGGTTGGAAGTTTCTATCAACCTAAATTAGTTATCGCAGACTGTAACTTTCTAAAAACTTTGCCTAGACGAGAAATCATTTGCGGTTACGCAGAAATTTTAAAACACTCTTTGATATCAAAAAAAAATTTTTATACATTCTTAAAAAAAAATTTTCCCCACATTATTAATCTTAAGTCACCATTTATAGAAAAGGTAATTTATAAAAGTTGTAGAATAAAAAAAGAAGTTGTTGAAAAGGACGAAAGCGAGAAAAATTTAAGAAAAATTTTAAATTTTGGTCATACTTTTGCTCATGCTTATGAAGCATCATTAAACTACTCAAAAAAATTAAATCATGGTGAGGCAGTTTTGCTAGGAATCATTTCTGCGTTAAGATTCAGTCTAGATAACAAATTTCTAAAAAAAAAGGAATATCTTTATATTATAGATCATTTCCATAAGTCAAATTTACCCTCGAATTTGAAAAAGTACTTTTCTAAAAAAGATGTAAGTAAGATTATAAACTTTATGACCAAAGATAAAAAAAATAAATCAAAAAAGATCAATTTGATTTTACTTAAAAAGATTGGCTCCACTTTAATCAATCAGGAGTTTAACAAAAATTATTTAATTGATTTTTTAAAAGGGGAATTAAGTTATTAATATTTGTAAAGAATGAATATAATTTTTCATTTCATATTCTAAAACTTTATAGATTCTTTTATTACTGTCAATTTTACTCATTTCTTTAAGTTGATTGGAGTCTATAATTATCTTTAAATGAAATTTATCTTCTTGATTGCCCGGATGATTCTTATGAAGAAAAGATTTATCTTCAATTCTTATATTTTCAATTATAAGTTGGTTTGTAAGTTTATTTTTAACAATTGCAATTAATTCATTTATATTCATATATTGTTAATAATATATCATGAAAAATATTTGTGACTGGAATAATTGTAATGAAATTGGGGAATACAAAGCACCAAAAGAAAAAGATAATAGTAAAAATTACAGGATGCTCTGCTTAGAGCATGTTAAAGAATTCAATAAAAATTGGAATTATTTTTCAGGTATGAACGATGACCAGGTGATAAACTTTCTAAAATCTGATATGACTTGGCATAAACCAACTCAAAGCTTTAGTTCTTCAGATAATTTTTTTAAAGTACTTTGGAATAACACCCTTAAAGATGAACTCGATAAAGATAAATTCAAAAGTGAGTTTAACCATATGCGTCAATTTAAATTTGACCATAAAGACATAAAAGCCTTCAGTATTTTGGGAATTTCTGTTGGTTTAAAATGGGAGAAAATCCAAGAAAAGTTCAAATTACTTGTCAAAAAATTTCACCCTGATATGAATTCTGGTAATAAAAATTACGAGGAAAAACTTAAACTTATAACTTTGGCTTATACACAACTAAAAAAAACATATAGAGAAAAAATTGAATCCTAATCTTAATATACAACCTGATATCAAGGTCTCGATAAAACAAACTTTTGGTATTGACTCTGAAATGGAGGTAAGTGCTTTCTCAGAAAAAAGTGAATATGTTCCCGATATTGATAAGAATTATAAATTCGATAGGGATACCACTCTTTCAATCATTTCAGGTTTTGCGTTTAACAAAAGAGTTCTTGTTCAAGGTTATCATGGAACTGGTAAATCAACACATATTGAACAAATTGCTGCAAGATTAAATTGGCCATGTATAAGGGTCAATTTAGATAGTCATATAAGCAGGATAGATTTAATAGGAAAAGATGCAATTGTACTTGAAAACGGAAAACAAGTCACAAAGTTCAATGAGGGAATTTTACCTTGGTCAATTCAAAATCCTGTAGCTTTAGTATTCGATGAATATGATGCAGGACGTCCAGATGTCATGTTTGTAATTCAAAGAGTTTTGGAGGCTGAGGGAAATTTTACTTTGTTAGATAAAAATAAAGTTTTAAAACAAAATAAATTTTTTAGACTTTTTGCAACCTCTAATACCGTGGGCTTGGGTGATACCAGTGGATTATACCATGGAACTCAACAAATAAATCAAGGTCAAATGGATAGATGGAATATAGTTACTACTCTTAACTATTTGAGTCTCGAAAAAGAAATGGAGATAATACTTGCTAAAAATAAAAGCTTAAATAACCAAAAAGGTAAGGAGAAAGTAGCGAGCATGATCAAAGTTGCATCACTTACAAGAAAAGGTTTTGTAGCTGGAGATATATCAACCGTCATGAGTCCAAGAACTGTTTTGCATTGGGCTGAAAACACAGAAATATTCAAGGACACCGGTTACGCTTTTAGAGTTACTTTTCTGAATAAATGTGACGAAATTGAAAAAAATACTATAGCAGAATATTATCAAAGATGTTTTGGTGAAGAACTTCCAGAATCACTTGCTAACATTCAGATATAATGGCAAGTAGCGATAAAGGCTCAAATCTTAAAGAAAAACTAAAACAAGCTTTAGTCTCAACAGCAAGAGCAATTTCAGATGATTTTAAAATTATAGAAAAGACTAATAAGGAGAAATCTTCAAAAAAATACGACGTTTTTGAAATAGATAATCTTGACTCAAAAAGAGATTTTACAAAGGCAAGAGCTGAGTCAGATTCGACAGCTCTAAAAAGCAAGTTTTCGAGTGATATTGTGCATAAAAAAAATTTGCCATCCAACACATCTTGTAAATCACTTTATACTATTGCAGAAAAAATCAGGTACGAAATGCTAGGTATTAAAATGTTAAAAGGTATAGAGATTAATCTTAAAGAAAATTATAGCCAAATAATAAATGCAAAAAAAAAGGAAAAACTTAAATCCAAAGATGATGTGACTATATCGGAAGCATTTGAATTATATATGTTAAAAAAATTTTTAAACATCAATTTAAATCCTTTAGCAAACAAGATGCTCAATTTTTGGGAAAAAGATTTTGATAAAGCTGTTGAAAAACACATAGATTTCTTAAAAGAAAATTTGGAGTCTCAAAATCAATATTCGGCAAGATTTTCTCAAATTTTACAAGAAATGGACATCTTTCAAACAGATGATAATGAACAGTTAAAAGACGAAGATCATGAGGAAAATCAAAATAATCCCTCGAATGATGATCAAAATAGTTCTAATGATGATAATAAGGATCAGAATGAGGATAATAAAGCCGAAGCAAGCCTAGATGCAGATTATGATGTCAACGAGTACAAATTAGATGATCAATTAGTTGATGCTGATACAGATCAAATTAAAAACGAACAACTAGTTCAAAAAAAAAATATTAATGAAATAAATCTAGATTATAAAATTTTCACATATGAATATGATGAGATTACTAAAGCAGAAAATCTTGAAAATTCGGACGAAGCTTTAAAATTAAGAAAAACACTTGATCAGCAGCTTGTGGGCTTCCAAGATGTGATAACAAAATTAGCAAATAAACTTCAAAGACAGTTACTTGCTAAACAAAACCGCTCTTGGAATTTTGACCTTGAAGAAGGCTTATTAGATAGTTCTAAATTACCTCGGATAATTATGGACCCTTATAATTCACTATCATTCAAAAAAGAAAAAGATTTAGAATTTAAAGATACAATAGTGACTCTACTAATTGATAATTCAGGCTCAATGAGAGGTAGACCGATTACTATTGCAGCTATTTGTGCAGACATATTATCGAGAACACTAGAACGATGCTCAGTAAAAGTTGAAATATTAGGATTCACCACAAAGAATTGGAAAGGCGGACAAAGTAGAGAATTTTGGAATAGAATGGGTAAACCAAAAACTCCTGGCAGATTAAATGATTTGAGACATATCATTTATAAGGGTGCTGATACACAATGGAGACAAGCAAAAAATAATATTGGCTTAATGCTTAAAGAGGGCCTACTAAAAGAAAATATAGATGGAGAAGCTATCTCATGGGCATTCAATAGAATTAAAAAAAGAAAAGAAGAAAGAAAAATTTTAATGGTTATTTCAGATGGCGCTCCAGTGGATGACTCTACTTTGTCAGTTAACTCAGGAGATTTTTTAGAAAAACATTTAAAAAAAATAGTAAAATTTATAGAAGAAAAAACTGAAATAGAAATATTAGCAATAGGAATTGGCCATGATGTTTCGAGATATTATAACAGAGCAATCAAAATTACTGATGTAAACGAATTGGGTGATGTTATGATCTCTCAGCTAAGTGCTCTTTTCGAAAAAAAAAATAAACTTCATTAAATTTTAAATAAATCATTATTCTTCCAACTTAAAAAAACTTCAGCACCTCCTCTTGTTTTTGAATTTCTACAATTTACTATTGCAAAGTTTTTCTCAAGCAATGTCTTTCCAATAAAAATTCCAAGACCCAGCCCTGTCTTAGATTTATTTTTACTAATAGGTGATTTTAGATAAGGTTCGCCTATTTTAGAAATTATGTCATTTGGATAACCTTTGCCATCATCTTCTATAATTACCTCTGTTATTTCATTATTACTTTTAAGAGTAATAAATACTTTACTTAAACTAAACTTATTCGCGTTTCCAATAAAATTTCTTAATCCATAAACTATTTCAATTGATTTAGTAATTTTTTTATTGTTTGAGTCTTGATCAAAATTAAATATGAATTTTTTGTCACTTGTCTCTTTAAAAGATAAAATTATTTCTTTTAGTAAATCTCTCATACTTAAATCTTCATCGATAAAATCATCTTCTTCATTGGGATTTAGTGATAATCTTTTTAAGATTTGATTACATCTTTCAACTTGGCTTGATAACAACTCAATATCTTGTATTACATCTTTTTGATTTTTTAGTTGATGCTTTAGTTCTTGAGAAATAATTTTTATAGTAGACAAGGGCGTTCCTAATGAATGAGCTGCTGCTGCAGCTTGACCACCTAGTGATAGCATTTCATGTTCTTTTGCCATAACTTCCTCCATTTTGTTAAGTGCTTCTTTTCTCAGTCTGGACTCTGCTCCAAAGATGATTGCGAAATAATTTAAAAAAACAAGCGCAATCACTAAAGCTATGGGGATTGAGTAATAGTAATAGTTATCGACATGAAAATGGTCGCTTAAGGGTTTTGGCAAATCTTTTGAAAAAAAAGTTAAGAAAATTATCAATAGAATAGTTGAAGTCATCAAAAATAAATTTGTTCTTAGACCTAAATTCGATGACGCAAAAACACTGGGAATAATAAGAAATATCACAAATGGATTTACTATTCCCCCTGTAAGATAAATTAAACCTCCCAGCTGAAAAATATCTATCAATAAAAAGATTAAGGCGGATCTATCTGAAAGCTGAGTTTTTTGATAAACAAAAATTAAATAAAAATTGCTTAATATGCCAAAAAAAATAATAAGATTTGTGTAAATAAAATCGAAATCAAACCCAAAATAGAAATAAACAAGATAAACAGATACAAGCTGGCCGATTATACCAATCCATCTTAAGCTTATGTAAGTAGATTTTTTTAAAGTATGATATTTTGAAGTTTCAAAGAACTTCATCTTTATATATCTAAATTACTAACATTTATAGCATTAGAGATAATAAAATCTTTTCTTAATGCAACGTCATTACCCATTAAGGTATGTATTAAATTTTGATCTTTTTTTGTATCTTTTGAGTATTGAACCTTTAATAAATTTCTTGTCTCTGGGTCTAAAGTGGTGCTCCATAACTCCTCCGGATTCATTTCACCTAAACCTTTAAATCTTTGTAAATTTATTTTTGACTTTTCAAATTCTAATAATTTAGAGAATTCTTTTGAGCCTTTTTTTATTTTTTTGAATTCTTTATTGCTATTAACTAAATAATTTTCTAGTTCAATTTCATCCTTAATATAAATACCCTTTGTTCCTTTATTAATTTTGAATAGAGGAGGCTGCGCCAAGAAAACAAATCCATTTTCAATTAATTTATTAAATGGTTTGTTGTTAAAAAAAGTCAGTAACAAAGCTCTAATATGCGAACCATCTACATCGGCATCTGTCATAATAATTATTTTTCCATATCTTAGATCTTTTAAATCAATTTCTTGAGCTTTCGGATCTAATCCAAGAGCATTAATCAGTGTCAAAATTTCGTTAGATGAAATCATTTTTGATAAAGCTTTAGTTCTTTGATCTGAGCCATTTGAATTACCATTACCGTTTTTCTTTAATTGTAAATCCTCAACATAAGTGTTTAAAATTTTACCACGTAATGGCAAAACAGCTTGATTTATCCTATTTCGACCTTGTTTAGCTGAACCACCAGCTGAGTCACCCTCGACAATGAATAACTCTGTACCCTCTTGTTTTCCAATTTGACAATCAGCAAGCTTACCAGGCAGGCCACTTAGCTCAAGAGCACCTTTTCTTCTGACACTTTCTCGAGCCTTCCTTGCAACATCACGCGCTAAAGCAGCTTGAATAATTTTTGCTAAAATAATTTTTGATATACTAGGATTTTGATCAAACCAGATAGATAGCTTTTCATTGATAACTGTTTCGACAATCATTCTTACTTCTGAGGAAACCAGTTTATCTTTTGTTTGAGATGAGAATTTAGGATCTGGAATTTTTATAGATAAAACACAAGTTAAACCTTCTTTAATATCGTCACCGGATATACTCAATTTATTTTTTTTTAATAAATTATGTTCATTAGCATATTTATTAATTACTCTTGTTAATGCACTTCTAAAACCAAGGATATGGGTACCACCATCTTTTTGATAAATATTATTTGTGTAAGGAAAAACTTCTTCGGAAAAGCTTGCATTCCATTTTAAAGAGCATTCAATTTCTATATCACTTTTATTACCTTCAATATAAATGGGCTTTTTAAAAAGATCATTACCATTTTTATTCTGAAGTTTTTCTCTTTTTTCGTCTAAAAATTCGACAAACTCTATCACTCCTCCATCATATTTAAATTCATAAATTTTTTCTTTTTTTAAGCTTGAGTCTGTAAACGTAATTTTGAGACTTTTATTCAAAAAAGCTAGTTCTCGCATTCTCTTTATCAAAGTAGAGGAGCTGAATTTAATAGAAGAAAATATTTTTTTTGAGGGTAAAAAAGTTATTTGCGTTCCAGTATCTTTTGTTTTACCAATTACCTTTAAAGGATTTTTTGCCTCTCCATCCTTAAATTCTATAAAAAATTTTTTTCCATCTCTATAAATCTCTAATTTCAGATTTTCAGAAAGAGCGTTGACTACAGAAACTCCTACACCATGCAATCCTCCTGATACTTTATAAGAGTCATGATCAAATTTTCCTCCTGCGTGAAGTTGTGTCATAATTACCTCAGCTGCAGACTTTTTTTCATCTTTGTGTATATCTACTGGGATTCCTCTCCCATCATCTTTAACTGTAATTGTTCCATCTTGATTGATTTTGACATTTATATTTTTACAATAACCCGCTAGAGCCTCATCAATAGAGTTATCGACAACTTCATAAACCATATGATGCAAACCGGTGCCGTCATCGGTATCTCCAATATACATTCCTGGTCTTTTTCTTACAGCCTCAAGCCCTTTTAGAACTTTAATTGAATCTGCTTGATATTTATTTTTTGTATTCATTTTGTTAATTAAGGAAAAATAAATTATAGCATTTTTTGTAAAAAATTTCTCAATTATTATTTATAAAATCATCAAATTAAGGCTTAATTACCAAGCTTATTTGATGGCGGAGAGAATGGGATTCGAACCCATGAAAGAGTTGCCCCTTTACACGCTTTCCAAGCGTGCGCCTTCAACCACTCGGCCACCTCTCCTAAAAATTATCTAACTGTATCCAATTTTCTTCTTTAAAAACTGTATTTTTTCTAAACCAATAGGATAAATATCGTTCAGCCAAAAAAGCAAATATTCTTTGAGTATCATAATTTTTTAAATTTTTAAATTTAAAATGAGTTTCACATCTTTCTAACCAAGGAAAAAGGGTTTCAAACCATCTATTCATTACATTTGGTTTTGCAATAAACATTATATGTGGATTAAAACTATCATTATTCATTACAAAATCTTTAAAACCTTCTTTATCAACGTAATCAAGCTCATTTATCGCTTTTTCTAAATTTCCATAACCATGATGCATATCGAAATGTAACAAAATATTTTCTTTTTTTTTTAAGAATAAAACCAAGGGGTCTTTAAGTATATTTCTCCATCCTCTTTTAATCATCTTAATTTTTTTTGCACCTGAAACTTTTATTGGTTTACAAATTATTGAATCGTATTTTGACCAATCTTCCATGGGTTCAGAAATAACATATTGATTAATATTTTCTTGATTAATATCAATATTCCTATTTTCTTTTATCCAAAATCTTCTTTTTTGGCAAAATCCAATCCAATTATTATCATTCTCTTTTTTTAGTAGATTTTTCCAATACCAATAATGAAAAGTGAGCTCAGAATAAAATTTTTCTTTATGATATATATTATCTCCATTATCGCAAGAAACATATTTTTCAGGTTTTTTTTCTTGACCAACCCATGCTAATTTATATCCAGGTTTATTAATAAAGCTTACTTTTTTATTTGTAACACAATATATTTTTAGATTACTAGATTCCATTTATTATTTTTTAAAATTGTACATATAAATATGTCTAAAATATTTCGGATAAAATTTAAAAAAATTTCTGAATATGATGTTCAGAAAACCACTCCAAGTTTGAATTCTACTTAACATTCCTGAACTTTTTTCATTAGGATGTGAATGTTCATAAGTTACATGGAAATAACCTAACATCTTTGCAATTCTTTTTTGATTAATGCTTAAAATTCCATCTAGTCCAAATCTCAAAAATAATATTGGTTTTTGTTTTTGTCTTTTAAATAAATAATTAGATTGACCAATCAGTTCATATTCAGAAAATAAAGAACCATTATAAACCTTGTGTTGGTTGAAAATACTTTTTAAAATCAGTTCTGAAAAATACTCTGCTAAAGAAATTTTTTCTGATTTTTTATATAAACAATTTTCAAAAAAGAATTCATACTCTGCTTTTGTAATTCCAATAAATTGATTGAGGAATGATATAAAATATGATGGTAATCTTTTTAAAATATTCTTATTAGTTTTATAATAAGCTTTATGAAATTCAAAAAAATTTCCATATTTGATTGAAATATCATCTTTAAAAAAAGATATCTTTTTTAAAATTATCGTGTCGGCATCCCAAATAACGATATTTTCATTTGTTTCGTTTATGAAATTAAATACAAACGTTAATTTAAGTGCTTGTTGATAGTACCATTTTAGTCTTTCATGGAATTGTTTTTTATAATCAATCTCTCCGTTAAGGTTATTATAAATTGACTCGAATTTATTAAATTTAATTACATCATCCTCCGAGATAATTGATACTTCGTCAAATTTTATTTTATCTTGAAATTCTTTTTTCTGATTATGTGGACAAATAATGAATAATCTTACTTTATTGTATAAATTTTTAAAATTGATAAGGTTCTCTATGATAAGGGGGATATCCCTATTTAAAGATACCTGGCAAATATTAATTCTTACTTCTTTCATAAATTTAAATTATTTTATTATTTATATACTGTTATAAATAATTTAAAAAAATTAAAATTAAATGAAACACAAAATTTTGAAAAAAATTTTAGGAATTCTTAATTATAAGTTGATAGATAAAAATTACTTTAAAAATAATAGATTAATTTCCAAGACTTCACATCTAAATAACAAAAATTTAATGAATAATTTATTTAAACATAGAATAAAACAAATAATACAAATAGGTGCGAATGATGGAAAAAGATTTGACGATCTTAATAAACTTATAAAAAAAAATAAAATAAATGCAATTTTGATTGAACCAATAGAGAAAAATTTTAATGATCTAAAAAAAAATTATCAAAAATTTAAATTTGTTAAACTTGAAAATGCAGCAATTTCAGTAAATAAGGAGATAAATCATTTATATAAAGTAGATGAAAAATTCCTGTCTTTTTATGATAAGCATATTCCAGGAATAACTTCATTTAATAAAAACCATTTACTTAAGCATGGTGTCAAGAAAAATCATATATCTAGCGAAAAAGTTAATTCAATTTCAATTACAAATATCATAAGAAAATATAAATTAAAAAAATTAGATCTATTATATATAGACACGGAAGGGTATGACGGAAAAATTGTTTTAGATTTTTTGAAAATTAAATCGCTTAAGCCAATAATTATTTTTGAATATATTCATATCGATAGCAAGGTATTTGCTAAAGTTATAGAAAAATTAATACATTCTAAATATAAATTTTTTTCCATAAATGAAAATTTAATATGTTTTCCAAAAAACAAGTTTTTTTCTATTTAGAAATCCAATTATAATATTTATCTTTATTTTCTAAAATATATTTTGGGAAATTATTATCAATTTCAACAACATCAAACTTTTCTTTTCTCCCCAAAAGATCTAAGCCTAATTTTATCTTATCTTTTATTTTATTTTCATTTAAAAATTCCTCTGAAATTTTTTCTTTAAACACATACTTATCATTTGTTTCACATAAATTTTTGTACTTATAAAGTAATTCACTAGGAGTTTTTAAATTGCAAAAATGCCATCCACCATTTTCTATTATATTATTCAATCTGAATTTATCTATTCTCCAGAAAGGTCTTTTTTTAAATTTCAAATCTCTTAACCATTGAGGTGACTTTAAATATTTCTTAACACAAATTCTGGATCCTATCCAAAAAGGATTAATTTGGGCTTGTAAATTTAATTTATAATAATAATGATTTTGTTTTAAAGCAGCATATCGTTTTTTAACATTAAAATTTTTAATTGCTTTTGGATTAGGTATTTCGTCTAAGTCAGAAATTATTACTATATCGTCCTTATTTGAATTTTCTAAACCTCTTTCAATACAATTTCTCTGATAGTTTTCTCTTTTCCAAGGATTGTCGCCATCAGGCATATCATCTACCTGAATATAGATAATTTTTTTTTTAAATTTTTTAAAATTATCTATATTAAATCTAAATTTTTTAAAATTATTTTGCCAAGTTTTGTTTCCCTCAACAATTACAAAATAGTCTACATAATCATTCAAAATATTCAGTCTTAAATCTAATAGTAAGTCTTCGTCCCAGTATGAAAAACAATCGTATATTCTCATTGTTTATCTTTATTAATCTTTAATACTCCTATGAAAGCCTCTTGTGGAATTTCAACCTTTCCGAATTGTTTAGATCTAGCTTTTCCTTTTTTTTGTTTTTCTAACAATTTTCTTTTTCTATCAGTTGCACCTCCGCCATGAATTTTTGTCAAAACATCTTTTTTAAAACCTTTTATAGTTTCTCTGGCAATAATTTTTCCACCTATTGCCGCTTGAACAGGAATCATAAAATTATGTCTCGGAATTAAATCCTTTAATTTTTCACAAACTTCTCTGCCTGTCCTTTGAGCAAAATCTTTATGAATCATCATTGCCAATGCATCGACTGGTTCTCCATTAACTAAAATCCCAAGTTTCACTAAGTTTCCTTCCCTATGGCCAATTATTTCATAATCAAAACTTGCGTATCCACTTGTCATTGATTTAATTCTATCATTAAAATCAAAAACTACTTCGTTCAATGGTAATTCATAGCTTAAAACAGCTCTGTTTCCAGAATAACTTAAATTTTTTTGTATTCCTCTTTTATCCTGACATAATTTAATGATCGATCCTAAATATTGATCTGGAGTAATTATTGTAGCCTTAATCCAAGGTTCCTCGATAAATTTTATAAAAGTTGGATCTGCAAGACTTGAGGGATTTTGTAAGTCAACGATATCACCATTATTTAAATTTACTTTATAGACAACTCCAGGAGTTGTTGTAAGTAAATTAACATCAAATTCTCTTTCGAGTCTTTCAGTAATTATTTCAAGATGTAGCAAACCTAGAAATCCGCATCTAAATCCTAAACCTAAAGCTGACGATGACTCAGCTTCAAAGGAAAAACTTGCATCATTTAATTGTAATTTAGCTAAACCATCTTTTAGTTTTTGATACTCTGAACTATCTACGGGAAATAACCCACAGAAAACAACTGGCTTACTTGGTTTAAATCCAGGTAATGCCTCTACTTTTGGTTTTGAAGCATCACAAATTGTGTCTCCAACTTTTGTTTCTGAGAGAACTTTTATTCCTGTCGTAATAAAACCTATCTCACCAGCATTTAATTCATTTATATTTTTTGGTTTAGGTGTAAATACTCCAACTTTTTCAATAATATAATCTTGATTACTTGAAAGCATTTTTATTTTCATATTTTTTGTAATTTTACCATTGATGACTCTTACTAATATTACTACGCCAAGATACGTATCATACCAGCTATCTACTAATAGACATTTTAAATCTTGTTCTAAATTTCCTTTTGGTCCTGGCAATCGATTAACAATTTGTTCTAATATATCATCAATACCTTCGCCAGTCTTTCCAGAACATGGAATAGCATTTTCAGTATCAATTCCAATAACATCTTCAATTTGTTTGCTGGTTCTTTCTAAATCTGAAGCTGGTAAATCAATTTTATTTAAAACTGGTATTATTTCGTGATTAATATCTAAAGCTTGATAAACATTTGCTAATGTTTGTGCCTCCACTCCTTGAGTGCTATCGACAATAAGTATAGATCCTTCACATGCATAGAGCGACCTACTTACCTCATAACTAAAATCCACATGCCCAGGAGTGTCTATTATGTTCAAAATATATTCCTTTCCATTTTTTGCCCTGTAATTCAATTTAACTGTTTGAGCTTTAATTGTTATTCCTCTTTCTCTTTCAATATCCATGGAATCTAAAACTTGTGCTTTCATTTCCCTTTCTGTTAAACCTCCACATTTATGGATTATTCTATCTGCTATTGTTGATTTACCATGATCGATATGCGCAATAATTGAAAAATTTCTAATATTATCGATAGTATTCATTTAAATATTAAGATCGAATTTTAGCGCCAGTTTTATTTTCTACAGTTTTAATTATTAGATTATTAATTTTCTCTAAATCACTTTCTTTTAATGTTTTTTCAAATGACTGGATGGTCACATTAATTGCAATTGATTTTTGATTTTCAGGAATATTTTCACCCTCATAAACATCGAAAACCTTAATATTTTTTACTAAACTTTGATCCACACTTGAAACAGCATTAATTAAATCCTGAGCATTTACCTCTTTGTTAACAATAAATGCAAAATCTCTCTCAGATTTTTGGTAATCTGAATAAGAAAATTTTGTCTTTTGGTCATTTAATGTTTTTTTTGATAATTTAAGATTATCCATAAAAATTTCAAAACCAACTAAAGACTCTGTTTTAATATCAATCTTTTTAAGGATATTGGGATGGATTTCACCAAAATACGCTGCAACCCCTTTCTTTTCCTCATTTAAAAATAATCTACCTGACTTACCAGGATGGTAGTAATTGGGTGTTTTGTTGTCGATAAAAAATTTATCAGAATTATAACCTGCCTCAATAAGAGTTTGGATAACATCTTTTTTAACATCAAACACATCAACATTTCTTTCTTTTTCAATCCAAGATGACCTAAATTTTTTTCCAGCTGATAGTCCGCAAACTACAGTATTTTGATCACCCGGGTTGGAACCAGTAAAAATCGGACCTATTTCAAATATTGATAAATCTTTAAAACCTCTATCGAGATTTTTATTTATATACATAACTAAATTTGAAAATATAGAATTTCTTAAAACATCTAACTCAGAACTTATTGGGTTTATTATTTTAATTTCCTTTTTTGTATCTTTAAAATGATCATTAAAATCAGAGTCTGTAAACGACCATGTAATTGCCTCTAAATAACCTTTCGATGCAACTGATCTCTGTAAAAAGTGAAATAATCTTTGAGATTTATTTAAAGTTAATTTTTTCCTATCTTTGACTGGATATATAGTTTTAATTTTATTATAACCAGTTATTCTTACTAACTCTTCAATGATATCTACTGCCTGTAAAATATCCGGTCTCCATGATGGGATAGTAAGTCTTAAATTTTTTTTTTCTTTCTTATATTTGAAACCTAAATCTTCTAAAATTTTGAGCATTTCTTTTATCGATATTTTAAAACCAGATATTTTTTCAAATAAATTAGGGTCAAATGTTATATCTTTCAATTTGTGTGTTTTAATTTTTTGAATGTCTATTTTACTAATTTCCCCTCCGCATATTTTTTTAATTAATAACGCAGCTTTCTTTAAACCAACTTCAATTGATAATGGATCAATGCCTCTTTCAAATCTGAACTTTGCATCTGTATCGAGATTTAATTTTTTTGCAGTGTTTCTTATTGATCTTGGATCAAAATAGGCCGATTCTAATAATATATTTTTTGTATTAAATTCTGTACCTGATCTTGTTCCACCAATAATTCCTCCTAGACCTAAAACACCTTTTTTATCAGTAATAACACACATCCCTTTTTCTAATTTATATTTTTTATTATCTAAAGCTGTAAACTCTTCTCCAGATTTAGAGTTTCGAACTATTATTCCTTTTTCTATCTTATCAGAATCATATGCGTGTAATGGACGATTAATATCAAGCATAATATAATTTGTAATATCAACTATTGCTGAAATCGGTTTTTGACCAACTGAACTTAATTTATCTTTAAGCCACTGTGGACTTTCAGTATTTTTTACATTTGAAATTAAACAGCTTCCAAAAACGCTACATCCTTGACCTTTTTCTTTATTAATTTTTACTTTTAGCGTTTGTTTTTTTTTTGAATAAATCTTTATTTCTTTTTGATCAATTAATTTACCAAAACCTGATGCTGAAAGATCTCTTGCTATTCCTCTTATACCAAGACAGTCTGGTCGATTAGGTGTAATTGATAAATCAATAAGATTTGACTTTGATTTTGAAAAATAACTTTTACCAATATTTTTTTCAAATTTTGCAGATAATTCAGTAATCCCGCTACTCTCATTTGACAAATTTAACTCAGACTCAGAACAAAGCATTCCGTAGGAAGTAACACCTCTAATTTTAGCTACTTCTAATTTTAAATTATTTCTTGGTATAACTGCTCCTGGAGGTGCATATACAGTAATCAATCCCTCTTTCGCATTTTCAGCACCACACACAACTTTTTTTAACTCTTTACCTCCAACATTCACATCACAAACCTTAAGTCGATCTGCATTTGGATGTTTTTCAACTTTGATTATTTTTGCTATTACAAATAATTCATCATCAGCCGAAAGACTTTCTAAGCTTTCTACCTCTAATCCAATATTTGTGAGGCGTTCTAAAAGATCTTTTTCTTTTAATTTAGTCTTTAAATGGTCTTTAAGCCAATCAAAAGTAATCTTCATCTACTTAGGCCTCTATAGTTCGAAGGTACATCTAAGGGATCAAATCCAAAGTGGTTTAACCATCGGTAATCACAATCAAAGAAAGCTCTTAAATCGTTTATCCCATACTTTAACATAGCAAGCCTATCGATCCCTATACCAAATGCATACCCTTGAAACTTTTTTGAATCTACTTTTACATTTTTAAGAACATTAGGATGAACCATTCCACATCCTAAGATTTCAAGCCATTTATTACCTTCACCTACTATTATTTTTCCGTCTTTCATCTCATAGCCAATATCAACTTCAGCAGATGGTTCTGTAAAAGGAAAATGACTTGGTCTAAATCTCATTTTAATTTTATCTACTTCAAAAAACTCTTTAACAAAATAATTAAGACATCCCTTTAAGTGACCCATATTTATATCTTTATCTATATAAAGGCCCTCAACCTGATGAAACATAGGAGCGTGTGTTTGATCACTATCTGATCTGTAGGTTCTTCCAGGTGCAATAATCTTGAATGGCGGTTTATCTTTCAGCATAGTTCGAATTTGAACTGGAGAAGTATGTGTTCTCAATAATTTTTTTTTTTTTTCATCCAAATAGAATGTATCGTGCATATCTCTAGCTGGATGGTTGTCAGGGGTATTCAGAGCTGTAAAATTATTATACTCATTTTCAATATCTGGACCTTCCTCAACACTAAAACCTATCTCAGAAAAAATAGATGATATTTCGTCAATTGTTTGTGAAACTGGATGAATTTTTCCTCGCACAAAAGATCTCGCAGGTAAAGTAATATCGATTTTTTCTTTATTTAATTTTTTATTTATTTCTACATTTTCAAATTCATTTATTTTGAAATAAATTAAATCTTGTAGTTCATTTTTGATAATATTTAAGTCAGAGGCAAATTTTTTTCTTTCATTCTCTGCAATAGTTCCTATTTTTTTAAACTGTGATGAAATTAATCCATTTTTGCCAAATAATTCTGATTTAATTTGGTTAATCTCTGAGAGGTCTAATTTCCCTTTAAGTTTTGATAGAAATTCTTCTTTTAATTTTTTAAGATCAGACATTTTTACAGATTATTTCTTCAGCGAAATAAAACAATAGCGAAGATTAATTTAAAGCAGATTGTGCTTTTTTAACAATAGTTTTAAAGGCTTCTGGGCTATCGTAAGCTATCTCAGCTAGAATTTTTCTATCAATTTTGATTCCACATTTATTCAATCCATTAATAAACTTGGAATATGTTAGACCCTCAGTTCTAACACCTGCATTTATTCTCTGGATCCAAAGAGATTTAAAATCTCTTTTTTTATTTCTACGGTCCCTGTATGCATATTGCATTGCTTTTTCCATTGCTTGTTTAGCAACTCTAATCGTATTTTTTCTTCTACCCCATTGACCTTTAACAGCTTTTAAAACTTTTTTATGTTTAGCTCTGCTTGTTACACCTCTTTTTACTCTTGCCATTTTAACCTCTTAAACTATATGGCATATACGATTTTACAATTTTTCCGTCTTGTTTAGACATCGT
>MDTD01202871.1_pt1 | contig 17878 bp, 15 predicted proteins | sample 811221 | NCBI WGS metagenome assembly MDTD01 (sample SAMN05326646, study PRJNA326480) | marine metagenome | isolation source: seawater | place: Pacific Ocean: South West | collected 2011 | reverse complement strand
TGATTTAAATAAAGTAAGACTGTTGGAAGCCATGGGGATAAGCAGCATCCACCCCATCATAGACCAGTGAGCAAAGCTGTTTTCAGACGTTATCATAAAAAAGTTAAATATCAAGATAGTCGGAAAAGATAGGATAACGAGAAAACTTTCTTCTCTTTTTTGAGTTTTCATGTAATTAACTAAACTCATACATATTAAAATAGCCGTTGTTGGTAAAAGAAGCAGAGCTTGCAAAAATATAGAATTGACGGCATGAAAAATATCGAAGGTAAAAGAACTTCTCGTTTGATGAAAATTAAAGCTATCAAAACTGTTGTCTATATTCCAAATGATAACAGGCAGAAATCCACAAACAGAAATAATAAAACTGACATAAAATTTTAGATCAAGGAAAGCTTCTTTCTTCCAAATTAAAAAAGTTGTAAGTAAAGCTAAACCAAACAAGTAAGATTGATATTTGGACAGGAATGCCAATGCAAGAAATAGACCTAGCGCAACCCAAAAATAGTTTTTATTTTCGTTGTCAAAAATTATCTTTATTGCAAAGAAAGTTGCTCCTGCTACAGAGAAATTTAAAAGACCATCTGGCACTATTAAAAACCCTCCAGAGAAAAAGAAAAAAGGAGAAATAAAATATAGGATGGCAGCAAAAACACCGGATTTCCTTGAGTAAATCAGAGTTCCGATTTTATAAAGAAAAAAGCTTGTTAGCGCACCAAATATAATATGAGGTATTCTAAAAGAGTGTGCATCTTGAACCTCAAATGAGTGAAATAAATAAGCTAGCCATGTCATCAACGGAGGATGATCAAAATATGATAGTGAAAAATATCTGCTAATTGTCAGAGTATAGGTTTCATCATTAATTAAAGGTGCGTGTTTTACAATTGCTAGTTTAATGAAGATGAAAATAGCAAAAAGGAATATGAGAAGGTGATTTCGACTGTACGGATGAGTAGCCATCTTTCATTTAGACTTCCAGGTGAGGTTTGATGATAGCGTAAAGTTCCAGATCGCTCCAAAAATGGCACCGATAAAGCTCGACACCAACCAATTTGATGAAAGGCTAAATACGTAGGTAGCGACCGCAATATTTGCAAGAGCACCCAAAGAACAGATCAGGTAAAATGAGAGTAATCCTCTAAATAAATCTATCGATTTTAATCTACGCTCCTGAAAAGTAATATAATTATTTAGAAAATAATTTGATGTCATCGCCGCGATTATTCCAATCGTCTGAGAAGTAGAAAACCCGCTCGTAAATAATATAAACAAACCCGTTATAGCTAATTGAACAAAAATCCCGCTAACTCCAACCATGCAAAAAAGAATAAATCTTATTGAAATCTTTCCCCCAAAAATCTGTGACAAAACAAGGCTAATCAATTCTAATGCAGTAAGTAAACTCATCTTGCTCTCCCCAAGAACTCGATTTTTGAAGCTATAACCTACTTCCTTAGTTTCTATAGTCTTGCCTGATGTAAAAAGAAAATCTGCTAAGATCTTAAATCCTTGAGTCTGCAAATTTTTTGAATGCCTTAGAAAACTATCTTTTTTCACCATAAAGAAACCTGATAAAGGGTCGGTAGAGTTGATATTTAGTAGTTTTTTTATGATAATAGTTATAAGTTTACTCCCTAGCTCTCTAAATTTAGAAAATGCTCCATCTAAGATTTCTCCATTATCAGTAAATCTACTTCCAATCACCAGATCTAGGGATTTGTTTTGCTTGAATAGGGCTAACATTTCCCGGAGCTTAGTCTCATCATGCTGAAGATCACAGTCTATTACACCAACCAGACTAGAATTTGAGGCAAAAATACCTTCAATTATTGCTCCCGAGAGACCTCTTCTTCCAATCCGATGAATTAGATGTACATTGGGTGACTTTTCCATAAAAAGTTTTACTTCGTCACTAGTTCCGTCGGGACTATTGTCATCAACAAATATTACTTCATATTTAAAATTTCTTAACGAATTTTTTAATTTTCCTAGCATTTTGGAAATATTTTCTCTTTCATTGTAAGTTGGAATAACAATCGAGAGATTGGGTTTATTCAAAGTAATTCTCCTTTCCCTCATTCTAAGAAAACGGTAATGTTCTTGTAAATGATAAAGTGTTACAATCCTTTATAGGAGGGTTTAAAATGTGGGGAGGAATTTATGCAGTCTTGTTTTCAATTGCGACTATCACGTCCGCAGAAAATCCTGTTAAAAATGGGTTCCCCAAAACTATTACTCAATCGTACGAAAAGATAACCTTTTCAAAGGTGGAATTTCAAGAAAAAATTGTTGGCAGTGAATTACAATACTCCTATTATTTGAATAGAAAGTATGGACCAGTCCAACCAGGTTACTCTATCTCAGTTACGGATAATAGTGGTTTATGGTTTGGATCAGGTTTTATTAAGAAAGTGAAATTAAATAACAATTTCAACCTAAACTTTGACTTTTTCCCAGGCGTTTATGTGAAAAATGATGAAGTGGATCTGGGCGGTTGGCTGATGTTTAGATCTGGAATAGAGCTGGAATACGAGATTGAAAACACTTGGAAACTTTCTATAGCATATGATCATAGATCTAGTGGCGATATTTGGCAGTACAATCCTGGATTAGAGACAATAAAGGTTAGTCTCTCAAGATACATTAAGGCAAATTAGAATGGTTAAGAAGGTAAGTGTTATAAATTGTTAACTCTTTATAAATTTTTCTGCCTTATTAATTATCCGCTTTGGGTTTTCGCCTTGCACGTGAGAAGGCTGAAAGGTAAGGAACATAAACAGCGCTTTATAGAGAAGCTTGGTTATTACAAAAAGACTAGTCCCAAAAATGAGGTTATATGGATCAATTCACTTGGACTTGGAGAGACTTTATCTTTAGTGTACTTTTTAGAGGAATTATCCAAAAAATTTCCTGACAAGACATTATTATTAACTAGTTCCACGTTGCAATCTCAAATGGCATTAAAAAATATTCCGCTTCGAAAAAATGTAGTTCACCAGTTTGCACCCATAGATAACTATGGTGCCTTGAAAAGATTCTTTAATCATTGGGAACCTATTATGGCACTATTTTCTGAGCTTGATATTTGGCCGCTAAGAGTGAGTGAAGTAAAAAAGAGAAAGATACCACTACTTCTTATAAATTCCAGAATGAACGAAAGAAAAAAAAAGGCTAGGAAGTGGTTGGGCACATCTTTTTCGGAAACAATCAAAGTATTTGATCACATTTTTCTGCAAGATGAGTCTTCCAGATTACATTTCATTGATTTTGGCGTGGATGAAACAAAGATGACTGTTCACGGTCCATTGAAAGTTGCTGGAACCATTTTTCCAGATACCAAGATTATTGAAAAAAGGTTTAGAACACTGTTAAAGGGTAAATTAATTTGGACAGCAGCATCCTTACACGAGTCAGAAGAAATAGAGGTACTTGAAGCCTATAAAATAGCAAAACGTGATCTACCAAATTTGGTTTTGATAATGATACCTAGATCAATAGAGCTTAGTAAAAATACAAAAAGAAAATCACAGCGATATTCCAATCATACGCTGCATAGAGTTAAAGAAGATGATATACCAAATCGAAACACAGATATTATCGTGGTCGGTCGGGTTGGCGAAGTTGGATTATGGTATAGACTCGCTTTTTTATCTTTCATCGGAAACTCATTAGATTTCAAAAAAATAAAGACAGGCAAGAATCCTTATGAAGCTGTTCAAGCAAAGTCTGTAGTGATACATGGCCCTAAGATGTTAGAGCCAGGTTATGAAAAACTCTCTGTTCTGGGTATATCGGATATCGTATTGAATAGATATGATATCAGTAAGGCGATAAAAAAGTATTCTGATTCCAATAAACGTCTAATTAAAATAAAGTCAGGAAATGACTTGCTTGTTCAAAACAAGGGAGTCGTTAAGTTAGTTACTGAAGATGTAGCGAGTTTTTATGAAAAAAAAGGGGGACTTTGAGCCCCCTTTTTACAATTACTGTATCTTTGTCTTATGAAGAAGTCGTAGAACTGCTTGATTGCAGAGCTACCACTACCGCTGCAACGGCTGCAGCTGCAATAGCAACAGTTGTCGATACTGCGGCAGCTGCACCAGCTGCTGCACCAGAAGCTGCAGCACTAGACCCAGCAGCGCCTGCTCCACCTGAAGCTCCACCGCTGGCAGATCCTGAAGACGAAGACTGTGCGAATGTCGGTACAGCCAAAGACATTACAAATATGATTGTTGATAATAGTTTTAAAATACGCATTAAGTTAACTCCTACGTTTAGCTAGCTATGACTGTTATACATCATAAAATTTTTTTTTGAAAATAAATTTTTTAATTTTTTTTAATTTCAATAAAGCTTAACAGCATCTGTGTTAAATACGCAACATTAAAATAAATGATGCAAATCAAAATTTTTGAAATGCATAAAATGAGTAAGTGAGGAAAGACTCATTCGTAGGGCTTATCCATTGTTTTGATTTTACAACAATAGTGGTTCCAGCTAACAAATCATATTCGTTGACATACTTATAATTTTCACTTTTACAATCTTCTATAAACCTATCTACCATTATATTGTAATCAAGCATTTGAATGGTTTTTAAAGTATGCTTTTTCCCTTGACACTTAAAATGAATATCAAAATAATTATTATCACCGTTTAAATAACGATGCACTCTACTATATTGAGCATTTGATTGAGAAAATACGTTTTCTGGATTTTTGAATTTTAAAGATAAAAGATCTTGAGAGTAACCTCTCGTGGCAATAAGCACACCTTGGTCATATGAAACGCTTATACCATCTGCACTGACCCAAGTCAGTTTTTGCTCATTATTTCCAAGAGCTACTAAAGTAGCTTGATTGGTTTTATCTAATGAAGAAATAAGAATTATTGGTTGCTTGAATTTTGAAAGCCAGAGACGAGTTTTTTCTACTTCCCTGCTATCCGTATTTGATGTGGCTTCTGACAAGATTCCTGGTTTAAGGTTCTTAACCACATTCCATAGATCTTTTTTTTCCTTGTTGATTATATCATCAGATGAGCAAGCTACTAAAAAAAATAATGATAACAAAAATATTAATTTCATTCTCATCTATAAACTCGCTTCCAATTATCAGAAATATTCTTTCCATCATACTCATTCACTATATTGTAAAGGTATTTTTCTCTGCTTAAATTTAATTTTGCTCCCCCATCACCAGTAATTGGTCTTATTATGGCGTTCAAAACGGATCTAGATTTTTTACCTGTAAACCAGCTAATCGGAGCTTTTATTGTTAAACCTTTCTCAAACGACCCCTCACCAAATGTGGAAAAGGGTACGTCAGTTAATGTTGCATATGCTCCAAACTCCCAACCATTATTAAAAGTTCGCTTCATAGAAATAGTTGATCCATAATCTCCCGCCAGATACTTTCCTGCGTCAATTTTAACAACCCAATCATTCTGCATATCGTAATACACTGAAGCTAGAAATGTATTGTAATACTCGTCTTTTAAGCGAAAATCAGCTTTTGTTCCTCTTTTTTGAACTTGAGCGAGGTCAAGCCCAAAACCATAAGGTTTTTCATTTTGTTTCCAAATTACTTCTGATCGTATACCAGCGTGCATTAACTCCAAAATACCAACGTTAGTAGTAGCATACAAATTTGGGAGCGGTTTTAAAAAGTGATTTAAGGTCAGGTAATTAATATATAAGTTAGATGCAATATCCCTATGATAATACATAAAATCAGATCTGACGTTTGGAAGACCGCCTTTAGGACCCCTTTTTACATCATCCATTGTTCCCGCTATAGGCTGTCGTAAAGAACCAGATACAGAAAACGTTGGTGAAAAGTTATAAATTCCGCTCAACTCCGCTCCAACGGAAAATCGTATTGGTGCGTGCGGATCAAACAACATAGTCTCTAGGTAAGGATACAGAGACCAAGACAATTTCTTAGATTGTCGTTCAGAGTCATGAAAAAATTTCTTTTCTGAATTATTTACTGATACACTTTCCCATAAGAGATCCGGCCCTTCAAACATTAATTCGTTTGCAACAAAATTCTTTCTATCGATTATTATTTGAGAAATAAATAAACTAGAGCCATGATCAATCACATTTATTTTGAATTTCTTTATATTTGAAGGTGAGGTGAGTATAAAGATTCTTGCAACCCTGCCAATCATTTGTGAGACGTTGATGTACTGTCTATTCACTACGTCGATATCTATAGTAGTAGATGACATTTGAATATTCTTTAACTCGATACCCTCCAGGTCTAATAGTCTTTTACTTTCCTCGAAAACATCATTTTCTAATTTGGAGTCCTGAGAAAGTAGTTTCGTCGCTAAAATAGGCATTGGCGCTGGTTCGATGCCACTTTTGTAAGGACTATCTTTTGGATTTATACCTAGGTTTAATGTTAGTCCTAGTGCGTCTCCATGCATAAAGCTGACAAAGACACTGAAGGAGGGAGAGAAGCTATATTTGGCACCTAAATTTAAGTCACTTCTACGGGTAAATCCCTTTGAAGACGAGGTTTCATGTCTATAACTATCCGGTGATAGTTCTGATACCAATAGAAGCTTTTCACTTATTCTGTAACTAAGCGAAAGAAAGGGTGAATTGTTTCCCGAAAAAAAGTTATCAATATGAAATGTTCCTCCAAAGCCACTATGGCCTCTGTTCCTGTTGTTTATACCAAAAATATTGCTACTGGTATTTTTTCCAGCAAATCTTCCCCAGCCTAAACCACCAGAGACAGTAAGTTTTTGCCCTAGTGATTTTGTTGCAACTATATATTCACCAGAATAACGCCCCGTACCTATGAAATCTCTTAATCCAATTGCTATCGAAGGGAAAAGATTTTTTTCATTAGATATCAAATAATGCAGATCAAAACTCCTATCCCAGTAGTATCCTCTATGGTCGCCACTGGCACTAGGAATCCTTGCGTACCTAAAAGCTCCAGTGATATTTTCCGAAATCTGGAAAGATAAGTTTACTCTAATTGTTCCACCAAAAGCAGAGGAGGACATTGAATATTGTCCATCAGGCAAATTCTTTGCCAACGGTAAATCTATGTAACCAGGTAGCCCATAGCTATTTAGGGACGAGGTGTCTATAAAATCTTCAGCGTTTACGGATGTTAATGACGAATAGATAGAGATAACTGTTACGAGTGTTAAAGAAAGAGAATTTTTCAGAACGCTCAAATTTTTTGATAAAATTTTCACAATTGAACTGCTACGAAATTTTTTCGGATAGACCACCAAATTTCCTTGTTCTACTTAAGTAATCCCTCAATGCTAACTCCAAATCCTTTTTTGTGAATTCAGGCCATGTTTTCTCAGAGAAATGAAGTTCACTGTAAGCGGACTGCCATAATAGAAAATTTGATAATCTCCTTTCCCCAGCTGTTCTAACTATTAAGTCTGGATATGGGCCTCCTCCTGTATCTAAATTTCCGGCAAAAAGCTCTTCGTCGATTTCTTCAACAGAAATTTCTTCTTTTAAAAGTTTCTCTCCTATGCGTCTAGTTGCCCTTACAATTTCTGCTCTTCCCCCATAGTTTAAGGCTAAGTTTAAGTGCATGCCATCGTTATCTTTAGTCAAATTAACAAGATTTTTAATATATTTTTTTATTATTTTCGGGAACGGCTCTATATCACCAATTATCGAAACATTTACATTTTCTTCATGAAGCTGAGTAAGTTTTTTGTTTAAATAATACTTAAAAAGATTCATAAGAGCTTTCACCTCATAAACCGGTCTATTCCAGTTTTCAGTGGAAAAAGCATATAGAGTTACCCGTTTTATATCAAACGCGATACACTCTCGAAGTATCAGCTCAACGTTTTCAGCACCTTTTTTATGACCAAATGCACGGGGCAAACCTCTATTAGATGCCCACCTTCCGTTTCCGTCTAAAATAAACCCGATATGCATGAGAACCTGCTGGAAAAGATTTTCAAGATGTTAATTGAATAAATATAAAGAATAAAGAAAAAAATATTGGTTGGTGTAAAATATAAACAGTTAGAGAATTTCTTCCTAAAAACTGTAGACCTTTAAAAATAGAGGTGTTGTTTGATCGGACTGTACGATAATTTTTTTCATACTTTTCTAAATTGTTTTTAATAGACTCAAATAACCATATGCCAAATAGATAAAAAGTAACCCAAGGAAATAATGGGTAGAAATCATTGGAAACAGGTACTTCTTTATTGAAACCTAGCCATGAAAAATATCTAGGAAGATCAAAAGTAATATCGCTAAAGCTCACTGCAAAAGAAAGAGCAAAAAAGAAAAATAGGATATATTTATTTCTTACTTTGCTTAGTAATAAACCAATGACAGAACATATTGCTAAAAAGTGTAGAATTCCAAAAAAAATAAAGCTGTCTTTATCTAAGAAAAATGTAACGGTAGTTATTAGCAAGCAAATAATTAGCAAGATAATAAAGCGTTTTAAGAATTTAGCTCTGAAAAAACTACCAGAGAGGTTTAAAAGTCTTGAAGATATTCCAGAGATAATTATAAAGCTTGCTCCAACTGATTGCGCAAAAAATAATGGCAAACCTTGTGTCATCAAGTCTAACGCAATAAAATTAAAATAGCCTAAATCCCAAAAAAAATGATAACAAATCATAGCTATAACGGATACCCCTCTCAGAACATCCAATAGATTGATTCTTAACATTCTCTAACCTTAAACTAAGAACATGATAAAAAATTCTAACGCATGATATTTTTTTGGTAAACGAAAACAATTACTTGCAAAAAAGATTAAAAAATGTCTATTAAACCTATAAAAGTCGACATCAGGGAAGAAAATGGAGATCGAAACTGTCAGTCAATTACTATCAGGATACGACAACGCATTATTTGTCAGCTTCTTTGTATCCATTTTAATAATCATATCTGGAAAAATCCATCTTCAGTATTCCTCAAGAGGATTAAAAGAGATAGAAGTCCAAAGAAGTCATGTCGGGAAAACCCCAAGGATAGGTGGGTTAGCAATATTATTTGGATGCGCTTATGCATGGTATGACTCAGCTAATCTATCAAGCAATTACCTTGGTTATATTATACTGTCAGGTATTCCTGTTCTTATACTGGGCCTTCTTGACGATTTATATTTTAAAATAAGCCCAGTTTATAGATTATTAGGGGCATCAATTTCGTCCATTATAGCTATCATTCTTTTGAAAACGTGGTTAAACAGAGTTGACGTATTTCTTGTTGATGAACTTTTTTTACTGACTCCCTTCGCCGTATTATTCACAATATTTGCGACTACAGGAGTAGCCCATGCTTTTAATCTTATAGATGGGCTAAACGGTTTGTCATTGGGAATATCGTTAGCGACTTCTTTTTTCTTAACGGTGATTGCTTGGATTACTTACGACATGCTCGTGGTGTTACTTTGTTTAGTTTTTTTTCTTAGTACTTTGGGGTTATTTTTACTAAATTTTCCATGGGGGAAGATATTTTTAGGAGATGGAGGAGCTTACTTTCAAGGACACTGTCTTTCCTGGATCGCAATTCTTCTTATTGTAAGAAATCCAGAAATCACAGCTTGGGCAATACTATTAATTTTTTTCTGGCCAGTTGTTGAAACAGTTTTTTCAATATATAGAAGAGTCTATAAAAACAAATCGGCCTCAATTGCTGATAGAGAACACTTCCATCAGCTCGTCTTCGATAAAATTAAGATGTTGAAGTTTTTTCATAATAGCTCTAACTTTGCCAACTCGTTTTCAACTTTTTTGATTTCACCACTTTTTACTGTGCCAAGTTTGCTAGCACTAATTTTTTATGATGATATCAAAAATGCAACTATAGCTTTCTTTATTCTCTTAGCTCTATATATATTTGCCTATTATCGCATAAAAGCCTCTTTCTAAGAATTTCATACCCAATCTCTTAGCATAGAGTTCAAAAAAGAATTTTGTTGCGGCATTTTATATTTAATTAAATTAATCGGTTTTACCCATTCTATTCTCTGACCTAGAAGACTTACAGGATCTCCTCGCCATTTTCTGCAGACGTGTAGCAAAAGAATTGTCTGGATGTTTGTGTCATGATCTACCGCAAAGGTTAGGGGAGCTATACAGTCGCTTGAAATATCTATACTTAGCTCCTCCTTTATTTCTCTCACAAGTGCTTGGTAAGTGGTTTCGTGCTTCTCTACTTTCCCACCAGGAAACTCCCAATAGCCATTATAGTCAGTTCTATTTTCCCTTAGTGAGATAAGAACCTCATTTTTTTCATTTATTAAACCAAGTAAAGCAACCAATTGGGAATTCATGATCTATAATCAGCGTTTATCTTAATATATTCTTCAGTAAGGTCTGATGTCCAGGCAGTGAATTCCTTATTACCTTCTGCCAAATCAATTAAAATATTTATATTTTTGTTTTTTAGAGAATTCGATAGAGCAATTTCATCGACCTTATCATAGCCTTGACCATTCTCGCACACCAAAAAACCCTGTATATATATTTTAATTTTTCTAGTTTGAACATTTATCTGTGTTTTTCCTATAGCCATTATTAGTCGGCCCCAATTTGCATCCCCTCCGGCAAGAGCAGTTTTTACCAAGAGTGAGTTTGCAATTGAAAAAGAGATTTTTTTTGCTCGTCGTGTACTTCTGGAATTTTCCACCGTGATATTAATAAACTTCTTGGCACCTTCTCCATCCATGACAATTTTTTTTGCCAAATCAACCATTGCCTTTTTTAGCTCAGTGTAAAATTGATCTAAAGCTTTTAACTTTTCTTCTGTTTTAATCTCAAGATTTCTCTTATTTGTTGTACTTACAAAAACTGTGTCAGAAGTAGATGTATCCCCGTCAACGGATATTCTATTGAAGCTTTCGTCAACAGCTCTTTTTGTATAGGATGCAAGTGTGTCTCTATCGATGGTAAAGTCGGTAAATATAAATGCTAACATCGTAGCCATATTTGGGAATATCATTCCAGATCCCTTTGCAAACCCTGATATAGTAAATATTTTATTAAAAATTTTGAAATTGTTTGAGTAAGTTTTTGGTTTTAAATCCGTGGTCAATATAGCGCTAGACGCTGCCTCAAAATTATAGAAAGACAAGCTCGTTTTAAGATAATTAAACTGGTGAATAATCTCTTTATGTGGAAGTTGCTCACCTATTACCCCCGTTGAGGCGAAGAAGATATTCTTCTCGTCACAATTAAAAAGATTAGAAAGCGCTTTAGCTTTTTCTTTGCAAGCTATTAAACCTTGTTCTCCCGTGAAAGCATTAGCATTTCCCGCGTTAATAAGTATGATGCTTTTCTGCCTTGCATTAGTAGCTTTCTTATTATTTTTTTTTGACCAGATAACGGGTGCAGATGGCATTGTAGATAATGTAAAACAACCACAAATAAAACTACCGGGATCGAGTACAATGAGTAAAAGATCATCTCTATTTCTATATTTTGTTCCTGAACAGCAAGTAGCGTAATTTACGCCAGTAATAGTTAAAGATTTTCTAGTGCCCACAGATCTTTTGAATGATTTAGTCATCAAACTTTTCTAGAAGCTGCAAATTAGTGATTTCATCAGGATTTATATCTTTACCTAAAAAATTTATTTTAGAGTTTTCTGTCAAGGAGCTTAAATAATCATTTATTTTCTTTTGTCGTAGATTTTGCACTAATTGAGCTCTGACGTCTTTCAATTCTGGAACCTGTTTTTCTCTAGTTTTATTCAGTTTTATCAGGTGCCAGCCGAATTGTGTTTTGACCGGTTGACTTATGTCTCCTTCGGATAAAACCATTAATGCAGTGGAAAATTCAGGCACCATAGTGCTCAGATCAAACCAATTGAGGTTCCCACCATTTTTTCCAGTCGGACCTATAGAGTGCTCTTTTGCCAATATTTCAAACTCTTTACCCTCTTCAAGATCTTTTAAAATGGTCTTAGCTTGAGCTTCTTCTTTTACTAGTATGTGCGAAGCGTTGTACTCCAGCGATCCTTTAAATTGGTCGGTCAGGTTTTCATATGCAGAAGCTACTAGCGCATCATTGGGAAAATTTTTCAGTATTTTGGAAACCATCTGAGCTGCCTTTGCACTTCTTTCTTCGTGTTCGAGAGCTAGTAAGGTAAGTTGATTTTCTTTTTCAACTTTTTGTGATAGCAATTCTTCATTAACAAGTTGTTGAATTATCTGAGAGTAGATTGTTTTTTCGTCAAACTTTATATTATTTTGTCTAATTTTTGAAAATGCAATAATAGCACTACCAAATTTTATTGTTTTGCCATTTACTTCGATAAAGGGGGTGTCTGCCGACAAACTTTCTTGGGCGTAGGTTGTTTGAGTTAATTGAACAAAGAATATAGTAGTCAAAATTAAAGTGGCATATGTACGGTATTTTTCTTTCATAATCTTCCCTTAAATCTATTCAGTCTGTGGCCTTTTAGATACAAAAAATAAGTTTATTAGTATAGCAATTTTTATTTGATTTATAATTATAAGAAAATGTAATGCTTTCCAAGAGTAGATTAACGCTATATAAAGCTTGATGATATTAATGGAAAAAAAATGGTAAATTTTTCAATTTTTAAAAAAATATTTGGGAATTCAAATGATAGGTTATTAAGAACAGCAAAACCTACTATCGATAAAATCAATTCTCTTTCTGTTGAAATGAAAAATGGGTCTGATAATTTTCTCTCAGGAAAGACGATTGAATTTCGTCAGAGAATTGAAAATGGAGAGGATTTAGATTCAGTTTTACCTGAGGCCTTCGCGGTAGTGAGGGAGGTCTCTGAGAGAACAATTGGTTTAAGGCCTTTTGACGTGCAATTATTAGGAGGTTATTTTCTTCATAAGGGTTTCATCGCCGAGATGAAGACTGGAGAAGGTAAAACGCTAACAGCAACATTACCTCTTTATCTCAATGTGCTTAAAGGTAAGGGAGCTCATCTTGTAACAGTTAATGATTATTTAGCCAAGCGTGATGCAGAATGGATGGGTAATGTATTTTCCGCTCTTGAGCTAGGCGTTGGTGTAATAACTCCGGATATGGATGAGGTTGAGAAAATAAGTGCTTACAAGGCTGATGTGACATATGCAACTAACAATGAACTGGGCTTTGATTACTTGCGCGATAATATGAAATCTGATCTGTCAGAGATATGCCAAAGAGCCCCTTATTACGCTATTGTAGATGAGGTAGACAGTATATTAATTGATGAGGCAAGAACACCCCTAATCATCTCTGGCCCAACTGATGATAAGTCAGAATTGTATACAAAGGTAAACGCCCTTATTCCAAAGTTAAATGTAAGAGACTTCGAGTTGGATGAGAAAACTAAGACGGGAAGCTTAACTGATAGTGGAAACCAATCAATGGAAAACTTACTTAGAGAAGAACAACTCCTCTCTTCGAAATCGAGTTTATATGACCCTGAAAATACGGACTTAGTTCATCATGTCAATCAAGCTTTAATCGCTAACAAGTTATTTAGAAGAGAAAGTGACTATATAGTGAGAGATGGAGAGGTTATCCTAATTGATGAGTTTACAGGAAGAATGATGACTGGTAGACGCCTATCGAACGGCTTGCACCAAGCGATTGAGGCAAAAGAAAAGTTAATCGTAAGACCTGAAAATACTACTCTCGCATCGGTAACTTTTCAAAATTACTTTCGTCTTTATGAAAAATTGGCTGGAATGACTGGTACGGCAGTAACAGAGGCAGATGAGTTTTCAGAGATCTATGGTTTAGGTGTTGTAGCAGTACCCACTAATATGCCAATTGCTAGAATAGATGAAGATGATCAAGTGTATAGAACTAAAAAAGAGAAATACGGTGCTGTTGTCAAAGAAATAAAAAAATCTTATGCCAAAGGACAGCCTATATTGGTGGGGACAACATCGATCGATAAATCGGAAGAAATTTCAAAACTGCTTAAAAAAGAGAATATCAAACATAGTGTTCTTAACGCTAGATACCACGAGAAAGAGGCAGAGATAATCTCACTAGCTGGAACACCTAAAGCCGTAACTATAGCAACAAATATGGCTGGCAGGGGAACAGATATCCAGTTAGGTGGAAATATTGAAATGCAAGTAAAAGCTAAAATTGATAAAAATGATCCAAATTTTGAGCATAAGAAAAATGAAATTGAACGCCAATTTCTTAAGGATAGGGAAATGGTAGTTGAGGCAGGAGGATTGTATGTCTTAGCTACAGAGAGACACGAAAGTAGGAGAATAGATAATCAATTAAGAGGGCGATCTGGTAGGCAAGGAGACCCAGGAAAAACTACTTTTTTCTTAAGTCTGGATGACGATTTATTAAGAATATTTGGATCAGACAAACTGGATGGAATGTTGTCCAAGCTAGGCTTGAAAGATGGTGAAAGTATTGCACACCCTTGGGTAAGTAAAGCGCTGGAGCGAGCACAGGGAAAAGTTGAGGCTAGGAACTTTGATTTGAGGAAAAATATTCTCAAATATGATGATGTAGTGAATGTTCAGAGAAAGGAGATATTTTTTCAGCGGCGAAATATAATGGATACAGCTGATGTTACGGAAATGTTCGAAAACATATATATGGATGTGATTGAGGATATCATTGTTGAGAGTATTCCTGAAGGAGCTTTCGTCGATCAATGGGATGTAAACGGATTAGAGACAAAGCTCAAAGAGCAATTTGGTCAGACTATTCAATTGAGCGGTATTGTTAAAGAAGATGGAATATTGGAAACTGAGATAAGAGATATCATTCTGAAGGAGGTTAAAAATAGTTTAGACTACAAGAAAAAAGAAATAGGCGAGCAGGCATTTAAAATGCTTCAAAAACAAGTCTTGCTTCAAGTTGTAGATCATTGTTGGTCCAGACACCTTTCTACTTTGGATCACTTGAGATCAGTTATAGGTTTTAGGGGATATGCTCAACGAGATCCGTTAAATGAATATAAGCAAGAAGCATTTATACTATTTGAAAGCTTATTGGAAAAAATAAAGAGAGAAACAATCAAAGTAGTTTTTTATGCGAAATTCGTGTCTGAAACTCATAGTAAATCACATGATAAAGATGTAAAAAGTCCTAACCCATTTGTTGACGGTACCAATTCAGAGGAGCTAACATCTTTCACTAAAAAGAAAGTTCGAAGAAACAGTCCATGTCCATGTGGCTCTGGGAAAAAATTCAAACATTGTTGCGGTGCAATTTAGCACCTTCGGGAAAAAATGAATTGTCGTGGGAGAGTGTTAAGATATCACAGCCCTCTTTTTTTACAAATACAGTGTGTTCAAATTGAGCTGAAAGTGATTTATCCCTCGTAACGGCTGTCCAATTATCACTTAGAATTTTTGTTTCAGGCCGGCCTATATTTACCATTGGTTCAATTGTGAAACACATACCACTTTCAAGTTCCGGTCCTGATTTTTTAATGCCGTAGTGCAGAACGTTTGGTGCTTGATGAAATTCACTTCCAATTCCATGGCCACAAAAATCTCTTACGACAGACATCTTATTTTTTTCAACATATTCTTGTATTACTGCACCAAGATCCCCGAACGTATTCCCAGGTGTAACGCTATTTATTGCCAATATGAGCGCATCATGGGTTATCTCAATTAATCTTTTTGATCTTAGCCCTATGTTACCGACAGTGAACATTCTGCTCGTGTCCCCATACCAACCGTCAAGAATGCATGTCACATCTATGTTTAAAATATCACCATTTTTAAGTCTTTTATCACTAGGAATGCCATGACAAACTACATGGTTAAGAGAAATACAACAGGATTTTGGATAGCCTCTGTAGCCTAATGTTGCTGGTCTTGCATTATGTGACAACATAAACTCATGACATTTTTTATCTAGTTCTTCAGTTGTTACTCCTGGTTGAACGTATTGACCAATCATATCGAGAGTTTTAGAGGCAATCTCACATGCTTTTTTTATGCCTTTGTAGGCATCTTGATTATATATATATATACCGTTCTTATTCTTATGCATTTTTTGTTTTTTTTCCTTTAATAGTCTATGATTATTAGTCAAATATTATTCAGTAAAGAGTAAACTTCATTCTTCATAATAAATATTCTAACAAAATGAAAACAGCATCTATTATAATCATAGGAAATGAAATTCTTTCTGGCAGAACGCAAGACACAAATTCTAATTTTTTAGCAAAAATGTTAGTAGAAAGAGGAATCTCATTAGAGGAAATAAGGGTCATCCCTGATAATCACAGAATTATAAAAGATGTTGTTTATAAAGAAGCATCTGCAAAAGACTACGTCTTCACTAGTGGGGGAATAGGACCGACTCATGATGATATAACCGCTGAAGCTATTGCAAGTTGTTTCGATGTTCCCTTGAGTGTGAGGAATGACGCTGTAAAATTACTGGCAATGAATTATAAAAATGGTACTAAAGATCTTAATGAGGCCAGGTTAAGAATGGCAAGAATACCTAAGGGTGCGAAACTTATAAAAAATAAAATTTCTGGTGCACCTGGCTTTGTAATTAGAAACGTATTTGTGATGGCTGGAGTGCCGAAGATATTCGAGGCAATGGCTCAAGAAATAATCTTAGACCTAGGATCTAAGAACCCCATTCTTTCTAAAGTTTTAAAGATATTTAAAACAGAAAGTGAAATAGCGGAAAGACTTCGGAATTATGCTAATAAGTATAAAGAGATATCTATTGGATCATATCCTTTCAACAATTCAGGAAAATTTGGAGTCGAAATAGTTATAAGGCATACTGACCGAAACCTACTAAATAAAGTTTTCAATGAAATTTCAATAGATTTCAATGAGCCACAGACCAATTAATTCCATGCCCTCCTTCTACCTTCAGGGGTACGTCAAGATCTAAATATGGTAATGTTGCTTGTTCCATAATTTCAGAGGCTCTTTTTTGTATTTCATCAATGGTGTCATTATTAGTTTCAAATATTAGTTCGTCATGTACTTGCAATAGAAGGTCAGCGTCTAGTTCGGAACTTTTCAGAAACTCATGTATTTTAATCATAGCTCTCTTAATTATATCTGAGGCACTACCTTGGATTGGAGCGTTTATAGCAGCTCTCTCTGCAAAGCCACCAAGTGGGCCCTTAGTCCCTATGTTTGGTAAATATATTTTTCTATCGAACAAGGTGGTTACAAAGCCAGAGCTCTTTGCTGTCTCCACGGTAGTATTCATATAGTCTCTAATTTCGGGAAATTGTCTGAAATAATTATCTATGAATTCTTGTGCTTCAGTACGAGTAATTTTAAGATTTTTTGATAGGCCAAATGCGGAGATGCCATAAATTATTCCGAAATTTATCGCCTTTGCTTTCCTTCTGAGCGACGCATCAATGTCTCCAAGATTTACTTTAAATATTTGGGACGCAGTACTTGAATGAATATCGATATTATTTTTAAATGCTTCCTTAAGTCCTTTTACGTCCGCTATGTGAGCTAATAACCTTAATTCTATTTGGTTATAATCAAGGCTTAATAGCTTAGCTCCTTCTTTGGCTATGAAAGCTTCTCTGATTTTCTTACCTTCCGTATCTCGTATGGGTATATTTTGTAAGTTTGGGTCAGAGGATGATAGTCGACCTGTAGATGTGCCAGCAAGATTAAAAGAGGTGTGCACTCTGCCTGTTACATCATTTATATGCAGCATGAGAGAATCTGAATAAGTAGATTTCAATTTAGAAATCTTTCTCCACTCTAGCAAGTAAGATGTAATTTCAAAACCTTTTGAAGACAAATCTTCTAAGATATCTGCTCCCGTTTGAAAACCACCTGATTTATTTTTTTTTCCGCCCGGTAGCTTTAACTTTTCAAAAAGAATTTCACCTAATTGTTTTGGTGAGCCTATGTTAAATTTAACTCCAACAGTTGTA
>MDTD01043995.1_pt1 | contig 17878 bp, 34 predicted proteins | sample 811221 | NCBI WGS metagenome assembly MDTD01 (sample SAMN05326646, study PRJNA326480) | marine metagenome | isolation source: seawater | place: Pacific Ocean: South West | collected 2011 | reverse complement strand
TGGAATGCTACAGTTACTACTAAAACAGGCAAACGCCCAGCTACTATGAAAGATGTATATCGTTCTGTTAATGAGAGTAATTCTTTAACGTTATCAAATACTATAGATTATAAAGCAATAGATATAAATACTGGTAGAAAACTTACATTAGAACAATTTCAAAGACAAATTGATAGAACATTATCTAATTTAGATACAGTTAATGATAAAAACATGGACACTATTATTGCAAAGAAAATGAGAGCTGATGGTGTTTTAAATGATATAAAACCTTTTGAATTTGAGTTAGAAAGATATACTAAAATATTTAATGATTTTACAGCACAAACTAAAAATCCAGAAAATGCAAATTGGGTACGATTAAAGCCTGCAGGTATAAGTAACCCTGAAAGAATTATAAACTCTTATAATATAGGTATTAAGAAAGCTAATAGTAATACTAATCCAATAGAACGCAATAAAAAAATAGCTGAAATAACAGAGAAAACTAAAAACATTATGTTAGATGATTTACAGCAAATAGCGTCTTGGAAATCTATAATTAAAGAAGGCAAGGCTATAGAAAATTATCTACAAAGTAGATTAGGTTTAGATGCAACTACAAAAGAAATACAAGAAGTATTACTAGACCCTATAGCTCAGTTTGCTAGTTTTGTTAAGATGCGTAATGCTAATTTTGATTCTATAGTTCCTACTAAAAAAGAAGGTAGGTACATAGCATATGATAGTTATGCTATAGGTGGTAGAGATCCTTTGGCTAATAGAGTAGAAGTGTTTGATCAAATGGTTAGAGATATGAAATATGAGATAGCTATAATTGCTAATAAATATCAAAAAAGATATAATGCTGATGCTAGTCAGTTATATCAAAGACTATCTGATTATGCAGATTTACATTTATTGGGTTCTTTTTGGCATAGAAATATACCTTTAGAAGGACAAACACAATATAAAAAATATATGGTGCAAGAAGGATTAATAGCTAAAGAAAGTCAAGGAACACCAGAAGGTCACGTACCTTGGTCAACTAAATTTAAAACTATGTTTTTTCAATCAAGAGAAATATCTGATAGTGCAATACGTAAGATGTTGAATGCATATAGCGATTCATATAAAGTTATGACTGCATCTACTAGAGATGATTTAGCTACACCACGTAGACCTATATGGGTTATGCCTAATGAGCAAGCTGCATTAGTTGTTACACAGCCTGTAAAAGAAGTTTTGAATGCTAAAGATAAAGTTATAGATGGGCCTAGATATGTAAACGACCCTACTATGACTATTAAAGAAAAGTCTGAAGCATTGAAGATAACACCAGAAGATGTGGTGCAGGTAGAGTTGTTTCAAAAAAATCTTAAGAAAGTTCCTAGAGTAGCTGAAAACTTTAACGATTGGTTTACACAATTTACATTCTTAAATGGTGAGCCATATAGAGATGTAAGTACTATGACTATAAAAGATGTTAAAGTATTTAACAGATGGTTTAAAGATATTGATAGAAGATTTATTAATCGTGCAGAAGGATTGCCGCCTTATGCATGGCGTGTAGATCCTAGATACATGAATGAACAAATGGCTTTGTATGAAGGTAAAGTATTTAGTTCTTTTGAAGCAGACGTGGTGACATCTGACGGTATTGTTAAACGTAAAATAAAAAACTTTACTGGTAGTTTAGGTACGCTTAGAGAAATGTTCAGACGTTCTAATATGCAGATAGATAAGTTTTCTGCATTAGATTTTGCAGAAACTGAACGGTTGTATACATTTAGAAAACAACTATCAAAAGAACAAGCACATGGTATCAATGAGCTAGTTATTGCTAGACGTAATGGCGAGGATATTACACAAAATAAATACTATAAAAAATTTGAAAACGAAATATTTATATATAATGGTAAGACTAGAAAAAGAGATGAAATGGTTGATATCGTTAATGATATTTATACTAAAGATTTTGAAAAGTTCGGCAACAACTGGTTATGGGCTAAAGATAGTAGTGGTAAACGTATTGATTTTAACGATATAGATGTAAAGAAAAACTATAAAGTTTATAACGAATATCTAAAATACAATCAAGATGGCAGATTAAATACAAATTACTTTTTATCACGTATGGGTAAGAGTTTGAATAAAGGGCTAGATTTACCACAGATAGGGTTAGAAAATTTATTAAGATTCCAATATGAGTATAAGTTAGAAAAGATTATTAGAGATAAAGGTACAGCTATTAAAAATCCTAAACAGTATCGAGAAAAGTTTAGATCTAATAGCAAAACTGCATTTGAACCTATTGGTGATTTAGGTAAGAATTATTTTCCACGTATGTGGGAAAACACTACAAAGGCTAGACAAGCAGAGTTAGATGCATGGCTAGCTGGTAAAATAGAAGCATTTAGGAATGACCCTAAAAAGCAAGCAGAAGCTGAAGCATATATTAGGGAAATGCATGAATTGCAAAAGTCTGAAACTGGAGGTACTGAAAAACCAGAGATAGATGCATTGTTAGAAAACTTAAACTTTAAAACAATGACAGATGCACAGATATCGAACTATCTAAATAACATTGGTTTTTTCAACAGACCTGGTATTATAAAAGAAAGAGTTGGCGATAAGCCTGGCTGGGATAGAGATTTAAATACAATAGATATATATAAAGATAAAGTAATACGTTCTTACTATAAAAACTTACAATCTATATTTGCTAATAATAGAATAGATACTTTTGTTAGAGAAAATAAGTTTGGTAAGTTTACAAATGATTGGGCAGATTATATGCGTATATATGTACGTGATGCTTTTGGACATCAATCTACATTCCAACAACGTATTGCTGATAGTATTAATGCTAAGCCTGGTACTAAAGATACATTAGGTTTAGGTAAAACATTATACTACAAAACATCTGATCATAGACTTATAAAAGCTATAGATAACTTGGATGCGAAATTTGCGAAATATGGAATGAAAATCCCTGGCTTTGATAAGATACCTAAGATAACAGCTAAAGAGGGTACAGAGGCATATAGACTGCAAGTACAGGCAAGACGTGAGTATTTATCAAGAGTTATACATAACATGGGTAGGATTGAAGCTAAATTCAATATGATGACATTATTAGCTAATACTGGTACTATGACTGCTAATTTATTTGGTGGTGCTACCATGTCTATATCACAAGGTGGTTTAAAAAACTTTGGACGTTCTTATAACAATAAATGGTTAGAAAAGAATGCACTTACTGATATAGATGGTAACTTTTACATGAAGTACAAAGATCCTGTAACAGGTGCAGAAAGACCTGTAACTAATAAAAAAGAACTTAGACAATGGATAGCTGAACAAGGTGTAATAGATAAGTTTATAGCTGATGAAGTAGGTGTAAATTTAGCACTTAAAACAGGATTAAAAGGTAAGAATGCTGTTAACTTTATGAAAGAGTTAAAGAAAATTCTAACTAAAAATCCTGATGCAAGCGATGCCACTATAAGAGAGTTGGCTAATAGATATCAATTAGGTGATGCAATAGAAAAAGCAGGTGGTTGGTTTATGCAGAAGTCTGAACGTATTGCACGTGCAGATGCATTTATAACGCACGCATTGCAGTACCGTGAAAGATATGGATCGTATGGTAGACAGATGCGATTAGATGATCCTGCTGTAATAGATGCTGGATTAAAAGGTGTAGAAGCTACGCAATTCTTGTATCATAGTGCATTTAGACCAGCATATATGAGAACATCGTTAGGTAAAGTTCTAACTAGATTTAAGTTGTTTGCATTTCAGTCTGTAAGAACTCGTAAAGAACTATACAGACAAGCAAAACATTATGGATTTGAAGAAGGTACGCCTGCATTTGATAGGTTTAAGAATTTATTTCTAATAGATATGTTTACAATGGCGTTAGGTACAGCTTTTGCATACAGCTTGTTTGACACAGCTTTACCTCCTCCATTTGATTGGGTGCAAGAAACAGGTGAATGGTTATTTGGGAATAAACGTGAACGTGATAGAGCGTTTTTTGGTCAATGGCCATATCCTATAGCACCATTAAACATAGCTACACCTCCAATAGCAAGAATACCTATGGCTACATTTAGTAGTTTAATTAATAATGATTGGGAACGATTTGTAGATTATCACTTGCATACTATGTATCCATTTGGTAGAATAGTAAGACAAGTAGATAAAACAGTAGATGAACCATACGGTACTACTTTTGGTAGAGGTATGCAGCAGTTTTTACGATTACCTACAGATAAATTAGTAACTAAAATAAACAAAGCGGAAATTCGTGAAAATCAGAAAAGAATGATTGAATCAGAATTATCTGAATTAGGAGATATGATATAATGAATAGATTTGGATTTATTAAAGATGCAGCACAGAAAGTTAGTAAAAAAGCTTTTGGATTTTCTGATAAGCATCCTATAGCTGCTACAGCAGGTATTTTTGGTGGCGTAGCTTTAGCTGGTGAAGCAAGTGGTTATACCGACGCTGTACAAAAACAAAGAGCTGGTGAATGGTTAGAATCTCAACCAGAATTATTGCAAGCTTTAAAAAATGAAGTAGGTGTAATGGTAATTATGAAAAAAGGAATTACTGAAGAAATGCGATCAAAATTTCCTGGCATAGATAGAATGGATATGAATCCAACTAGGGGTAATATTCAAACAATAACAAAGTATGTAGACTCAAATCCAAAGGAAATGGCAATCGTATTAGACGCATTTAAAAAAGATTTTAGAGGACATCTTATGTCAAGCGTAGATAATTACGTTAACATTTTATATAACAATGCAACCAATAGAGGTATGTAATGAATAAAGATGAATTAAATATATTAAAAAAAACAAGTATGAGGACTCCTACAAGTCCATATTACATAAAAGGTATTACAAATATTCGCAACACAGTTAAGCAGTTTCTGAAAACACCTAGCTTTACTGATAAAATAAAGGAGAAATAACATGAGTCTTAAAGATTTTATGGGCCAAAAAATAAATGATCCATCAACATATACAGGTAGAGGAACTACTAGAGAATTTGGAGGAGGATTAGGTACACCTTACGGAAAACCTGTAGACCCAAGTTCACAACTGTCTCAACAAATACAAGGTGTAATTGCAGCAGTTGCACAAGGTCAAGACATAAGTCAGTTTGATCCACAAGTAATTAGTGCTGCTAAGCAACAAGTTGTTATGCAGGCCAACCAATTAAGTCGTTTAGTCAATTCGTCTTCATTGCCTCCTAATGTTACTCGTGAACAACTAAGAGATGATATTGCAATGTATGAAGGATTCGCTAATAAACTAGCTGAAGATGACCCTACATTTGCTAATCTTATGGATGTAGCTTTAATAGGTGCTGGAGTATATGCAGGTGCAAAATATGGACCTATGGCTGCAGCTAAAGCTAAAGTTGGATTAGCAAAGGGTGCAGGTATGGCTTTTGGTTTTGGGTCAAGAGGTATGGACTTTGCTAGACAAACAGCTAGCCAAGGTGCTGAGTATTTTACTAGTCCAGAGTTTAGACAATCTGCAGCTAATATTAGATCCAATGTAGGAGATATGGGTAGATCTACATATGGTTTTGGTAAAAAAGCGGCTACAGGTATAAGTAAAGCATTACGTAGAGCCTTAAGAATACCAGTATAATGGATAGTATAGTAGCATTACTTGAACAGTTTGGTGTTCCAGTAGTAGTTGCTTTAGCGTTTGGCTTTTTTATTTGGAAACAAAATAAGTTTATACAAGATGAACTTATGGAAGAGCTTGATGAGCGTTTCAAACGTTTAGAAGCGATTATTATAAAACTAATAGACCAACAAAAGTTAATGCAAATGGATGTTAAAGAATATAAAGGTGCATTACGTATGCTCATAACTCTACTTAAAAAGTTAAAGTTATGACACAGTATGACTTAATTATATTAGTATTAGCTTTTTCTTTAGGTTATTATGTAGATAACTACGAGGCTCACAACTTATGTCCTCCCTATTGTGAGATAGACCATAAACATCGTGTAAAGAGAAAGGGAGCTTGAGCTCCCCTTATCTTTTCGACGTTACTATTCTTCTTCTTTTCTTTTCATGTAGTATGCCATTAACATAGCTCCTACAATGAAACTTATAACTACAATCATTACTTACCTCCAAAAACTCTTTTACCTGCGTCCTCAATTTTTCTATCTAAGTCTTTAGGAAATGTTAGTTTTTTCTTTGTTTTGATTTTAGTTTGTACAGGAACAGGTTTACACAAAGAATCTTTACCATAATTTGTTTGAAAGTATGTTTCGATTTTGGATTTGTGTTTTTTGAGCCCATCTTTATAGATGTTGTTTAAAAGTTGTTCCAGATACCGTAGTTTATCATAAGACATAATCACCTCCTAATTATGCTTCGCCACTAGCCTCATCTGATATTAATCGTTCTACTTCGTATGAATGTTCATCAATCTTAGTATCTTTGTAATACACGTCTATATTAATATCACCTGCTATTTCATCGCATTTAATGTTAAAGTAATCGGTTGTAAATTCCCATTTATCATTACCTACTATAGATATAGTTTTATTTAAAACATTAAGATAATGCTCACCGATATTACTTTCACCAATAAGATCGTACAATACTAAACGTAATGTATTTAACTCTGATACTATTTCATTTCTTTTCATTTTTAATAAGTTCTATAAACTTATCTAAATCTAATACAACGTATGGTTTTCTCCTATTCTTTTTAATAACAAGTATAGGATCATATTCAGCAGCGTTACTTTCTGCTTGTTCTAAAAACTTCCATATTTGTATACGTTCTTGATTTTTACATTCAAAACTATAAGGTATTTTTTTACGTGCTGCAGGTGTAAGAATTATATCTTCACCAGTCATACCCATAGTTTGTGATTTAATATCGTCTTCATGTAAGCCTGGGAAGGCTTTACGTAACTTATCACGTAGACAGTTTTGTAAAGCCCTACCTTTTGCTTTTACTGATTTAGGCTTCATGGTAGTAAGTTGTTCCATAAAGATACACCTGATGATGCACTTAAAGGACCAACCCCTATAGTTATTTCTATATGCCTACCATTTAACTCGCAATACGATATACCAAATATAAATACTTGCAATAGTATTATACTTTGTGATATCATATTATCATTTTGTTTTGTACGTATTTGACATAGCCATTCTATCATCTCATTACCTCGAATTGAAAGTTATTGTAATTGAACTTGCAAGCCATGTTAAAGCCTGTCTCGTCACGTGATGCAAGTGATTTGATAATTCTTTTGGCAGACATATCTCTATCACCCATGATACCGATAATTTTGTCTGCTTTCTGCTCTATAGCTGAATTACCTTTAGCACTATGCACATCTAATGTATCACCATAACTAGCACCTTTACTAATGTGGCTAACACCTATAATGATAACGTTGTTGTTTTGTGCGATTTGTTTTAAACCATTAACAATCTTTTCTGTCTTAACAAATACATCATTACTATAATTAACACGTACTGCGTCAAGCGTGTCAATAACAACAATCTTAGGGTTAACTTCTGTAATTACATCACTCATTGAATCTATCTCTGGACTTACAGTCATGATATTGATATGGTCAATAGATCTTTGCAATTCATTTATTTTACTAATTTCTTTATCCATGAATAGCTTGTCAATCTCATACTTAGTTAATCCATTAGCTATTTGCAAAAACCTTCTGAATATCAATGTATCATGTACTTCTAGTGATAGATACAAACAAGAGAATCCTTTCAGGGATGCTACTATGTTTTGTATGAACGCTGTTTTACCTAACTTAGTGTCACCAATTAATACCGCTAGCTCACCTGGATAAAATATGTAATCATTAGTTAGGTCGTATAAAGGCTTTAAGTTGAAACTAGACTCTGAAAAATCTGTTTGAATAAAGTCCATATACTTGTCAACAAGTTCATTGCTGCTAAATACTTCCAGTCCGTAGTCTCTATGTTTGTAATACTTACATAAAGGGTCGCAAAACTCTACCATAAATGGATCGTTGCAACTGTATCTGTAGTTCTTATCAAACACATCATCTACAATACGTAGTAGTTCATGCTGCTCTAACGATGGAACTGCTGCTTGTGATAAAGCTAAGCAACCGTTTCTATTAATACCCATACGTTTGTACGCACTTACCATGCGTAATAGTAGATTATGTCTACGTCCTGATTTATTAGCTGTGTACATTTTCTGAACACACGTTACGTTACCGTTGTACTTACCATTTGCTACTTGTTCTCTTTCAACTTCTTTTTCAGGTGTCTTTGGAACTACGATACCTTGTTTCCAAGATATTAAGTTTACTGAGTCAGACCAAGGTTTGTTTATATTTCTAAACCATTGTTCTTTAGCTTTATCCATTATATCTTCATACTTGTATTCTGATATTTCTTGGATAGTGAAAGGGATTTTGTATAGTTTGCTTTTGATGTTGTAAGAATAACCTACACGCATTAGTCTACCTTTATCATAAATGTTATCTACATCTTTAAACTCTTTATGTATTGTAGTTTTAACTATTGCTGGTAGATCTTGACTAGGCTCAAAGCCAAAGTAGTCAGGTGTTTCTACATGAAAACCTGTACCGCTGAACCATATACGGATATGCTCATCAGGAACATCTCTACTTGTAAGATCATCTATAAAATAGCCAAGTCGACTCAATAAATGGTCTCCTGTGTCTTTCTTTTTATCTATATCAAAAGTTAACTTATCAAGTGCATATGTACCCCTGTAAGAACGTATCGTACCTTTATCTCTAAAATGTTCTATTGCTGAATCATCTAATAGAAATAAACTACGATACAGTTCTGTTACAGGTTTAACATATTTAGCAAGTTCTTCGACTGGAATAACTATACCTCTATTAGAAACACTTCCTACTGCTATTTCTATTATTCGGTTATTATTTTCCATGTTGTCTCCGTTTTACTGTCTTTTATTTCTTGTATTTGGTCAATGTCAACCTTTACAAACTTTTCTTCTTGACGTATCTTACGCCAAGCTCTTGAATAAGTTGAAGGGTTGTGGATCTTATCATGGTAAAGCTTACCATACCTAACCAGTTCTGTTTCCAGTTCATGACTAGCTACAGTAAGCTCTCCTGCATCAATCCTATTTCTTAACCAAAGTAGGATTATCTCTTCGCAAGTTGGTATACGCAATTATAATGGTATATCAGATTCATCGAAACTTGCTGCACCATGATTAACCGTGTCTGCTTCACCATTGAGATAATCCTTAACATAGTTATTTGATACTGCGTCTTTGAATGCTGATTTTAGTTCTTCTGGATTGCTATCTGCTGCAGCAACCTGCTGCCAATCTCTCCATCTATTTGTACCATCTTGTTTCAGTTTAGTTGACTTGTAAGATAATCTTTTGAATGTTTTACCTGTAATATCATTTTCAATACCTTCAGGTAATCGATTACCTTGAACACCACTATTCTTATCAAGCATTACTCTGATGCCTAATGCATCCAAGAATAGCTTTACTTTGTAAGCTGTACGCCATCCTATAACGTTACCACTTACATCGTCTAGTTTAAACTGACCGCCGATATAGAAATCAGGAAAGAATCCTTTACCTATGTCTAGCTTCATATGTAAGCTGATATCATCTGTAGATGTTTGCCAACTTTCTTGGACTCCATATTTAATTTCTATAGAGTCTATCTTTACATTTTCTATTGCGATATTATCACTAACTGTATTAGTTGATGTGTTAACATCTGATACGTATTTCATACCCATTATCTAGCTCCTTGTGTGTTATTGTATCTATTCGTTACTCCTCGTGCTAATGATGATTCTGCATCGTCATCTATCTGAGCCATATTCAATATAGCTGCAAGCGAATAACGTCTACCGTAGGTAATAGCTGAACCCATAGCTTGAGGATCTTTCTTTACCAATGGTATATCTAAATGACTTGTCAAGAACTGACCTGATTCGTGCATAAGTGTTGTACATACTCTGCACGTATTCTCATTAGATTCTGAAAACCATTGGGTTACTGCTAAGCCATTCTTAGCTAAAGCTGCTTTACTTGCTTCTATAATAGATGCCAAGTCTGCATACTTTGATTTAAAGAATGGATTACTAGAGCCTTTCTTTGCACCTGATACTTCTGCCTGAACTTTACATAGTGCCTTTGCAAGCTCACTAATTTGGTCAGACTGTATAGGATTATGATGGCTCCTATGACTACTATTTATACTATTTGCATTACTGATTGGATTTATTTCATTCATATTTAGCTCCTTAATGTACTTTGTTTCTTACTAATTGTTCAAACAATTTATTTGCATTGATAGGTTCAAAATACTTATCACGTTCTATTTTCATACCCATAGGTAGTTCTAAATCTTCTAGATCTTCTATCATAAATGAACCTACCTCTACTGCCATTAAATCTACAATTCCCCAGCAGTATCCGTCTTCAGGTGACTTGTTCATTAAATACCAAGTACCTTGTCCTACAGGATTAAAAAACTTTGCAACAATGTCTTGCTTATCCATATCAGAACCTAGCTCATATTGTTTGTGTGCTTTATTTTTTATTTCTTTCGTTAATAGTTTCATACGTACTCCTTATGTTATTATGTAAAAAAAAGAGAGACATAGAACGTATCTATATCTCTCTAATCTTTTAATCAAACCAACTATCAGGATAGTCTACATTACAACTGTTATCTACAAGTTCACCTTCTCTAGCAAAAGCTTTACCTTCAAATCCCATACCTTCTTCTTGGTATTCTAAAGTAAATTTAAGCCTTTTGTATCTATCAGTTACTTTCTGTAACCAAGGTATAGGTGGTGCCCAAGCTGTATCAAAACCTAGACATAGTTCATCTTTGTTTTGATGTGATATGCCATTATCATTACTAGCATCCCACTTTGTACCCCAGTTATCTATAGACCAATTATACCAGTCTTTATGACCGTATAATTTTTCATTTAGCAATGCTTTATCAGCTTCTTCTATCTCTGATTCTTTTACTTCTGTTTTCATCTTATCAAGAGTTTTAACTCGCTTAAGATTTATTTCATCTGTATCTTTGAATCCATAGTGTTCAGCTGCCCATTGATAATTTATTATCTTATCTAAAGCTACAAAGTCTTCTTTAGTTGTAGCTAATACATAAGCAATAGCTCTATCTGTTGTGCTGCCTGATGTAATTCTCAAAGTATCTGGCATTGGAACTGTGCCTTGAAAAGTTAGTACTTGTTCATCACAATCCTCTCCAAGATCCCTAAAGTTTTCTTTCTTGAACTTTAACAGTTCTGCACGATCTTTTTGTTCATCTTCTTCTGTAGATTCATATCTATCAGGTGTCTCTACTGTTAATGTGTTATAGCACCAATTAGGCATATTACTCCTCCTTTTTGTTATTGTATTCTTCTTCATCTATTTTATCGTAGCAATCTAAACAATTTGCACAAAACTCCCATTCTTCATAAACACCGTCTCCATAGTCTTTATAAAGTATAGGTTCTCCACAACATTCTGTTACTGTCATACTATTTCTCCTATTTAATTTTATGAGAGCCTCACATATTCCTTTGCCTAGGTAAGAGCAGCTATCCAGCAAGGATTGTGCTGGCTAATATTATCTTACATTCTACTTTACACTACCTTGTAAAGATATTGCACGATAGGACTTATTTTCCCTGACAGGGCATCCGTAAGATTATCGTAGTCAGGAGGACCAGTTATTGGCTCTCAATATTATAGCAGTTCCTGCAACTTTCAGCCAGGCAATGGTTTGCAACAAAACAGGGAACCAATGGAAAGAGGTTCTTTGTGTTTATTTAACGGTCTTGTAAGTAACTGTGTACTTACGTGAAGTTTTTATACTACTGCTAATGATTTGAGGGAACTATCGTTATCTACTGTACGTTGACTTAGTGATCGCCTAACTCCCTCCGTGCACATAGACCTTACCACCTGACATTACTCCGCCTTTACGATACGGTGCCTTGTGTTGGTCATAATTTATATAATTCTAGAACTTGGGCAGTCTTATCGGAGAATCCCAAGTTGTGCCATGCTAATGGCTTATAGACAATTTACCTAGCTCGTAGATATTTATCTCCTAGTTCAAGTTTCTGTAGCTGTTCGTGCAGTGCTCTTTCTGGTTATCTAGAAATCAGGAAGTTAGCTATCGTGAGTGCATCTTTCTTCGCTTAAACCTGTCGTCATATTGTCAATTATAAAGCAAGCTTGTCAAATACTTGGCTAACATATAATCATCAATATTATTACACAAATAAAAGAGAAACATAAGTCACTCTTTTAATTTCCTATATTACGTTCTATATCTCTGTCATTAGCATTTTCACTTAAATGTTGTTCTAATGCTTCATCACAGTTGTACATAGCTTCTATTTCTTGTCTTACTATTTTACGGATCTTATTCTCATTAGCTGCTTTCATTATATGTAGCTCATTCTGTTTGTCTTTTAGTCCGTAATGTATAAGTAAGTAGTCTGTTACAGACATCTTATCAACATCTTGATAATTATCCATATCGTAGCCTAGTTCATAGCCTACATCTTCTAACCACTCTAATAATATGTTTTTAATCTTGCCCATTTAGTCTCCTATTGTTAGTACAGGTAATAGTTCTTTACCTATTGCTAGTGCTCCTCCATCGTTACCTTCATCGTCACGCATTGGATAAACCCAATCACCGTTGTCTAGTTTAAAAGCAACTGGTCTGTTATACCATCCTGATTCTTTAGCTTCATCATCATCAAGATACTCTACTTTTACAATTCTTCTGTTTAATAACAGTTTGTTTGCTTCTTTATTCCATCTATTTGTTAATTTATTCATTATTTGTTCTCCTCATTAGTTTCCAATCACCTGTATTTACAACTCTTTGGAAAATTATTTCACTAACTTCTTTAGCTCCTAATTCACCATCTTGCCATAAATCTTCATCAGGTACGTCTTCCCAAGCATCCATTTCGTCTTGTAGTTTATGCAATAATTCATCGTTACTTAATTTCATATAAGCTCCTATATTAATTATAAAAGAAAGAGAAACAGGCACTCCTGGAGTGTGGTGTTTGAGAGAAGTCGGAATGCCTGTTAAACTGTTTGTGTTATTTAATAGTCTTTACTACTACTTGTACTGTGCCTCTGAGCGTTCTCATTGCGTCTAGAACCTTGTTTAGTTCTACAGTAGATATACCATTAGCCTCATGCATAATCTCGCCTGATTGCGTATTTACTACTTGTATGTTATGTTTTGGACGGTTGGTTACTTCTTTGTATACTTTAGACCCAATGAAACCAATCAGATTTAGTGCTTTTGTTAAAGCCCAAGCGGCTTTACTTGCTGCCCTTATTGTTGTTGCTTTCATTTACTTGCTCCTTATTTACACTTTTAAACTTATTGTAATCTTCTTTTGTCTCATTAAAGTATTTTACAATTTCTTGTACTTTGTCTAAAGGTATTGGCATTTGTTTAAAGGTTATAGATCCTTGCTCATAATCTATATAAGCGATCTCTTCGTTCCTAGTTACGCTGTAATTTAATACAAAACCTTTTTCGTTAAACTGCACCATTGGTTTATCTTTCTGACTCATAATCACTCCTTATTTGGTTTGTTAATTTAAAACTTAACAGTCACATTTACAAGATGATTTATTTCTTGTTCAGCTGCTTTTATTGCTGCTTCTTTAATGTGAAATGTTGCATCTCTGATACCTAACTTTGTTGTTTTACAAAACTTGTCAAAGTTCTTTGATGGTATCTCAGCTACATATTCTATTTTGATCTTTCTCATTCATCCTCCTCTATTTCGTATTCGTGTGTATTGTCTTGCATCCATTCTGCCCAACAACCTCCATTTCCACATAACATATTTTCTGGATCATATTCATATGTGTAATAGTTTGCGTAAAACTTGTCTTTTAGTTCCTCATTACAATAATAACATTCATAAACAGACATTATTTACCCTCCTCAATTATTCTTGTTAACCATATCTCTGCAACATCAGTAGCTTTTTCTACATTCTTTAACCATTGCCCATCTCCCATATCAACCTCCAACTGCATTAGATAAAAACACGCCTCATCTAACCATTTTATGGTTTCTTGTATGTCTCTTTTATCTTGCTCTGTTATGTCCATTATTTACTCTCCATTTCTTGACTAATTTCTTCATACTTTCTTTCTAGCCAAGTAATAGGCTTTTTTATGTGGCTTATAATTGAGCAAGTTGTTTCTTCTAGTCTAATTAATCTACGTTGACATTCTTCAAAGCCTTCTGCTGTTAGCTTATAAAGATTGTCTACTGATTCTATATACTGTTCTTTTTTGTCTTCTAGCTCACATTCATATTCTCTTAATTCGTTGAACAAAGAGTCTATCTTATCCATAAGCTGTTCTCTAGTTTCTATCATTGGTTACACTCCTTCTTGGTTTATGTTACTACAGAATAAATGTAGTAACATAAAAAAAAGAGAGAACCGTGAGGTTCTCCCTTTCTATTTTGTTATGCTTTAAGCATAGCTACAAGCTCATCTGATAGCGTAGAACTATTATCTGTTCTACCGTTCTTGTAAGCAATAAAACCCTGACCTGATGCTGTAGCTCTAAACTCGCCTTTGCATTTAGAAAGCTCAAAGTGTTTCTTGGCCAAAGACTCTTGCCAACCCTCTTCTTTCTGATAAACTGCAAAGTTAGCATTAGGATTCCAAGGCTTATCTACTGTAGCCTTGAACTCTTGATTATTATCTGCTATCTCTCCTACTTTCTTGAACCAAAGTATCTTCATATAACACTCCTTTTAGTTAGTTAATTATCATACAATAAAGAGAACGAATTAGGTGTATTGTACCTAATCTTTTTTAAGATATATACTACAATCTATGCAACACCACTTTAATTTATCTTCAAACATTATATGATACGCTTTTAGATTAATCATATGATTGCATTTATGACATTCTTTCCAAGATGACATAAACTCTTTTACGCTTTGACTTACGCTTTTCATATACGCTCCTTTTTATTTATCAAAAAATATATAACAGTCGAGTCCTGAGGGTTCGAACCTCACTAGAAAGCTTTAAGACTTACAACTAGGTACCCGATACGTTCCCGACTGTTATATTTAATTGCAACTAGGGGAGCTTGAGGTGCTACCTCAGGATGTTCAACTGAGCTTTCGACCCAGTAATTTACCATTGCCACTCCCCTAATTTTTTAATGTCACAAAATAAAGAGAACGTACTTTATTAGTAGTCGTGTTGTACCTCACGCTACTATCTACACTATACAAAGGAAGCCTTCCATTGTTGGCTCTTGTAGTAAAGTACGCTCACTTTTTAAAAGATAAAGAACATACCTAAATATGCTCTTTATCTTTACTAAAACCAATTAGAATATTTCTATCTTTATATATTTCCTCAATACGATTAATCGTAAGATATTCGTCAAAATATTCCTCTAAAAATAGTATTGCGTCTATATGTTTGTGCAACCAAACTCTATAGCTTAATTTCTCTCTATCTTTTAACATTCTCCAATGAGCTTTTATTTGTTCTTTGTTCATATTATACATCTCCTTGTTTTTTATCATATCACAAAATAAAGAGAACGTACCGAAGTACGCTCTCTATATTACTTATCTGCGACTATTAATACGCATATGCTGTACTGCCATATCATAGTCTGTAAATACCTTCTCTGCGATTACAATGCCATTATTATCTATGAACTGAACTACGTGTTCCATTAGATAATAGCTATCTGATTCGCAAAACTGTGTTATCATATTAGTATACATATTACACTCCTTTTAGTTATTAATATCATATCATAAAAAAAAGAGAACGCCCTATTTAAAGGACGCTCTCGTGATATGATTACAAGGAATTTTGCGTAGCTTTATCGTACGCATACTGATTAGACTCTATAGTATCTGAAGTAGGTTCCTCAACATCATTGTTTACTTGCTTACTAGTTGCTATGGTTAAGCCTAGCTGATAACCTTCATCATAGGCAACCTTACATTCGCCTATCTGTTTACCTACAAACCTTGCTACTTTAGTTTTAATTGTGTGTAACATATACACTCCTTTCTCACGTTGTGAGGGTTGTTAATTAACATAAAAGAAAGAGAACATACTCTACGGTATGTGTGTGGATTTTAAAATAAGTATGTGTGTGTATGTGTAGGGAATAGTAGGGAATAGATAAGGTTATACAGACACCAAAGTCTACCCTCTGGACGAGGCAGACCGTAGGTCTGGGGGTCCGAGGTGGTAGATTGGATGTCTGGGGTGGGTTAACGTAGTCGAATGGATTGAACTCAACCAAATCAACGTAGTCAACCCGTAAACGTAGGGGGGTGGGTGTAACCTATACCTGACACATACATTCTAAAATAACTTTTTAAATTATACTCTCCTATGTATATTACTCTATGGATTATGATCACTTTGATATAACGCTAGGTAAGTTCCTTAGACTTAAAGAAGAAGATAAGGAAGATGTATATCAAAGAATACTAGAAGACTTTAGAGTATATGAAGCAGAACGTAAGATAGTATCTGCTATAATACAGAAAAAATTAAGTAATCAGTCTAGGGAGAGTGAGGATTTACATTAATATGTATATATAATAAACTTAAGTAGGTACATACTTATAGTGTACATACTTAAGTGTAGGAGAGGTAATGAGAATATATTTAAGAAAAAATAAAGAAGCATTTGATAAAGGTTACAATGATAAGACAACTACTAATAACGCTTTATGGCAAGACGTTATAGAGTTAGATGGTAGGAAGTTTATTATGAAAGCCTGGCCTTTTAATACTAAGTACGGAAGGCAAGATCTATTGCTAAACTTGGAGGTATATGGACAAGATCAAGAGGAAGGTTAATGGTATTAATAAGCTTTTTCCAGTATATCACTACAAAGAAGTAGATAACATCCAGTACAAACATTGGAGGGATGTAGATAAAGGTGATTATGGAATAAGCGATGATGGTTATATAGGTGAATGCTTATCTAAAAAGGTATATACCGATAAGAAAGGTAGAACTAAAACCTATATAACAATGTGTTATGGTGTGCAATGGGGTAGTCCTAATGCAAGACTGCTATATGAGCCTAATAAGAAAGCAGGTATCTACAATCAGGTAAAACCTAGAAGCTGGAAAGAACGTGAAGCTGGTAAAACTAGGACTAAAAACGTAGTAACTGCGTACGTTAAGCAGTTATTATCTGATAGTAAGGTAGATTTTAAGCAGCTTGGTAAAATATATAGACCTGATCAAGACATACCAGAGGCAACAGTAAGAAGATTGTTTAAACAAAAGGAAATACAAGCGATGGTAGATAAAAAACTAGACGAATTGTTAACAAATAAAGGCATTACTCAAGAAATGGTGTTAGATTTGCACTTAAAAGCTTTAGAAATGGCTGAATCAAAGTCAGATGTAAGTAATTTTTTACGTGCTACAGAAAATTTTATGAAATTGTTAGATATGGAGCCTAATAAAAAGATTACTACAGATACATTAGAAATAGACTACACTAAAAGCATAGAGAATGCTATTGAACAAGAAGATAAACGTATGAAACTGTCTAGATCAACAGAAGAAATAGATGTCGAACCTGCATAAAAAATTAAAAGACAATATGATTCTATTTGGCAAGGTTGTTATGGGCAATATGTTTTCTGTAGCATCACCAGACTTTCATTATGAAATATCCAACTCTTTAATGAATAAGAAAGAAAAACAAATAAACATTATAGCACCACGTGGTCATGCTAAGTCCTCTATTGTTGGTGGTG
>MDTD01031869.1_pt1 | contig 17883 bp, 12 predicted proteins | sample 811221 | NCBI WGS metagenome assembly MDTD01 (sample SAMN05326646, study PRJNA326480) | marine metagenome | isolation source: seawater | place: Pacific Ocean: South West | collected 2011 | reverse complement strand
TGTTTTAATTATGCTAAATATTATAGGATTTAGCTATGCCTTTTGCTTCAAATATAATAAAAATTACTTTGTTAATTCTTTAGCTACTAAAAGCAGTTCATTATACCAGTCTGATCCGTACTTGCGAATAAGAGCTTCTTTTAAAAAAACATATAGTGGGATTTTCAACTTTTTTCCGCATTCACAAGCAGGGTTGCAAATTTTAATTTTTTCATAATTAATTGCTTCAAAATCAGAATATTCATGTGTTCTTATAGGAAAGAGATGGCAAGATATTGGCTTTTTAAACTCAATCTTTTTATCTACATATGCTTTTTCAATAGAGCACTTGACAATACCATTTTCTTTTATAGAAAAAGCACATTCTTTATTTTTAATAAGGGGGGTCGTTAAATCATTATCTTGATCCAAAATCCCCACCCCTTTTTCCTCCACCACATCAACACCATCCTTATTCATGTAGGTCTTTATAACTTTAAAATTTTTCTTTAAAATCCTTACCTCTTCTTTTAAAAGCGGGGCTCCTGATTCTCCTTCTACACAACAAGCTCCTTTACAGGATTTTAAATCACAAACAAAATGTTTTTCAAAAATATCAAGTGAAATTATTTTATCATTAATCTGAATCATTTAACAAAAGTACGCTTTTGATAACATAATTTATATTTTTGTAACATGTCAAATACTAAAAATTTATTTAAAGATATTGTTTCCCATTGTAAAGAGTATGGGTATATTTTTCAATCATCTGAAATTTATGATGGACTAGCGGCTACTTATGATTATGGTCAAAATGGTGTTGAATTAAAAAATAACATAAAAGAATATTGGTGGAAAGCAATGGTTAATATGAATGAAAATATTGTTGGATTAGACTCTGCTATATTTATGCATTCTGATACTTGGAAAGCCTCTGGGCATATTGATGCTTTTAATGACCCTTTAATTGACAACAAAGATTCTAAAAAAAGATATAGAGCAGATGTTCTAATTGAAGATTATATTCAAAAGATTAAAGAAAAAAATGAAAAAGATATTTCAAAAGCAGCTAAACGTTTTGGTGATGAATTTAATAAAGATACATTTATCAAAACAAATGTGCGAGTTCTTGAAAGAAATAAAAAAATTGCTTCAATCAATGAAAAGATGCAATCCTGCCTTATTAATAAAAACTTCACAGGTTTAAAAGGTCTAATTGAAGAGTTAGATATAAAATGTCCTGTTTCTGGAACAAACAATTGGACAGATGTGCGACAATTTAATTTAATGTTTAAAACACAATTAGGATCAACAGAAAAAGAAAATTCTGATTTATACCTAAGACCTGAAACAGCACAAGGAATTTTTGTTAATTTTCTTAATGTCCAAAAAACTGCTCGAATGAAAATTCCTTTTGGAATTGCTCAAATTGGGAAAGCTTTTCGGAATGAAATTATTGCTCGTCAATTTATTTTCAGAATGAGAGAATTTGAGCAAATGGAAATGCAATTTTTTGTTCGTCCTGGAGAAGAAATTAAATGGTATAACTATTGGAAGGAGGTTAGGCTAAAATGGCATAAGGCTCTTAATATGGGAGATGAAAACTATCAATTCCATGATCATGAAAATTTAGCTCATTATGCAAATGCAGCATCTGATATTGAATTTAAATTTCCTTTTGGGTTTAAAGAATTAGAAGGTATTCATTCAAGAACAGATTTTGATCTAAAATCTCACCAAAAACACTCTAGTAAGAAAATCACATACTTTGATCCAGAAATTAATGAAAGTTATATCCCTTACGTAATCGAAACATCTATTGGTCTAGACAGAATGTTTCTTTCTGTCTTAAGTTATGCTTTTAAAGAAGAAACTCTGGAAAATGGAGAGCGACGTATTGTATTAAAAATCCCTCCTATTTTAGCGCCATCAAAAATTGCTGTTTTACCTCTTACTAAAAAAGATGGCCTTCCAGAAAAGGCAAAAGACATAATGAAATCTCTTAAATTAGAATTTAATTGTCAATATGAAGAAAAAGATTCTATTGGAAAAAGATATCGAAGACAAGATGCTATTGGCACTCCATACTGCATTACAATAGATCATGAAAGCTTAGAAAAAAATACTGTAACCTTAAGAGATCGAGATACTATGTCTCAAAAGAGAATTTTAATTAAAGATATTTATTCTATAGTTTCTAAAAAAATAAATATTAACGAATACTTTAATTAGATCCCTCGCTAGTAACTGAAATTTTATCAAAATTAGCATCAATTGGGGGAGAAACTTTTTCTACTTCTATTTTTACTTTCTGAACTTTTTGTAAACGTAATATCGCATTTACAATTCTTTTAGCAAGATGCTCTATCATGTTAGACCGTGTTTGCATTTGATCTTTAACAATCCGAATAATATCTACATAATCAACGGTATCATTTAATTCATCTGTTTTTTCCACTTTAGAAGTGTCAAGAGTAACCCACACATTAACTATGAAATGTCCTCCTAATATTGATTCTTCCGGCAAATGCCCATGATAAGCAAAAACTCTAATTCCTTCTATGCTAATTGTTCCCATTATTTTATCTTATTAATTGCTCTCTGCATTCTTTTTATAGTTTCTTCTTTTCCTAAAAGAGATGCGATATTAAAAATTGAAGGCCCCACTCCTAATCCAGTTAAAGAAAGTCTAAAAACAGGAAGGAGTCGACCCATCCCTAATTCCTTTTCTTCTAAATATGACTTAAACTCTACTTCAATATTTTCAGATGTAAATTCATTAATATTTTCTAATCTACAGCTTAGTTCTAATAGTAAATCTGGAGTATTTTCTTTCCATTTTTTGCGAATAGTTTTTTCATCATATGAGGTTGGTGGAATAAAATAATATTTTCCTTCTTCCCATATATCTCTTATAAATGTAGCCCTTTCTTTAAATTGTTCACAAACAATGGCAACATAATCATCGTTAAACTGAATGTCATTTTCCTTCAAAATAATTTGCAATTCTTGTGTTAATTGCTCTTTTGACCTTAATCTCAAATATTGTTGATTAAACCATTTTGTTTTGTCAAAATCAAACTTCGCTCCTGACTTCCCCACTCTATCTAAAGAAAATTCTTGGCACAATTCTTCTAAAGAAAATAACTCTTTTGAAGTCCCAGGATTCCATCCTAAAAAAGCTAACATATTAATAAATGCTTCTGGAAAATATCCGCCTTCCCTATAACCTAAACTTATATCTCCTGTGTTCTGATTAATCCAGTTAGTTGGAAAAACAGGAAATCCTAATCTGTCCCCATCACGTTTACTTAACTTTCCATTTCCGTCTGGTTTTAATATTAAAGGTAAATGTGCAAATATTGGCATTTCCTGTTCCCATCCTAAATATCTATATAGCAAAACATGTAACGGTGCAGAAGGAAGCCATTCCTCTCCTCTAATTACATGGGAAATTTTCATAGTGTAATCATCTACAACATTAGCTAAATGATAAGTAGGCATTCCATCAGATTTAAAAATAACCTTATCATCCATATTGTTCGTGTTTACTACTACCCATCCTCTAATAATATCATGTAATTTAACCTCTTCATTCCTTGGCATTTTAATACGAATAACATATGGCACTCCTGCTTTAATCCTTTTATTTACTTCTGTTTCAGAAAGTGATAAAGAATTTTTCATTGTGCTACGAGTAACGCCGTTATATTGCGGTGAGGGGACTCCAGCAGCTTTCATTCTTTCTCTCATAGACGTCAACTCTTCTGCTGTATCAAAAGCATAATAAGCAAAGCCATCTCTAACAAGTTTTTCAGCATAGGGTAAGTAAATTTCCTTTCTTTGAGATTGTTTATATGGCCCATATTCTCCTCCATGAATAGTTGATTCATCAAATTCTATACCACACCACTTAAGAGACGTTATTAAATACTCTTCTGCTCCTTCTACAAGTCTTGTTTGATCTGTGTCTTCAATTCGTAAAATCAATTTTCCTCCTTGCTTCTTTGCAAAAAGAAAATTGTACAAAGCCGTTCGAACGCCACCTATATGTAATGGTCCTGTTGGGCTTGGAGCAAAACGCACTCTTACTTCAGACATAATAAATTATAAATTTAACAAGCAAAGATAGTGTTTCTCTAAGAATTCTATTTATTTAGATTCTTATTAAATTGTATTTTTGTAATTATGACAAATAATAGAAAGAGTGAGTTGCTGGACAAGCTTAATAGTTTCATTAATAAATACTATCTAAATAAATTAGTTAAAGGGTGTATTTATTTTTTCTCAGTACTTTTTGTTTTTTTCCTTCTATTCTCTTTTTTAGAATATTTTGCAAGATTTAATGTTATAAACAGAACATTCTTGTTTTGGGGGTATATCTCTATTTCAGCTATTATCATAATCTACTTTATCGTTTATCCAACATTACAATTACTGAAAATTGGCAAAATTATATCTCATAAAGAAGCAGCTAAAATTATAGGAGTTCATTTTCCAGAGGTTGACGACAAACTACTTAATGTCATAGAATTAGAAGCAATGAATGAAAATGATAATGCTTTAATCAATGCTAGTATTGAACAAAAAATTAGCGCCATAAAATCTATTAAGTTTAATACTGCAATCGACCTATATAAAAACAAAAAACATATAAAATGGCTGGCCATCCCTTTATTGATTGTATTGTTATTATTTATGTCTGGAAAAGAATATATTATCACTGAAAGTTCTGCTAGAATTATAAATCATAATATGTTTTTTGAACCAAAACCTCCTTTTAATCTGTTTATAAAAAATGACTTAAAAGTAATTCAGTATAATGATTGGGTATTAGATGTGACAATAAAAGGCCGAGAGATCCCTTCTTCATTATTTATAGAAACAGAGGATAATATTTTTAAACTCTCTAATATTAATAAAAATAGATTCTCACATACTATAAAAGGAGTAACAAAAGATCTAATATTTTATATAACAGCTGGAGGATATAAAATTGGCCCTTATAAATTAGAAGCCCTGACAATGCCAAAAATAATAGACCTTGAGATTAAGCTTGATTATCCAGAATACACAGGCATTTCGAATAAAATAATTAAAAATAATGGTGATATCACTGCCCCTGAAGGAACTATTATGGATTTAAATATTAAAACAAAAGGAGCAGACTATATTTGTATAATCTATGATAACGACACTCTTCAACAACAAACATTAGGCTCTTTTAATTATAAAAAACATCTATATAAAACAGGAGACTATAAAATTATAACTAGTAATAAAAATAATTTACAAGACACTCTTTATCAATCCATATCAATTACTAAGGATAAATACCCTAAGATAACTGTTGCTGAAAACTATGATAGTATTAGCTCAACACATTTATTTAATGGTGAGATTGAAGATGATTATTTAACAAGTAAATTAGTCTTTAATTATGAGCAAAAAATTAATGACAGTACAATAAGTCAATTCCAGGAGATTAATATAAAACAGCTGAATAATGAAAAATTCTTTTTTCAATTTAATTTTAATGAGCTAAATCTAAATGAGGGAGATAATGTTAAGTATTATTTTACCGTTTGGGATAATGATAAAATAAATGGCCATAAAAAAACTAACAGCGCATCATACTTATATGAGCCTCTTTCTAAAAAAAATAAACTTATCATCAAAGACATTGAAAATAAAAAAACAAGAAATTCATTAAGCAGCTCTATAGAATTAACAGATGAAATAAAAAAAGATATTGAAGACCTCAAAAAGGCTCTGTTAGAAAAAAAAGAGATGGGGTGGGAAGAAAAGAAAAAAGCTGAAGAATTACTTAAAAAGCATCAACAATTAGAAGAGCAAATAAAACATACTCAACAACAAAACAGTAAAAACATCACTAATCAAAAAAATCTAAAACCTGAGATATTCAAAAAACAAAAAGAACTAGAAAACTTAATGAAGTCTTTATTAAATGATGAAGAAAAAGAGTTGTTAAAAGAAATGAAAAAGATGATAGAAGAGTTAAACAAAGAAAAACTAAAATCTCTTTTAGATAAGCTAAATAAGAATAATACCGATTTAGAAAAAGAACTTGAGAGAGAACTTGAGCTCTTTAAACAATTAGATTTTGAACAAAAAGTAGAAGAGGCTATTGAAAAAGTTAATGATTTAAAAGAATTGCAAAATAACCTGTTGGAAAAAACCGAAAATAAAAAAAGTCAAGCTGATTCATTAGCAAAAACACAGGATGAGTTAATTAAAAAAATGAACTCAATTGAAGAGGATTTAGAAGAATTAAGAAAGAAAAACATGGAATTAGAAAATAAAAATACTATTCCTGAAACAAAAGAAAAAGAAGAAGACATTAAAGAAAGCATGAAGAAAAGTCATGAAAATTTAATAAACAATAAAAAACAAAAGTCAAAAAAATCACAACAAGAGGCTGTTAAAAAAATAGAAGAATTAGAAAATGACTTATTAAACATGCAGGCTCAAGGAGGCTCAGAGCAGCAGGTTGAAAACATGGAGGCATTAAGACAAATATTAGAAAATCTAATTACAGTCTCATTTGATCAGGAAGATTTAATGGCTCAGGTCAAAATAACACCTAGAAAAAGCTCTAAATTTGTAACTATTATACAGCTACAAAAAATATTATCTGATAATAGCAAAATAATTGAAGATTCCTTGTTTAATTTAAGTAAGAGGGTTGTTCAAATTCAATCTACTATTAATAAAGAAATAAGCTCTATTAATAATAATATTACTAAATCTATAAAGCATCTTGAAGAAAGAGATGTAAATAAAAGTATTGAAAAACAACAATTTACAATGACAGCTATCAACAATCTAGCATTGCTCCTTTCTGAAATACTAGAACAAATGCAAAGGGATTTAGATATGCAAGCTTCTCAATGTAATAAGCCAAGAAATTGCAATAAGCCAAAAAATTGCAATAGCCCTTCTATGTCTGAACTTAATAAATCACAAAAAAAACTTAATCAAAAGATAAAAAAGAAAAAGAATGGAAAAAAAGATGGAGAAGGGGGGCGTGGAGCAAAAGAATTAGTTGAGCTGTCGAAACAACAAGAAGAAATTAGGCGGCGATTAATGGAGTTAAGAGATGAATTAGGGCAAAACGGAGAAAAAGGAAAAATTGATAAAATATTAGAAGATATGGAAGAAAATGAAACTGATATTATTAATAATAACATTACAATTGAAACTATTAATCGGCAGCGTGAAATATTAACTCGTTTATTAGAGGCAGAAAAAGCAACTCGCGAACAAGATGAAGACGATAAAAGAAGTTCCAATGAATGGCTATTTAAAACTAAGCCTAATACTAAAGAATATCTAGATTATATAAAAGAAAAAAAAGCACAAGAAGAGCTTTTAAAAACAATACCCGTGCAATTAAAACCATATTATAAAAAGAAAGTTACTTTATATTTTAACAATTTAATTGAAGAAAAATGATAGAGTTTATTACTTTAGATTGCTTGGACCCAAAAATAGACAAGGAAGCTATACGTGTTTGGCTAAAGGAGATTACTGAAGAAGAGAAAAAACAAATTAAGAATCTTGTATATGTTTTTTGTAGCGACACATATCTATTAAAAAAAAACATAAAACACCTTAATCACAATACTTTAACAGATGTGATAACATTTGATTATTGTGAAGAAAACTTAGTCTCTGGTGATGTTTTAATAAGTGTAGATCGTGTAAAAGAAAATGCTGTGAAATTTAATGTTAGTTTTTTAACTGAGTTATATAGAATTATGGCGCACGGTTTATTACATTTGCTAGGATATAAAGACAAGACAAATAAACAAAAAGAAATAATGAAGAAAAAAGAGGATTATTATCTTAAAAAAATTGTTAGTTAATTCATTGCTTAATTAATAAAAATGAAATTAAAAGAATATGATGTTATTGTTGTTGGAGGAGGGCATGCGGGATGTGAAGCTGCTCATGCCTCTGCAGTTTTAGGCTGCAATGTCTTATTGCTAACGCAAAACCTGGAAACAATAGCTAGAATGTCGTGTAATCCTGCAATGGGAGGGGTAGCAAAAGGTCAAATTATTAGAGAAATTGATGCATTAGGAGGAGCTTCTGGTATTATAACTGACCTCTCTTCGATACAATTTAGAATGTTAAATAAAAGTAAAGGCCCTGCGATGTGGAGCCCTAGAGCTCAATGCGATAGAAAAATATTTGAAAAAGAATGGAGGAAAAAATTAGAGAGCAATAAAAATATAGATTTTTGGCAAGATACTGTTGAAAAGCTAATTATAGAAAACAAAACAGTAAAAGGAGTAGTGACAAAAATGGGAACAAAGATTAAAGGTAAATCTGTGATTCTATGTAATGGCACTTTCTTAAATGGGATTATTCATCTTGGCATAAAAAATTATAAAGGAGGGAGGTCTGGAGAGCCTGCTGCAGAAGGAATAACCAAAGAATTAATTAATCTTGGCTTTAAAAATGGACGGATGAAAACAGGAACTCCACCTAGATTAGACGGAAGAAGTATTGACTTTTCAAAAACAGAAGAACAAAAAGGAGATAGGGAAAAAATAAAGTTTTCTTTTCTAAATTACAGAAAAATTAAAAAACAATATTCCTGTTATATTACATACACCTCAAATGAAGTCCATAATATTTTGAAAAAAGGATTCCATGAGTCTCCAATGTTTTCTGGCAGGATAAAGGGTTCAGGGCCAAGGTATTGCCCCTCGATTGAGGACAAAATAGAACGGTTTTCAAGCAAAGATAGGCATCAACTTTTTATTGAGCCCGAAGGAAAGGATACTGTCGAAATATATTTAAATGGCTTTTCAACTTCCTTGCCTCAAGAAATACAGCTAAAGGCTTTAAGAAAAATAAAGGGATTAGAAAATGTTAAAATGTTTCGGGCTGGATATGCAATTGAGTATGATTATTTCCCTCCTACGCAATTAAAACACACATTAGAAACTAAATTAATAAACAACCTGTTCTTTTGCGGACAAATAAATGGTACTACAGGATATGAAGAAGCTGCTGCTCAAGGTTTAATTGCTGGAATAAACGCAAGGCAAAATATTAAAAAGAAAAGCCCCTTTATTCTAAAAAGATCTGATGCTTATATTGGAGTTCTAATAGATGACCTTATAACAAAAGGCACTGAAGAGCCTTATAGAATGTTTACATCAAGGGCTGAATATCGCCTTTTACTAAGACAAGACAATGCAGATATAAGACTAACAAAAAAGGGCTATGAATTAGGTTTAGCTTCAGAGGAAAGGATGAAAAACTTAAATGCTAAGCTGCTAGAAACTAAATCCTTAATTAACTTTATAAAAAAACAAAGCATATCCCCTGAGCAGATTAACCCTATTTTGAAAAAAAAGAAAAGCTCATTATTAAAACAAAAAGTTAAAATCAAAAGCGTTTTGTCAAGACCACATATCACCATAAAAGATTTAAGAATATGTGAGGAGTTAAATAATTATATTCAAGAAAAAAAAATAAATCAGGAGGTTATCGAACAAGCGGAAATTGAAATAAAATATGGAGGGTACTTAAATAAAGAAAAAGAAGCTGTCAAAAAAGCAAAAAGACTTGAAAACATTAAGATCAACGAGGATTTTGATTACACAAAATTACACTCGATTTCAGCAGAAGGAAGAGAAAAGTTAAAAACAGTGAAGCCAAAAACAATTGCTCAAGCAGCAAGGATTAGTGGAGTTTCTCCTGCAGACATCAACGTATTACTTGTATACTTAGGAAGATGATAGAACTGAAAGAATGCCCTTTTTGCAAAGAAAAAAAACTAACGAATAAAATAACCTGCAAAGATTATTCCACATCAAAAGAAACTTTTAATATTGTTTCATGTGAAACATGTGAAATTCTATTCACAAACCCTAGACCTCTTGATGAAGACTTGAAAAAATATTATGCTTCAGAAAACTATATTTCACACACAAACCAAAAAAAAGGGCTCTTTAATTGGCTATATCAAAACATAAGGAAATATACAGTATGGAGAAAAGTGAGTCTCCTAAAAAAAACAACTCTAAAGAAAAATCACCTAGACATTGGGTGTGGCACAGGAGAGTTTCTTTACAAGTGCAAAAAAGAAGGCTTTAGCGTGGCAGGCGTTGAGCCTTCAGAATTAGCAAGAAGCCAGGCAATAAAAAACTTTAACCTCAACGTTTCATCAGACGCAAAGCTTAAGCAGTTTAAAGACGAATCATTTGGCTCTATTAGCATGTGGCATGTGCTGGAACACATTCCAAACATAGAAGACACTATGCAGAACCTAAATAGGATAGTAACAAAAAATGGCTATATTATTATCGCTGTTCCAAACCACAAGTCCTGGGACGCATCTTATTATAAAAAATACTGGGCGGCATGGGATGTTCCAATCCACTTATGGCATTTCTCAAAAACAGCAATAGAAAAAATGTTTAATCGCCATGGGTTTTCTTTAATTAAAACTAAAGGAATGGTTTTTGACGCATTTTACGTTTCTTTATTAAGCGAAGAATTTAAATTTGGAAAAAAGAACTTTATTAAAAGTTTTTTAATAGGCCTGTACTCAAACCTTATTGCATGCTTTAGTGAAAGAGGACACTCAAGTTGCGTATATATATTTAAAAAAAGGTGATTTAAGGCTGTTTAAGGGGTTTAATGCCTTCTGTAGGGGTGTAACTATCTTTTTTATAAATAATCCGTAAGAGTCGAATTCTCTTATAGCTCTGATTTTCAATGAATTATGTTTTTATAAAAAAACGTAACTTTGCATAAAGAATTTAAAACATGAGAGCGATCCCCGTTATACTTAACCTGCTTTTTATCATCAACAACTGTTTTGCGCAATGCCCAACACCAACAGGCCTGTTTACAACAAACATAACTTTTAATAGCGCTCTAGCTAATTGGTCTCCTGTAAATGGAGTTGACCACTACAAAATACATTATCGAATTTTTGGGACTAGCAATTGGGGGAATCTTGGAAATATTGGAATGAGTGACAGCACTAGAAACCTGCCTCTTTTGCAACCAGGGACTACATATGAATGGGAGATTATGGCGTTTTGTGATTCAACAAACCAACAAGGCTCAAGCTGGTCTATTGGCGACACCTTCAGTACGCCAACTTTTGTTGCTAGCTCTTTTGCTCCAATACTAACAAACACTCTTTCTTCAACTCAGTGCAATACTTCAAGTGAACTCGTGATAACCCTCTCACAAACCCCTAACGAGCCTGATATTGGAGAGTCAACCATAATTTCAAGCGAAGGATATTTTGATCTTTCTACACTTTCAATGGGAGACTCTGTTGGTTTTGCAATCTTAAACACAAGCTCTCAAACAATTAACTCCACTTTAAAGGTAGGTTTTATATTCAATAATTCAGCAATAATAAATTCTTTAGACTCAACAGGAAGTTTAAACGGATTTTTTACTATTGAAAATGAGAATCCTGGCGTTAAAGTAAGCACTACCTCTCCTAATGACGGAAACAATTATACTAGCGGGTTTTCAAGTGAGGTGCGCTTTACAAATATATTTATAACCCCTAACTATGATGGGCCACTATATTTTTATGCTGAAATAAATTCAGAATTAACAGACTCGGTATATCAAATTATTGACTCCACAACAATAATGATTTCTTGCCCAACAAATCAAATATCAGAATTGTCAAATAACGACAAAACATTATTAAACACAATCGATTTACAAGGAAGAAATTCAACCCCTAAATCAAACCAACTCTTTTTCTATCATTTTTCTGACGGAACTGTAGAAAAAAAAATAAGGTTAGAATAACTAGCTGCCTTTACTAAACAAACCCCCTCAACTGAGGGGGTTCTTTATTGGTGACCTAGGGAGGATTCGAACCCCCAACCCTCAGAGCCGAAATCTGACATTCTATCCAGTTGAACTACTAGGCCATTATGCAAAAATAAAAGATATATTAACTATTACAATTTTTTTTTAATTCATAAGTTATCTAATCGTATTATAGTATTATTGTGAATGATTATGAAAAAATTAGCTTTTTTATTGATCCCTTTAAGTATCTTCTCTCAAGATGTCCCTATTGGTGAATGGAAAGATTATCTTTCTTATAATAGCGCCCACTATATTGCAGAAAAAAACGACAAAATATATTGTGTTACTTCTAATGGCCTGTTTTATCTTCAAAAATCTGACAACTCAATAAAACGAATGTCAAAAATAACTGGCTTATCTGAATTTGATGTAAAACAAATACAGCACTCTTCCGAATTAGACATAACAATTATCACATACAAAAACTGTAATGTTGATCTTATAAAAAACAATCAAGTAATTAATATTTCCGACATAAAAAGAAAGGAAATAACTGGGGTAAAATCTATCAACAATATTACTTTGAAAAATGAATTAGCATATTTATCTTGCTCATTTGGCTTAGTTCTTCTTGATCTAGAAAGAGAAGAGATAAAAGAAACCTATGTAATACAAAAAAATGGAAGCATATTAGAGGTTAACGATTGTGCCATTGCTTCGAATAATCAAGTTTTTGCAGCAACATCTCTAGGATTATATGTTGGGGAGGCTACATCTGTTTTAAATGACCCTAATAACTGGACACTTTACAGCTCTGAAATGAATGCAGTTAATGTAATTAGAAATGATGATATCGGATGTGTGCTTTATAAAGATAATCAGGATTCATATTTAGAAGTATTTTACCCTTCTTCTACCCCTTTATTTTTAGATAGTGGCTTGCAAAAAATAACCTACAACGATGAAATCCTTCTAAAAATATATACAGACAGCTTACTTGTTACTAATGATGGTATTGATCCTATTGCGTCTATAAAAAATGAAAAAACTATTAATATTAAGCATGCTATTACTGATTCTGCAAAGAATATATGGATAGCAGACTCTATTAGCGGCCTGTTACAATTTGAAAATTACAATTATAAAGAAAGTTTCATCCCCGAAGGCCCCATTAGAAATGACATATATAGCTTAGAGTTTGCAGAAAACAATTTGTATCTGTGTCACGGAGGGCACTCTAATTTTGGGCTAAATTCCCTAATTAATGATGGCGTATCAATAAAAAACTTATATGACAATTGGTTAAATCTGGATAGGTGGGACTTAGGAAATGCTAGAGACATTCTTAATGTTGCTGTTAAAAATGGACAGCAATATTATGCTTCTTGGTATCACGGTATTCCCTTTATGCAAGATAGTACACTAGTAGAAAGATTTGGCTATGAAAATACAGGGGGAATATTAGATACAGTTTATTATTCTGTTAATAGAATTCGTGTCCCAGATTTAAAGTTTGATAAAAACAGTAACCTATGGGGATTAAGCTCAGAGGTAAATAATCCTTTATTTGTGAAAACTAAAAATGATGAATGGTTCTCTTTTAGCATGAACCAAAGTGTTGTAGGCTTATATTTTGATGATCTTATAATTGATTCATGGGGTCAAAAATGGGGCATAATAGCAAGAGGGGGAGGGGTGTTTGTATATAATGATAATAACACTATAGACGATGAAAGTGATGATTCATTTAAAATATTAACAACAAATATAGGTGCGGGAAATTTACCGTCACAATATGTTTATTCAATAATAGAAGATAGAGAGGGAGCTATTTGGATTGGCACTAATGAGGGCGTGGGGGTTTTTTATAACCCCTCCTCTGTTTTTTCTGATTTCAATTTTGATGCCCAACAAATACTTATTCAAGAAAACGGATATGGACAATATTTATTAAGTGAAGAAAAGGTTACCTGTATAAAAACTGATGGCGCAAATAGAAAATGGATAGGAACAGAAAAAGCCGGGGTGTTCTTATTGTCATCCGATGGTATAACTCAAATTCTTCATTTTACAAGCGAAAACAGTCCTCTTTTCTCAAACAACATTATAGATATTGCTATAAATCAAGAAAACGGAGAAGTTTTTATTGGAACCTCTAAAGGGTTACTTTCATATCGTTCTGATGCAACTAACGGTACAGATATTGCTTCAAAAGCACATGTTTTTCCGAATCCTGTTAGAGAAAATTATGAGGGGGTTATTGCTGTCAAAGGTTTAACTACAAATGCGAATGTGAAAATTACCGACATCCAAGGAAACCTTGTTTTTGAAGATTATGCAAAAGGAGGTCAGGTGACCTGGAATGGAAAAAATAAATATAATGAGCGTGCAGCTACAGGTATATATTTGGTTTTTAGCATAGATGAAGACGGAAAAGAAAAAATGGTAAGTAAAATTATGTTTATTAAGTAATGCCATACACTAGCAGGTCGATTTCTATTAGTTATTCAAAGTATTCAGAAACATCAATAATTGCAAAATTATTTACAAAAAAAAATGGCTTGCAAAGTTTTATAATACGAGGGGTTAGGAAAAAAAAATCAAAAAATAAACTTGGTTTTTTTCAGCCTTTACAATTATCTGAGATTACAGCTTCTCTATCTAAAAGAAAAAACTTACAAACCCTACATGACATCTGCTTAACGAATGTTAAATTAAAAAAAATGATGTCTACAAGAAATGATTTAATTGCTGTGTTTGTAGCTGAAGTCTTGTCAAAAATTTTACATGAAGGAGAAGCAGATGATAAATTATTCGAATACATTTGGAATGTTAAACTTTTATTAAATGATGAAACGCCTGTTGATTTAAATTTTCCCTTGTTATTCTTGCTGGAATTATCAAATTTTTTAGGCTTTTCCCCATTAAAAGAAAATCTGTTAAATATTTATTTTAATATAGAACAAGGATGTTTTGTTAATAAAAAAAGTAATATGACCTTAACCCAGGAGAACTCTTTATATCTAAAAGCACTGCTTAATAAAAATAAGATTCATATCCCTTATAAAAACAGAAATCAATTACTGGAAATATTAATAAAATATTATAAATTTCATGATCATGAATTAAAAAATTTAACTTCACACATAATCATCGAGTCTTTGAGGTCATGAGAATAATCTTCCTTATCTTAATTTTAAACTATTTAAATGTTACTGGTCAAAACATTTGTGTCGTAGATTCATTAACTGGTTTTCCTGTTGAGAATGCAGTTTTTATAAGTGATAAAGGAAAAAACATTGTTTTAACAACTAACAAAAAAGGAATAATAAACCTTAATCAGCTTACATATAAAGAAACTGTTTTTATACAACATATTGCATACAAAGAAAGGAGGGTAAAAGTGAACTTAATAAACGACTCTATTCTTTTATCTCCGAAAATTAACGCTCTTCCTGAAGTTAACCTTCAGGGAAACCCTAAGCGAGTTTATGAATTTTCTAAAGCTCTAGTTAGAAAAGAGATGACATTAAGAGACGTCTCTAAAAAAACAACTGCAGAGATTTTATTACAAGAACCTGGAATTACAATACAAGAAAATCAAGCAGGTGGAGGGAGCCCAAACTTTAGGGGGCTAGAGGCTAATAGATTATTATTAGTGGTTGATGGAGTCTCTTTAAACAATACTATATTTCGGAGTGGGCATTTACAAAATGCCTCAACCATTAACCCTTTCTTTATAGAAAATATATCATTAATTACAGGGCCTGGATCTGTTAATTTTGGAGACGGCGCATTAGGCAGTGCTATTGTGTTTAATACGTTAAAGCCTAGGTTGTCCAAGCCTGCCAAACATTATTTAAATCAAATATTTGAAAGCTCCTCACAATTAGTTGGATTAAATTATAAAGGGTATTATGGTGGAGAAAAAATTGCTTTTGCTTCTGGATTTTCAGTTAAGTCTGCAGATAACTTAAAGATGGGAAGAAAGAGAAATCATAATTATACAGATTGGGGGAACGAAGCAATAATTTGTAATGGAGCTGAACAGCTTTACACTAATTATGATCAACTAGACTTTATACACAAAACATTAATTAAAACCGGAAAATTAAACAGTTTATTATTTAATACTCAATATTCTGTGTCCTCTAAAGTTAATAGATTTGACAAATTAAATGACATTGTAAATAATTCTCAAAAATATAGCGACTGGTATTATGGCCCTCAAAAAAGACTCTTACAATCAATAAAATTATATTCAAAAAAAACAACAATATTGTATGATGAATTGGAGGCTGTTATTTCTTTCCAGCAAGCACATGAGTCCAGGCATCATAAAAAAGAAGGTGATAGCTTAATGTCTAATAGATTAGAAAAGGTAACTATTTATGATGCCATCATTAATGTAAATAAAAGCCTATCAAAAAACAAACTAAGTTATGGGGCTGGGGCAAGACAACAGTTCGTAAATTCTAATGCAAACAGAAGTTCAGATCTAGGGGAGGTGTTTTATAACACAACTAGATATCCTGATGGTGGAAGTAGTGTTATAAACCTTTTTCTTTACTCTCAGATAAGCTGCCCTATAAATGAACGGTTAATTTTTTATCTAGGGGGAAGAGGTAATTATAATAAACTAACCTCACTTTTTATAGACACCTTAACATATGTTTTCCCTTTTTCTGAAATAAAGAATAAAAACAGCTCTATCGTTGGGTCTAGCCTAATCAATTATAAATTAACAAATAATATCACTCTTTTTGCTTCTGGACATACTGGTTTTCGCAATCCAAACCTTGACGACATAGGAAAGGTTTTTTCTAAAAATGATGTGTACGTGATTGTTCCTAACGAGAATTTAAAGCCTGAAAAATCTAAAAACATAGAGTTAGGATTTACGACTTCTCTATTTAAAAAACTATATCTTAAAGCTGTCTATTTTAACACCTACATTACAAATGCTATTGTTAGAGAAAGTGCATCTCTAAATGGGCAAGATTCTATAATTTACGATGGTGAAATGATGATGGTGCAAATGAATAAAAATATTGAGTCTGCCAATATATATGGCCTCAATTTTAATTATAAATATCAATTAGCAAATCCATTTACTATAAGCGGCTCCATTAATTATCTAAAAGGAGTAGATTTAAATAACCTACCTTTATCTCACATTCCTCCAATTAATGGAAAATTTAATATTGAATATCTTATTAAGAAAAGTTCATTTAATTTTAATCTGCTTTATAATGGGTGGAAAAAAGCTGAAGACTATGACGATGCCGGAGTAGACAATCTAGAAGAAGCAACTATAGATGGTAATCCTTCCTGGTATATCTTAAGTCTAAATTATACTTCTTCACTTGAAAACATAAAATACACTATTGGAGTTGAGAATATTTTAGACTTTCATTATAAAACTTTTAGCTCAGGTTTATCTGCAAGCGGAAGAAATTTTACACTATCTTTACACTTTGATTTTTAAAATTATATATGAAAACCCTTATTCTAACTTTTTTTATTTTTTTGAACACCTGTTTGTTCGCTCAAATCTGGCAAGACAATCTATATACAACAAACCCAAAAGCAACACCTCAGGAAAAAAGTGTTGCTTTTGAAGCATATAAAAAAACAAACAAATATGTAAAAGGAAATGGCTTTAATCCTTATGAAAGAGAACTCTATTTTAGCCTTAAGAGAAGTTCGAGTACGTCTTCTTTTCAGCCTACCGCTTTATTTACAGAATGGGAAAAAGAACAGAAAAAACAACTGAATAATAAAGGCCTTTCAAACGCTAATTGGATTGCAAAAGGCCCTATTAATACCCCTATAATTCTTTCAAATGGTAAAAAAAGAGGAAACGGAAGAATTAATTGTATCGCATTCGACCCTTATGATGAAAATATTATATGGGTAGGTTCTCCTGCTGGTGGACTATGGAAGACAGAAGATGGCGGCAGTAATTGGACAACAGAAACGGATAATTTACCAGTGATTGGTGTTTCACATATAGCAATCGACCCAAATAATACGCAGGTAATGTATATCGTAACAGGAGACGCTAAT
>MDTD01182051.1_pt1 | contig 17894 bp, 15 predicted proteins | sample 811221 | NCBI WGS metagenome assembly MDTD01 (sample SAMN05326646, study PRJNA326480) | marine metagenome | isolation source: seawater | place: Pacific Ocean: South West | collected 2011 | reverse complement strand
GTCGTCATCCCACACTTCAACGTCCAGAATGTATTCCCACTGCTGGGAGCTGGCCCTGGCCAGCACCGGGGTAAAATCATGGATGCCCACCTTGTGCATGAGGTAGTAGAGGTCCTGTTCCGGAAAAGACTGGATCAAGGTGGCGGGGGAGGAGGACCCAAGGATCATGTCCAGGGCATGCTGCCCCTCGCTTTGAAGGATCTCCTGCCGGGTTTTTTCAAGTTTGAGTGCCTTGCGGGCAAGGTTTGCCTGCTGATGGGGCGTTACGGTATCGCTCATGGTGGTTCTCGTTTGCCTAGTTGTTATGCGTTGGTTTGTTGTCTGCAGATGTTTATATAATGGTGCAGGCCCGGGTCTTTGTCAAAGGGGACAAAATGGTCCAGGGCCTTGGAGAATTCCCCCAGATTCATGAGGCAGACCCCCATACAGGTGTTCAGGTCTTTGTGATCCGGAAACTGTGCCAGGCCCGCTTTAAGGGTGGTGACCGCATCCGGGAAGCGCCGCTGCTTCTGGTCGATCATGGCAAGTCCCAGATAGGCTCTTGGGTCATGGCCGAAAGCCAGTGCCTTTTTAAACAGACCGGCAGCGATCTTTTCCGGATCTTTTACCCTGGGATCTTGTGCATACTCGCCGTGGGAAAAGGTCAGGGCCAGCCTGGACAGGAAATCGGCGTGGAAAGGGTACAAGACCTTTTCATCCACAAGCTCCAGGGTGGAAACAAAGCCCGGCAGGCCATCGAAAAAGGCCTGGCGAAGCCGGTCTCCGAATGCTTTGACCTTGTTGAAGTCCAGGTTCTGGTCAAGCTGAAACCAGGGGATGTCTTCAATGGCCTGGTTCCAGACGTCATCTGTCACCAGCCCTTTTTGCACCGCCCGGGTGTAAAGGTGGGTGCCGGGAAAAACCACCAGCATGTAAAATACCGTACTCAGGGGGGCAAGCTTGGTTAAAAGCCGGATGCTTTCATCGATGGTGGCACAGGTTTCACCGGGTGACCCGTAGATAAAATAGGCCCTGGGCAGGATGCCGTAGGCCCTGGCAAGCCTGAACGCCTCAATACTTTTCTCATTGTCAATGGGCTTGCCCAGCCGCTTTTTGATCAGCTTTGACCCTGATTCGACACCGAAGCTGATCTGGATGCAGCCGGCCCGCCGCATGGCGGATAAAAGCCCGGCGTCAATATAGTCCACCCGTGAAATGGCGTTCCAGGTGATGACAAGGCCTGCGGCGATGATACGGTCACAGAATTCAAGGACCGCCTGCCTGTCCATGGTAAAGGTGTCATCCGAGATGTAGAAGTGGGTGACGCCGGCTGCCGCAAGCGCCCTGATTTCTTCAAAGAACCAGTCCGGAGAATGTCTTCTTACACGGGAGGACCCCCAGAACTTGGGTGAGCCGCAGAAGGTGCATTTCCCCGGGCAGCCCCGGGACATGGCCAGATGCTGGTACTTAAAATACCTGGAGGGATGGACCAGGGTGTCCAGGTTTTCCACCGGGGGGGCATCGCCTGTGTCCGTAAGCCCTGTGGGACGACGGATAATCAGGCCCTTTACTTGGTCCAGGTTTTCCGGCAGCCGTGATCCGTCGTTGTTCGCTCTGGCTGTCTGCACCGCTGCCGTAAGTTTGGATACCGATATTTCCCCCTCCCCTTTGACCACCAGATCCAGGGCCGGGCAGGCACGGAAAAGGTGGTCTGCCATAAAGGTGGGGGCAGGACCGCCGAACATGATAAGAACTTCGGGCAGGCGCTTCCTTGCGGCTGCAGCACAGGCCATCGCATTGATACGGCTGGGGTTTGTAACGGAAAAACCGATGATATCCGGTTGTTGTTCCTTTAATGTCTCATTGAAAAGGGCGACGGGATCAGCACTGCCGTTTTCCGGGGCGGACATCCCTGCCAGGTTGAGAATGGGCGCAGAAATCCCGCCGGCCATCAGCTGGGCCGACAGATAGTACAGACCGATGGGAACCACCAGGGCATCCTGGTCCGTGACCCGCTGGTCCAGACAGGCAGGATTGACTAAGAGTACCTTCACGTCGGGGCTACCAGGATTTGAGGATCAGATCTGACAGGGATCGTTTGGGCACATGATGAACCTTTTGTTCATCCCGCCAGTAACGGATATCTGCGTCTTCGCCCAGAGGATCAATCTGAGCCGTTTCAACGGGTTTGCCCAGGGCAATGACCAGCTTGACCTCCAGGTGGTCTTCGATATCCAGAAAGGCCTTGAGTTTCTTGATATTGATGGCCGCGAACATGCAGCCGCCTAACCCCCGGGCTCTTGCCCCCAGCAGGATGGTCTGGGCGGCAATGCCGTGGTCGCACCAGAATTTGTCCGCCACGGATTTGTCCCCCATCACCACGATGTATCCCGTGGGCTGTTCCGCCTTTTCCGGGCCTTTCCAGTCCGTGAGATAGGCGGCCCATCCCAGGCAGGAGAAAATCTCGTCATTTTTTTGGGGATCGGTGGAGATGATGTACTTTAAGGGTTGTTTATTGGCCGCGGATGCCGTATGCCGGGCCAGATCCACCAGTGCTTCAAGGTCCGGTACGCAAAGGCTAACGCTGTTGTCAAACCTCCGGCAGGATCGGTTGGCCTTCACCAGTGCCGCAAAGGCTGAAGGGGTTACGGTGTGATGATTGTCCATGGGGATCTCCTTTCCTAATCTTTTTTACAGGGAACCCGTTCCAGCCGGGGCATGTTGATATCGATCCAGTCCAGGATCTTGTCCATTTCCCGGGTCACTTCGGCAAGGGCTTTGCCCCGGTGGCTGACCTTTGCCTTTTCATCCATACCCAACTGGGCAAAGGTTTTATTGAATTCCGGGAAAAAGAAAAGGGGATCATAGCCGAATCCGTTGTCGCCCGCAGGTTCCCGGGTCAAAATCCCTTCGCAGCGTCCCTCGTAGGTCAGGGCCGCACCCGTGGGAACGGCAATTGAGATCACGCATTGGAAGGCGGCTTTTCGGTTTTCTTCGTCTTTCATGGCCTCCAGCAGTTTCGCCACATTATCCGCATCCGAGGCATTCTCTCCGGCATAGCGGGCGGAATAAACACCGGGCGCCCCGTCCAGGGCGTCAACGCAAAGTCCCGAATCATCTGCCAGGGCCGGATATCCCAACACCTTGGCGGTAAACGCCGCCTTTTTGTAGGCATTGTCATCAAAGGTTTTTCCGTCCTCAATCACTTCCGGTATTGGGCCGAAATCCGAAAGGTTTTTGATTTCAATGGGGTAGTCCTTCAATATGTCCTGCATCTCTCTGGTTTTGCCCGTGTTGGTCGTTGCCAGAACAATGATCTGTTTCACCGTGGTCTCCTTAGATAAAAGAGGGGTTTCAATTTTGGGGCTTAATATAAGACGGTGCCGAAGGTTTGTAAAGGCGGCCTTTCAAGCCAACCACCTGCGTTGAATTATATCATACGCAAGTTTATCAGAAGGGGCGGATCGAGCAGATCAAAACCAGGTAAACCGTGTGGGAGAAGCAGGGCCTGTGATGCGTATTGATTTACAAAAAAAAACGGGGTAGTCTGCGGTACATGTCCGAATGGACATTTTTTTTAGGGGAGGGTAACGGAAACTTGTTTTCAATCCTGTCTGTCCGGTTTATCCGGTTCATCCGGTTTATCTGGGGAAAGGGGGCTTCACATGGCCAACCTTCACGTGTCATTTATGCAGAATCATGAGGTTCAGGCGGCGGCAACTGTTCTGAGTATTGCCATGCGCGACAATCCCCTGCATGAAGCGGTTTTTCTGGGTAAGGACGAATCGGTGCGAAAGCAGATTGAAACCATGTTCATCGAGTTGTTGACCCAGTTGCCAGGGATCGTCTTTCTGGCCTGGCAAGATGGAAAGATGGTCGGTGTGATGCGCATGAAATCATGCCAGGGAAGTTCATCCGAACAGGTCCTGCAACCCTCGGGAAATGAACGTGATATCGGATGGCGCAAATCCGTATGGCATGCCCAGTGGAACAGCCGTGATCCTTTGCAGCCGCACTGGCACCTGGGACCCATCGGGGTGCTGCCCGGTTACCAGGGCAAAGGCATCGGTACCGCTTTAATGAGGCGGTTTTGCAGGGAAGTGGATGCCTGTTGTGCCAGGGCTTACCTGGAAACCGAAGGGCCCAAAAATATTCGGTTTTATCAGAAGTTCGGCTTCGAGATTACGGCTGTATCCGAGATTTTCCAGGTTGAAAATACCTATATGTTGAGGGATGTCCATGAAGTTGAGGATCGGGTATCATAGTCTTGCCGCCTGTGCGGACGGGCCGGTGCGGCAGGCCGGAAAAGAAGGGGTGTTTGTGGTGGGGGCTAGCTTTTTCTTTGAAGAAAGCGTGAAAGCGCTTTTACCCTATATCAATGCCGTGGCCGAACGGGCCGAACTCTTTGACAGCCCTCCAATGGTGCGGTTTATGTACAAAGGGGTGTTTTGTGCGGTGTATCCGGACCGCTGTATTGCTTCCCCCATGGAAAGCCGCGACCATGTGAGAAATTTTGCCGATGACCTCATTGCCTATTTATCCGATATTTGGTCCCGGCACGAAGACATTGTTCCGAATCACAGGGTGTTTAAACCCGGTGCGGTACCCCAGATTTTAAAACTTTTGTCCGGGACCAACTGCGGGGAATGCGGACTGAAAACCTGTATGGCCTTTGCCGCCCTCCTGGCCAGGCAACAGGTGCATCCGGATCAATGCCCTCACATGACCCGTCCCCTGGCCCAGACCTATCCGGTCCTGGATGCGGACGGCAGCCAGGTTTCCCAGGTCATCCTGCATATTGACGGCCGTCAAGGGGCCGTAGATGAACCGCAGGCCAAAGAAAAAAAAACGGCGATACCAGCCGTCGCACCCGTGCGTGATCCGGAAACCGGCCTGCTTCCGGAGCCTTTGACCAACCGGGAACTTGAGGTGTTGTCTCTGATGGGGGAAGGGCAGACCAACCCGGAAATTTCCAAACGCCTTGGCATCAGCCCCCATACCGTGAAAAGTCATGTGGTCCATATTTTCAACAAACTGGGCATCAACCACAGAACCCAGGCGGTGGTCTGGGCCGCCCGCAACGGTGTTATCTGATCCGAAAGCCGGGTGTCTTTTTTTTGGGGGGCTCCCCCGTTTGGGGGATGTTTTTTTCTTTGCCTTTCGGCATCTCAATAGTAAACTGATAAATTGAGCCGTATTCCGGTGAAAGGTTTGAACTTGTCCATCTGCCGGGATCTTGATGGCCATGTGATGCGTGAAGGAGAGAACATGCCTGAATTTAAAAATGCCATGGAAGTATTTAAGCTGCTTGATAAATCCAACTGCCGGAAGTGCAATGAAACCACCTGCCTGGCCTTTGCCTCAAAAGTCTTTCTGGGGCGCAAGTCCCTGGATCTTTGTCCGGTGCTGAGTCCTGAGGTGAGGGCGCGCTATCAGGGACATTCCCCCACGGCGCTGCCCGGGGAAAACGAGTTAAAACGGGTGATGGCCGAATTGACGGAGCGCCTGGCGGACTGTGACCTTGAAGATGCGGCCCGCCGGACCGGCGGGACCTTTAAAGACGGCTGGCTGACCCTGAAAATCCTGGGAAAACCATTTGCCCTGAACACCCGGGGGCAGTTTCGGACAGACCTTCATATAAATCCGTGGATCATCATCCCATTACTGACCTATGTGCTGGACAGTGAGGGGCAGGTCCTGACAGGGGATTGGGTGCCTTATCGTGAGCTTAAAGGGGCCAGGGAAAGAAACGCCCTGTTTGTCCGGCGGGGTGAAGCCCCCCTGAAAAAACTTGCGCAGACCTATCCCGGACTGTTTGAAGATCTGGTGGATATGTTCAGCGGGCAATCCCTGCCCCCTAAATACCAGGCGGACCTTTCCCTGGTGCTTTACCCCCTGCCGTTGATGCCGCTGATGATCTGCTATTGGCGTCCGGATGACGGACTGGATGCAGAGCTGACCCTCTTTTTTGATAAAAGTACCGACCGGAACGGCGGCAGTGCCATGGTGTTCAACCTGGTCACGGGACTGGTGACTATGTTTGAAAAATTTGCCCTTACCCACGGCGTGCGCGGAGCATAATTGGAAAGGTGGTGGACCGGGCGGTCACTTCCTGTGACGGCCCGCCCCACCAACCATAAAACCTGCATACGCCATCTGACCCGGGGGAAGAAACTGCATCCAGTCGCTTTGCATGAACCGGTTGTCGTATACCGTGCGGCATTCCCGGTGTGCTTTTTCACGGAGCCCCCGGATAGGCATGGCCGGTTCAGGGTCCACAGTACACGGGAGCCCGCCATCCTCTAAGAAAAGTACTTCGTTTTCCTTGCCGTCCTCGGACAAGAGGGCTATATACCCGGAGACAGCACCGATGACATCGGTACAGACATCAAAAGCCCAGGCAATTCTTATATTGCCGCCCCGGCAAATTTACATTGACAATCCGGGCAATTACCGCAACACTTACAGAAAGCGACTCTAAATCTCGTAAACTTCATCCACCGGCGGGGATTCGCCTGACGGGGTAAAACCATGTACGACACCAAGCAATATCACGAATGCTGGATTTATTGTGAGTACTTCCTTTCGCATGCCGATGAGGGAGTGCTGCTGGATGCGTTCGATTTGATCCGCGAGGGAATCTCCACCCAGACCTCAAGGGATGCCTACGTGTACGAACGGCTCACCCGTCCGGTACTTGCCAGATCGGCCCGGGAAGTCAAGGGGGTGGCCCAGGCGCTTGTGGCCGAGGACCGGCTGGGAGAGGCGGAGATGGCTGCCAAAGGTCTGGCCAAACGGCTCAAGGCCGGTTTGTTTAAATCCATTAGAACCCGGCTCAACACCCGTCTGGCGGAAACCTTTGAAAACCGCATGCTTGATGAAGAGACACCGGAGGCCCTGATGATGATGGTGGCCCTTTACTACGGCAGCCACCTGAACCGGAGCATCCCCGGCAGTTGGGCTCCCCCCTTTTATTTCACCGTTTTTTTGCCCTTCCTGGTCAAATCCCAGAAGGACGGGTTCCGAAAGACACGGGAGTGGCAGACGGCTCTGGCGAACCGGTTTATGGCCACCTGGGACAGTGATGGTCGCCGGCCTGAAACCCTCAAGGCGTTTTTCGAGCACCGGACCACCAAAAAGATCATCTCCTATGCCTTTGCCGGCATACTGGGCTTTATCCGGGATGACAGGGAAAAGGCCCTTTATCTCTTCCAGGTGGTCAACGCGTTGTCCGTCGAACAGCTCTCCTTGTTCCAGGCACAGGTTGCCAATGGGTTGAACACCGCTCTGGAAAAAGAAAAGCGCATGACACCGAAACCTTTGGAAAGCGCAAGAGGATATCATAAGCCGGTGGTGGGGATTATCAGCCACAAACAGGTATTGGAGATTATAAGCTCGGCGGTTGACCGGCATATGGATGCGGCCCTGGACTGGATTATCCAGTATCTTCAGACCGGTGATAAAAAAAAGGGGGCATTGGCAAAGCGGTTTGACAAGACATTTCTCCGGATGAACCGCCACCTGTGGCGGGAGATGCTCACATTGGTGGATACCCAGAAACGGGTGCTCTTCCGCACCCGGCACCTGCTGCGTATCATGATCCATCATATGTTTGAGGTCCGCAAGATCGAACGGGACTTCTGGCAGAAATATATTTCCAGCGTGGAAAATATCATTCATTACACGTATAAGGGGGCGCCCAAGACCCTCCAGAGGTTTTCAGCCGTTCTAAACCGGCAGATCCGGAAATACAGGCGGGCCATGGCATACCAGGACACCGACTGGCACGGGTTTTACGAAGATCCCAAATGCCGTGTCATTGCCGGGCAGGTTCTCAAGGATATCCGGGCCAAAGCCGCCGGTGACGGAAAAATGCCGGCGCTCTGGTTCTCAAGCCAGGTGTCACCGGGGGTGGACGACCAGATCCTGTACCGGTTTTTCAGACAGACCCGGGTTTCTGCCTGAATGCTTTTATCGTATTTGCCCCTTTGAAATTGTCATAACCTGCATTATCTTGGGATTGTCTTATTCAGTATGGCAAACCAAACAAAAAAGAGAGGTGAAGCTATGACAGACAAGGACAAAGAAAAGGCCAGGGATATGGTCAGGGCCGCTCTGGCGGCAGATTCACTGTCCCTTGGCGTACACTGGATCTACGATGCACAAAAGATAGAGGCTGAGTACGGCCGGGTGGATACCCTGCTGGCCCCCGGGGAAGATTCCTACCATCCCACAAAGCGCAAAGGGGAGTTCACCCATTACGGGGATCAAATGTTTACCCTTCTTTCATCCGTTGCCGAAGGCGGCTATGATACGGATGTTTTCTTCCGGGACTGGCAGGCCATGTTTGAGGGATATGACGGGTATATGGATACAGCCACCCGGTCCACCCTTAAGCATATCGCACAGGGAAAAGGACCCAGTGAATGCGGATCGGCCTCAAACGATATGGCCGGCGCCGCCCGGATCGCTCCGGTGGTACTCGCCCTTCGCGATGCGCCGGACAGGCTAACGGATGCGGTGCGGGCACAGACCCGGATGACCCACAATGACGATGCCACGGTGGAGACTGCGCAATTCCTTGCCAGGGTCTGCCTGGCCTGCATGGACGGGACGGCGCCTGCTGCGGCCATGAAAGAAATCGCGCAGGCCCACTTTGACTCTTCCCCCGTGGAGATGTGGACCACCCAGGGCCTTGGTGCCGTTGAACAGGACAGCGTATCTGCGGTCATGCGTTTCGGCCAGTCCTGCCATACGTCTGAGGTGCTCAGCGGTGCCGTACAAATTATCGCCTCCCATGAACAGGACCTTGGCGGGGCGCTGGTGGCATCGGTGATGGCCGGAGGGGACAACGCCGCCAGGGCTGCGGTTGTGGCCCAGGTGCTTGCTGCTTACAACGGTTTGGACGGGCAGACGGCGGCCTGGTTCGACGGGTTGGTGCGCAAAGATGACATCGACAAACTTCTGGACCGGATTCCTTGATACAAGGCATTTCCCATGAAACCAAAGGTGTTTGGTAAATACATGTTCAGGGGGGCCGTGCTTGGAATGGCTGTGGCCGCCTTAGGGGCAGCGGCCTGGGCACCTGTTTTGTATGAGTCCCAGTCCCTGTATTATAAGTTCGGACTGGAAAAGGTGATGCTTCAGGCCGGAAAATCCATCGGGTGGGTGGTGCTGGTGCTCATGGTGGGCCAGGTGCTTCTGGTGGCCCGGTCGGTGTTTTTGGAGCGGCGGATTCCCCTGAAGCTGTTGATGTCCCTTCACCGGGGATGCGGTACCCTGATCGGGATTCTTGTGTTGGTGCATCCCCTGTTGATCCTCTGGGCGGACGGATTCAGCCTTTTTCCCCTTGAACGAAGGTATTGGCCCGAGTTTCTGGGGGGATTTACCGCCGTCTTTGTGGCCGCAATTGTTGCGGCCTCCAAATTCCGGACCCGGCTTCATATCGGCTATAAGTCCTGGCAGCGGCTTCACCGTATCTGCACCCCGGTGGCCGTCATCCTGGCCTTTGTCCATGCCTGGTTCGTCAGTGAAACTTTTCACCATATGGTTCCGCGCACGGGGCTTTTCATTGCGGCCGGTGCGGCCCTGGCGTTGTTTGCCGGGATTTATATCAGACGACATGCCGGCCGTGCAAAGGCCGGTAAACACGGAGAAGAAAAATGAAACAGAAAATAGTATACGGTATATTCATCATCGCTTTCGTATTCACGGCAACCCAGGCCATGGCAAAGGAATGGAAACTGGACGCCAACCACTCGGTCGTTCAGTTCGGGATCACCCATATTTTTTCAACGGTGTATGGCAACTTCAGCGATTTCAACGGGGATATCCGTTTTGATCCGGCGAATCCCGGGGCGGGACGTTTTGATTTTACGGTCCAGGTAAACAGTGTGAATACCGGAAACGCAAAGCGGGACAACCACCTGAGATCTCCTGATTTTTTTGATGCCGGCAAGTTTCCCGTGATGCGTTTTGTCTCTTCCGGGATCACCCACAAGGGGGGAAAAAATTATGTGGTAACCGGGGAAATGACACTCAAAAACACCACAAAGGTAATGGAAATTCCCTTTGTTTTCCACGGCACTGCCCCAAGCCCCTTTGACAAGCGCACACAGGTGGCGGGGTTTGATACCCAGTTTACCCTGGACCGTCTGGCCTTCGGTGTGGGCTCAGGCAAATTTTACGACATGGGTGTTGTGGGTAAAGATGTCCATGTGACCATATCCGTGGAAGCTTTGGGCGACAAATAGCCGGAAAATTGCCGGCAAGGAGGGCGTAACTTAGTCGGGCCTGCACCGGTCAGTTCCCTTCCAGTGCTTTTTTGACTGCGGTACCGATTTTCTCCAACGTATAGGGTTTGCGGATGTATTGGCCGGCCCCTAACCGAAGCGCTTCTTTGACCTGGCGGGTTCTGGAAAATCCGCTGGCAATGACGGCCCGCTGGCCCGGACGGATTTCGATAATCCGTCGGTAGGTTTCCAGGCCGTCAATCCCCGGATCCATGATCATATCCAGAAGCACCAGGTCCGCGTCTTGGGTTTTCAGGTACTCAATGGCCGCCTCCCCGCCGGTAACCGCTTCGGTTTCGTATCCCAACCGCCGCAGGGTGGTGGTGGCGATTTTCCGCTGGTGGGAGGCATCGTCAACGATCAGGATTTTTTCCGCGTTGCCCATCAATGCGCTGATGTCCACAGCCTTGGGTTTTTGTACCAGGGGCAACTCGGAGATCGGAAAGTACAGGTCGAACCGGGTGCCCTGTCCCTGGCCGGAGGTCACGTCAATATAGCCTTCATGGTCCTGGACCGTTCCCCAGACCACTGCCATGCCAAGGCCGGTGCCGCTGCGGCCCATCACTTTTTTGGTAAAGAACGGTTCAAATATCCGTTTGAGGTCCTCCGGTGCGATGCCCTGGCCACAGTCAGATACGCAGAGAACAAAATAATCCCCTGATTTGACGCGGTCATATCCCCGAACCGGTTTATCCAGGTGGCGGTTTTCCGTGACAATACTGATAATTCCCCCACCGGGCTGTGCTTCGGCGGCGTTGGACACAAGGTTCATCACCGTTTTCTGCAGATGCACTGCAGACCCTTTGATCAAAGGGGAGTGGGCTGTGATATCCGTTGTTACACGGATATTGGGGTGAAAGGAGAGAAGCTTTTCATATTCAGGGGTCCTTAAAAAATCCGTAATGATCTGATTGAAATCCACCACTTCACGGGTCACCACCCCCCGTCTTGACAGGGTCAGCAGATCCTGGACAATCCCGGTGGCCCGGAGCCCTGATTCATGGATCACCTTCAGGCTCTGGGCCATGGCCGAATTGGGGGGCTGATCCATCAGCAGAATTTCCGGATAGGTCACAATGCCCGACAGCACGTTGTTCAGGTCGTGGGCCACACCGCCGGCAAGCATGCCTAAGGCTTCCATCTTCTGCGCGCGGTTGAGCCGTTCCTCCAATTCCTTTTTACGCCGGGCCGTGGCCTTTTGTTCCGACACATCTCTTAAAATGCCGATGACCCGTTCCGGTTCCCCCGTTTCATCACGGATGAGCCTGGCATTGATGGAGCAGGTTCTGGGTTCGCCGGTTTTGTCCTTGAGGTCCAGTTCATATCCGTTGACCTGGCTTTCTTTGAAAAGCTGGTCGATAAGCGGCTCTTTTTGCTTGGGGGCATAATAGATCCGGGACATGTCACCGCCCCGCAGTTCGGCCTGGGTGTAGGCGGATACCTGGGACACCGAGGGCGAAATCTCCAGGATCTTTCCGTCCAGGGTGGTTTCAAAGTAAACATCCAGTATATTTTCAAAAATCTGCCGGTACTTTTTTTCCGAGGCAGACAACCGGATCAAGGATTTGTGAAGGCCGTTGAGGACAATGGTGACCGATACGCTGGACAGGATGTTCAGCAACATGAAATTGGCGCTGATCACCACCCATTTCATCACCGGATTTTCAAAGGCCACGTGCCAGGGTTTGAACCCGAACGCTGCCATGAGTTCCGTTTGATTGAGCTGGATCAGGTAGCCGATGCCGGCAACGGTAACGGCGTTCACAATCAATGCCCAGATTGAAAATTTCGGGCCCAGAAGCACGGCGGTGAGCACGGGAAAGAAGAACAGCCACACCGGTCCGGCACCAAAAGGTCCGAGGGTGAACAGCAGTATCAGTCCCAGAATATAGGCCAGGAGGGGAACTGCCGCCGCCCGGAATGTATAGGACAGCCCGGGATTTAAAAAGAGGAATACCACAAGGCCGAGTACCAGGGTATCGGCTGTGGCCACGACCCATAATCCTTCTTTGATGGCCAGATAGACACTGGGAATCCAGGTCAATGCACCGAAAAAGGAGGCGGTCAGAAGCAGGGTTAACAGCACCCGCTCCTGCCAGTAGTGGATGCCGTCCTCGGGGCCAAGGCGGTCTGGGATCGTAAACGTATTGATCAGTCGCTTTATTCTGTTCATGCAGGTGTGCCTAACTGGGTTTTCGTCGGGGTGTTTTTCGCCGGAGTTATCAGCGCAACCCCAACTATACCATCAAACTTTGCGTAATGCCATCATAAGTTCGGGATAAGTATGGGGGCAGCGGCGGCAACGGGTGCATTGTTGCCGCGGCAGGTGGTATTTTTATGGGGGATCACGGATAAACCTTGAGTTGGATATGGTGACCAATTGTGGTACCATGGCTGGCCATGAAAGCCGTTTATAGCTGAATGCAAAGGATGGGAAACAAAGGTGACGCGGTACCGCAACATATTCATACTCACGGGGCAGGGGACCCAGTATCCCGGTATGGCGCAGGCCTTTTACGAAAACAACCCCGTGTTCAGGCAGTGGATGGACGATTTGGACCAGGTGCCCCGCCGGAAGTTGTCCATATCCGTTGTGGATGCCCTTTACGAATCCGGACAACCTGAATCCATAGAGATGATAAACAGCCTTGACCGGACTGCGATTTCGCATCCCGCCCTGTTTATGGTTCAGTATGCCCTGGCCAGAACCCTTATGGATGACGGAATTTTACCGGATTGTCTTTTCGGCGCAAGCCTGGGGGAATATGTGGCGCTGGCCCTGGCGGAAGTGATGCCGCCCCACGAGATCCTAAGCGCCCTGGTGGACAATGCCCACATCCTTGAAACCTGCTGCCGGCCGGGCACCATGATCGGTGTCTCAGATGCTGTCTGGCGATTCGAAAATGAACCGGAACTCAACGAATATACGAGTCTTGCAGGCATTATTTCGCCAAAGCAGTTTGTCCTCTCCGGGAGCCTGCCCGGAGTGATGCGGGCCATCCGGCACCTTGAAGATACCGGAACAACATTTCAGCGCCTGCCCATCCGGTTCGGGTTCCACTCACCAAACATTGATCCGGCGGCCGGTGTCTGGAAGAAGCGGCTGGCTGCCATTACTGCCCGGGCCGGGGGACTTAACCGTCCGTCCATTGACGTGATCTCCTGCTGCACCGCCTCTTTTGTCGTCCGCCCGGAAATAGATTTTTTCTGGGAAATCGGCAGAGGCCCCATTTTGTTCCGGCGGGCGCTGCGAACCTTGAAAGAGGAGCTGGACCGCCAGGCCGAACCGCTCTCATCCCATTCCCCGGTAGCTAACCTGATTGATTTGGGACCCGGGAGCCATTCATCGGGCTTTATCCGGCAAAATGCAGTTTTGGGCAAACAGGTTCGTATCCACCGGATCATGACCCTGTTCAACCATGATATGAAAAACCTTTCGAAATTAAAAGAGAAAGTCATCCTTCCATGAGCTGTGCTGATGCGTTGACGCAGGTCCTGGCTAAGGACCGCCTTTGTCTTTTCTTTGCAAGGAGTGTGGCAGATCCGGCCCTGACGGCGCAGTACCGGTCGATCCTTTCAGAAGAAGAAAGACAGAAGGCGGACCGGTTCCGGTTTGACAAGGACCGCCGTCTCAGTGTGACGGCCAGGGCATTGGTGCGCTATCTTCTGTCCGAGTATACGGGAAACCCGCCGGAATCCTTTATTTTTAAAACGAATCGTTTTGGCAAACCCTTCCTTGTCGTCGGCACGGACCTGCCGGACCTGAGATTCAACCTCTCCCACAGCAGCGGGATGGTGGTCTGCGCCATTGCCCTGGGACGGGATGTGGGGGTGGATGTGGAGCGTTCGGACAGAACGGTGGAACTCAGTATTTCCAGGCGTTTTTTTTCAGCGGTTGAGGCCGACTTTTTGGACGCCTGCCCGGAAACGGATAAGCAGGCCTGTTTTTTTGATATCTGGACCCTGAAAGAAGCCTTTATCAAGGCCCGGGGGATGGGACTTTCCATTCCCCTGGATGCATTTTCCTTTTGTCTGACAGATATCGAACCCAAGATTCGTTTTCATGATCCGGAAGCCGCCGGCGGTGCCGGACCGGACGCCTGGCGGTTTTTTCGCTGGCAGCCCAGTCCCGGGGCAATGGCGGCAGCCTGTATTCAGGGAACAGACCCGGTTGAAGTACACAGGTTTTTTTGTACCCCCCTCAAGGAGATCCGGTTGGATTCAACGCTTTAATCCGGTTTAATACGGGGTCTCCATTATGCCTATCCGTCAGGTGTGATATTTTCGGATGGTCCGGATGAGATGCGTTTTTTCAAAGGGTTTGGCCACATAATCATCCATACCGGCAGCCAGGCATTTTTCCCGGTCTCCTTTCATGGCATTGGCCGTGAGTGCAATAATCGGGGTTCTTTTGGAAGCGTTCGCTTCCGCCGCCCTGATTTTCCGGGTGGCTTCCAGCCCGCCCATCACCGGCATCTGGACATCCATCAGTACCACATCAAATTGGGCTTCTTTAAATTTTCGGACCGCATCAGCACCGGTCACAGCCGTTGTAATCCGGTAGCTTTTTTTCGGTAGCATGCTCCGGACCACTTTCTGGTTGACCGGGTTGTCTTCGGCCAGGAGGATGGATACCGCCGGTACCTTAGAATCAGAAATCGTCGTTTCCTCATCAAGGGAAGCTGCGGGTGACGGATACACCGGGTCTGATTTCCTTATGGCCGATGGCCGCACCGTGCCGCAGGGCAGGGTAAACCAGAATCTGGATCCCCGGTTCAACCGGCTTTCCACACCGATATCTCCGCCGAGCAGGTCAACGAGCTGCCGGGTGATGGCCAGACCCAGGCCTGTTCCCCCGTATATCCGTGTGGTTGATGCATCCACCTGGGTAAAGGGATCAAAGAGGCCGGCCAGTTTATCTTCCGGGATACCGATTCCCGTGTCAATAACCTCAAAGCGCAGGTGAATCCTATTGTTTGTGTCCGGTTTGCCATGATCCTTTGACACCCGGACCAGGACGCTTCCCCGGCGGGTGAAGGTCAGGGCATTTTTGATCAGGTTGGTCAGGATCTGGCGTAGCCGTGTGGGATCGGAGATGATGCGATCGGGTATGGGGCCCGGCATCTGGATGCCGAAATCCACCCCAAAATTTCCATCTGGATGACGGACTCTGTTCGCAAGGACATCGCCGATGGATTCCAGAAGTTCCCGGAGGCTGAAGGCCACCTGTTCCACATCCAGTTTGCCGGATTCGATTTTGGAAAAATCCAGGATATCGTTCACGATGCCCAAAAGGGATTTGGCGCTTTGGCGGGCGGTGTCAAGATATTCTATCTGGTCGGCGTTAAGGGGGGTGTCTTTAAGGACGTCCAGCATGCCCATCACCCCGTTCATGGGGGTTCTGATCTCATGGGACATATTGGCCAGAAAATCGCTTTTGGCTTGGTTTGCAGCTTCTGCGGCCTTTCTTGCCACCTCAAGATGTTTCATCTGCCGGGCCTGGGTCTGCCGAAGGTCGGCCAGGTCGGTCTGGACCACTTTCAGGGTTTCGGAAATGGGAATCAGTGGATTATCCGGCGAAATTTTCACCACATCCAGGTTATCCACTTCTTCCTCCGGCCAGAGCATCAGGCCGCAAAGTTCGTTGATTTCTTCAATATCACTGGCTGAAACAAGGATACTTTCCTCTGCGGGCGGCTGTGGAAGCACCGTTGCATTTATTTCGGCAAAGGCCTCGGCCACAGTATCGGTAAACCGGATTTTCTGCTTGATGAACCCCGAAAAGAGTTTGATGGCAGAGCGTATGAATGAATTGGCGCCGCAGACATAGGTGGTGCCGGGTCTTGCATCGTATGTTTTTGCCAGATGGTTGAGTATCTGGCCATAGGTGCGCCGGGCCCGGATTCCCATGGTTTTTACCTCAGAATAATCAGCGATCCTGATGTACCCTGTGCCGGTGAATTCTCCGTCTTTGAATACCCTGGCCAGAGCGTCCCGGATGCCTTCCATATTCTTATAATCCACCGATCCTTTGATTCGCGAGAAAAGCAGACGCCCCGGAATAACGCCGCTTTCGTAGGTGAAGTTTTTTTCTGGGAGGTGGAAAGACCATTCCGGTTTGAACCGGATCTGGTCGTACCGCAATTTTTGGCCATCATCCTGACAGGCTAAGGGTTGCCCCAGGATTTCCAGTGCCTTTTTTATACCTTCCCCATAGGTCTTGCAGGCAGCGAACCGGGTGGAGACGGAATGGGCACGGAATCCCACCCGGGAGATACTTCTCACCCAGAAGGGCATGTTGCAGTATAGGAATCCGGCCAGGTATTTTTGGTTTTTCATGATGTAGGTTTTGGTGGCGTTGACCTGTTTTTTGCTGCCCCGACCCGTGATTTCCCTAAAGTCCCGAAGTTCCACATAGGGGATTTTAACGCCTGTGGCCCGGACAAAGGCCTTGATTTGTTCGGCATGAAATTCGGAGTCGAAGGCGTTGACATCTCCCCGGTTGTGGACATAGACGACGGCATCCCCCACCTTGGTGTAAGAGTAGTGGTAACCGTCTTTGGGCAGGTTTGTCCACCTGGGGTCCTCGACCAGAGGCAGTCCCGTTTCAGGGCACCGGCCGGCTGTCGCCGATGATGTTTTTGGGGGCATATTGTCCATATGGGGGTGTGTTGTCTGTGGCTGCGCCCATCAAAGACGCTGCAATTGAAAGAATATATCACGGATTTTCGGCCAAGGCCAATTCCTTCGGTTTTTTTAAGAGGTGTTGACAAATATTTTATCAACTGGTATGACCTCTTACCAGACATATTTGAGACCACCTCGGACCAAAAGGGAAACCTATGCCACTATTGGACAACAGCAGCCCCCCCATGAAGCCGGCGGAATACGCCGAGCACCAGATCCTTGAAGCCATCCTGGATAAAAGCTATGGTCCCGGAGACGCCCTGCCGGGGGAACGGGCCCTTGCCCAGTCCCTGGGGGTTACACGGCCAACACTCCGGGAAACCCTCCAGCGGCTGGCCAAAGAAGGATGGGTTACCATTGCCCATGGCAAGCCCACCCGGGTGAATGACTATCTTGCCCAGGGGGGCCTGGGGATATTGACCACCCTGGCCCGGTACGGCGATTACCTGTCGGCGGATATGATTCGTCATTTGCTCCGGGCAAGAATTATGATGCTGCCGGGGGTGGCGGGCATTGCCGCGGAAAATGATCCCGGTGCCCTGCTGGATTATCTGGAAGGACCAACTCCTTCGACCGATGATCCGGTGGCGTTTGCCCGGTTTGATTGGGAGCTTCAGCTATTGATGGTCCGTCTGGCACAAAACCCTGTCATGCGGATGATCTTCAACGATTTCACCCCGGTTTACCACGTATTGGGCGAACGGTATTTTACGTGCCAAAAAGCCTGCGTCGGATCCATGGACTATTACCGAAAGCTTACAGAGGCGCTGCGGTCAAATCCTGCGGTTGTGGGAGAACTTGTCGCAGGCTGCATGACCGATGCCCTTGATCTGTGGGAGGCCATGACGTGAACAATGACGTGAATTTGAAACAGATTGATGACCGCTATGACATCGTTATCGCCGGCGGCGGCGTCACCGGTGCCGGTACTTTTTC
>MDTD01144008.1_pt1 | contig 17896 bp, 11 predicted proteins | sample 811221 | NCBI WGS metagenome assembly MDTD01 (sample SAMN05326646, study PRJNA326480) | marine metagenome | isolation source: seawater | place: Pacific Ocean: South West | collected 2011 | reverse complement strand
GAAGTTGATTAGAAACTTATTTCCAAATTTTTCAATTCCTGAAATACTGAAGTTAAATTCTTCACTAATCTCATCTATGTCGGTATCAATTTTTATCAGTTTTGACGGTATGTTTCCGTAATTCCCTCTGGATATGACAAATGCGTTTCCTACATCGTCAGCACAAATAGGACCAGGATTAAGGCCAACATCGATTTTTTTAATTTCGTTAAGACTATTTAAATCTATAATGGAAACAGTGGAATCCATTTGGGGGTAATTGAGTCCTCCTGAATTTGAGACATACAACTTTTGGTCAATAACCATGATTTGATCAGGGTTTGCTCCTACTTGAATTCTTTGAGTAAGTTCAAGACTTGAGGTGTCTATAACATCAACATACCCGTCAAAACAAGATATAAAGGCATGATTTTCATAAAAGTCAATATTCCTTGGTTGTTTAGCCGTACTTCCATCCATCATTGAAATTTGCTTTAGTGATTCGAAGCTTTTTGCGTCAAGAATTTCAATAGTACTAGATACGTTAATCACAATATAAATCTTATCTCCATAGCGCTTGATATCATTTCCCGTATCCCCAAGTTGTCGTCCTACCCTGTTAAGGAAAAAACCATTTTCGACCTCATGATTCTCAAAGTTGATATACGAAAGCTGGGTATTGTTATGTTGGAATAAGCCTTCACAGAGAACCAATGCGCCATTTTTAACTTCATTATTAGTATTTGCGGGATCAGTATTCTTATCACAAGAACAGAGCAATAAAAAGAAAAATAAACCTTTAATTAAACGCATATTTCAGTACTATTAGATAATTCCGTTGTGGCATCATAAAGCTCCTCACAAAGGCATAGGACTCATTCAGTAAATTCTTAATGGTAAAGCGTAAGGTGATGGAATGACTTTGCTTTGTGTTCCAAGTGTAATACGTACTCAAAGTACTGATAATAAATCCGTTAACCTTGTTTTCTTCAATATTTTCATTTAAGGCGTAGCGACTAGAAAGGGCATAGTTTGAAAACCTTATTCCTATCGACTTGTAAATTACAGAAAGGTCAACGTTTCCTGTATGTAATGGAATATATGCAATTTGATCACCGTAGGTTGGAGAACTTTTCTCTGAGATATCAACCGCACTTTGATAACTGTAATTTACATCAATTTTTGTTTTGATATTTTTTGAAATATTCCAATGACTTCCAATTTTTATATCTGTCCCTAGTATTCTTGCGTTTTCGACATTTTGCATGGACCAAATAAAAAGATTTTTGGTAGGAATGGCTACTATTTTATTCGATACAAAGTTGGTATAAAAGTTCTGCCGAACGAATAGCTGGTAATTTTTTGAATGTATTGGATAAATAGACCATCCGTAATTGATTTGATGTGCATCTTCAGGAAGAAGAGATGTGTTTCCGATATTGTTATAATACAATTCATTAAATGAAGGCATCCTGAATGAGCTTCTGTACCAGAATTCTTGTATAAATTTGAAATTATATTCTTTTGAGGACCATTTTACAAATGGGTTCAATCGAAAACGATTAATGGCACTCATGCCATTCAAGTTGTTCTCATTAATAAATTGAGAAGAGATTTCAAGTTTTAGGTTCATCTTATTCGCAAATTCATAATCCGCCCCAATAAGTCCGTAATGATGAGCCCTGATAGGTCGAGCAAAGTTCGGATTGTCCACAGTTAATTGACTCTGTATCTGCTCCAAACCAAGATTAACCTTAAATTGATCATGGAATTTCTTAACAAGGTTGGCACCAACCTGAAGAGATCTATTTTTATACATATCAGATATTCCGCCGTCCGTATTCAGAAAATTGGGGTCTCTGTAATGAAGTTGGTTTTCATTAAGCTTGAAAAATGCACGGAAGTTGGTGCTATTACCTTTTGTCGTATAATCTCCAAAAATACTATTATCACTACTCGTGAGTCTTTCGTCTGCCGAGGAGTTATAAAGGATCACGGCTCCTGGAACACCTTGGTCGAAGTTTTTTTGCAGAAAACCCAATCTGAAAAAAGAACGTCTACCTTTAAACCCAGATGTAAATCCCCATGTGTGGTCTTCATAATCATTATTCAATCTGAAATCCTCTATGGTTTGAGAACCATTTTGAATCGTATAGGGGTAGCTTCCGTTGGTTTTTCTATAGCTACCATGAGCGCTCATGAGAAATTTTTTATTGGAATATTTCATAGTACCGTAAGAACCCAATTGATTAAAAGAACCCTGCTTTCCGATTATTCTGAATTGTAAACCATTATTTCCAAAATGATTTTCAAAGGTCTCCATGGAAAATTGACTCCCAGAGACTTGTGCTGATATGGGTAACATTAAGCTGACTGATTGATTCGTGCCACCAATTATTTGTTGTATGTTATCGGCATGAATTTGTCCTAAATTTACTTGTCCATTTTGTGTGTTTTGGATACTAAATCCATCTGCGACAATTGCTGAGTGGCTTGCGCCAAGACCTCTCGATGAAACAGTTTTTAAACCTCCTAAGCCTCCGTATGATTTAATAGAAGTACTGGTTAATTTTTGAATGAGGTCACCTGCATCATTTGCTTGTAATCCTTGAATATCATCGGAATCAAGGCTTTCCCATTCATTCGAGCTTAAAATGGTATCAAGAGAATAGCTGATAACAACTTCTTTCATTTCTTGTATTGTACTTTTTTGTCCAATACAATGGCTTCCAATCCATAAACAAGAAATGATGACCAGTCTCATATTTTAAATTGAACCGAGGTATGCAGGTTGTAGAACCTCGGTTCTTTGTCAATGTTACTTGATGATTTTTTTGGTGACTGTACCGTTTTCAGTAGCTATTTTTAATACATAAATACCTGAGGGTAATGCTGAAAAGTCTACGTTTGAGTGAATATCATGTGTTTGCTCGATAACTTTTCTACCACCAACTGTAGTTAAGGTTAGGATGCCATTGGGACCATCTACAAAAAGTTCGTCTTGAACTGGATTGGGGTAGGTTATAAAATCTGACTCATCCACTTCTGAAATACCAAGGGGTGCTTCCCAGAGGATGTAGTCTATAGCAACATAAGCAGGGGTATTCATTCCAAAATCTCCGTTGTCAGAAGATTCGAATCGCATTGAAACGTTTGTCGCTCCACCTACAAAAACTTCGGTCAGGTCAACTGTTTCCCACGTGTCAACTATGTAGTCTTCTGTGTTGTCTGTGAAACGATAATCAGCAAGATAAAACTCCACAGAATCCTTGCTGCCAATTTCGTTTTCACAGATGATCCAAACTCTGAAAAAATCCTCTCCATTAGTCCCGTCAACTTCGCCTGACGCATTCGTAGGCTCACCGAACTTTTTACCAAAAGAATCTCCATTGAGCATCGATAATCCTGCATATGTCGTATTGGAGATTTTAAAGGAAAGGATTCGAACATCTTCGAACTCGCTGTATATTTCGGGATTGGAGTAAGCAACAGCATATCCTGTTGAATTATCAGCTCCCCCTCCGGGATAGGCACTAAATTGATTTCCATATCCTGGAGTGATATTATCTGTGACATTGGATATGGCAAAACCTGTGAAAGAACCCCATTCTTCGTCGTAGGTATTATTGAGCAGTATGGGGTCAAAATCAAAGTAAGGATTCCCTCCAGTTCCGTCGTTGTCGTAGGATTCTGGTTCAGTTAAATAGCCCTCGAAATCGATTTGGGCCTGTAAATTTGCTCCAATAAACAGAGCAGTCATTAAAATGTAAACTTTCTTCATCGTTGAAAAATTAATTAAAAAATAAAACGTTGAAGAAATCAGTTAACAGAAAATAAGCCTCATAGCACAGAAGTACTATAAAAATTAAGTCTGACTTTAATCTGAAGTCTTCTCTTTATTCAATGGCAAGTATTCTGGCTTAAGCTAATTTCGATTTACCTTCCCGTTTACACAGTGGTATTCAAATCGTTTTTAAAGCTAATACAGCTGCAGATACAGCTCCGGATTCTAATCGGATTCCTTATTAATCTCTCGAACCATCGAACGGCACGAAGATAATAGAAATACTTTTAATGGGAATAATAAATATATTTTCATCCATGTCAAAAATTTGCCAAGTCCCTTTAACTAGATGGGTTACACGTGATTTACACACCGTTATTGTTAATAACTAACAAAGCAAAATGAAACTTTGAGCTAACAAAATGCGTAATTTCATGCAACTAAATATATTTATTATGGAAAATTTAATCAATCAAATTGTTGATGCACCAAAAATGGTCAGCGACAAAATACCTGGAAATATTACTTCCATGGTTCAAGGATCTGATAGAAATGTCTCAAAATGGGTGGGGATGTTCTACAGAGTGGCGGCAACGTTATTCATCCTAGGAGCACTCTATAACCTTGCTAGTCCTTTATGGGGAGACGATCCTTTACCAAGTGATGGTAAAGTTTTAGTGGCTATGTTCGTAGTTCTATTGACTTGGATGTATGCTGCATTTCCGATGTCTGATGTGATTCGTTCTGCAGGAGACTCTCTTGGTTCGTCAGATAGTGGAATCGTAAAGTTTATTTTTGGCGACTTAGTACTTACAAACATTAAAATGGTTGGACACTTAATGGCGATAGTTGCTTTTTTTAGTGCTTGTTTGATGACCTTTGGTTGGTTAATTGATGCACCTGTGATTGGTGTTTTCTCAATGATGGATGGTGGAGCAGTTTCAGAGAACATTTCCTGGATGTTTGATCTTCCTATGGTGGCCACAGCTGATTTTGCCAATTGGGTTGGTTTTGAAGGTGTTGCAGGTGTGATTCAAAATTGGTCCGATTTACAATTTACTTATGAAGGAGGTGAAGCACAATCATGGTCTGGTCTTATTGAGTGTTGTTGGGCATTTGCCGGAGTAGTATTGGTTTTGGCACAGTTGTATGTTTCTTTAGCGATCTATTCTTTCTTGTTTGGATTGGCTTCAAGTTTTATGAACTGGTTTAAAAATCCTTATTTGCCTACTAAGTCGGTTTAATAGGTATTATGAATTGACGAAATGGTCTCTGAAAGGAGGCCATTTTTTTTGCTTGAATGTTTGAATAGATGATGACAGAATATTCATTTACTGAAATACAGAATGATATCTCTTGTATATTTTATGATTTAATCACCTTTAAGTTATGGTATATTAAAAAAGTATCCCTAAATTTGCACCCGTTCAGAGGAACTACATAATAATCATTTACAACAATATTGGCATGTATTTAAATAAAGAAGTAAAAAAGAAGATTTTCAAAAAACACGGTGGGTCCGAAACAAACACGGGATCTACCGAAGGTCAAATTGCCTTATTCACATATAGAATAGGTCATTTAACTGATCATTTGAAAAAAAACAGAAAAGATTTTGGAACCCAGAGAGCCCTTCAATTACTTGTTGGTAAGAGAAGAAGCCTTTTGGACTATCTCAAGTCTAAGGATATTGAAAAATATCGTGAGCTGATAAAAGAATTGAAATTACGTCGTTAATTTTAATTTTTAACGTATTGAAGAGGGGACAATCGATAGTATCGACTGTCCCTTTTGTTTTTAAAAATTTGATAATAAATAAATATGAATATAGGAATAACAAAGACTATCGAGATAGGTGGTAAAACGATCTCCATAGAAACGGGTAAGTTAGCGAAACAAGCCAACGGTTCTGTTGTATTAAGGATGGGAGACACGATGATTTTAGCTACTGTAGTGGCTAACCCAGATGCAAAAGAAGGTGTTGACTTTTTACCACTAACAGTTGATTACAGAGAGAAATTTGCCGCAGACGGAAGAATACCAGGAGGTTTTTTTAGAAGAGAGGCAAGGCCTTCCGAAAGAGAAATTTTAGTAATGAGAATTGTGGATAGGGCGCTACGTCCTTTATTTCCAGACGATTTTCATTCGGAAGTACAGTTGATGATGCAATTGATTGCCTATGACGGTGTCAATAGTCCTGATGCCCTTGTTGGTTTTGCGGCCTCATCTTGTATTGCTGTATCAGATATTCCATTTAATGGTCCAATGTCTGAGGTAAGAGTGGGTAGAGTAAATGGAGAGTTCATTATTAACCCAACTTTGGAAGAAATGGCTGTTTCTGATGTGGACTGTATTATAGCAGGTACCATAGATAATATTGTCATGGTTGAAGGTGAATTGGCAGAGGCTTCTGAAGCTGAAATGGTCGAAGTGATTAAAGTAGCACATGAATCCATTAAATTGCAGTGTCAGTTTCAATTGGATTTAGCCGCTGAAATTCCTTCTTCATCTCCGAAAAGAGAATATTGTCATGAGGATCACAATGATGAGGTTCGTCAGCGAGTAATCGATTTTTCATATGATAAGTGCAGAGAAATTGCTCGTCAAGGTATAGCCTCAAAAGAAAAAAGAGCTGAATTATTCGGTGCCGTGAAGGAAGAATTCCTCGAATCTTTAACAGAAGAGGAGACCGAGGAAATTTCCAAATATGTTTCTGTCTATTTCAAAGCTGCAATGAAAAAAGCCGTCAGAGATACGATGCTTGATGACAATATTCGTCTTGATGGTCGTAAATTTGATGAAGTACGTGCTATTTGGTCCGAGGTTGATTATTTACCGACAGCACACGGTTCTGCAGTATTTACTCGTGGAGAAACACAATCGTTAACTACTTTGACTTTAGGTGGAAAGATGGATGAGCAAATGATTGATGACGTAACATTCAAAGGATCAACTCCATTTATGCTTCACTATAATTTTCCACCATTTTCAACAGGAGAAGCCAGGATGAAATTCAGTGTTTCTCGTAGGGAAATTGGTCATGGTAATTTAGCATTAAGGGCATTGAGACCGGTTTTACCAGAGGACAATCCTTATACCATCCGTTTGGTGTCAGAAATCCTTGAATCTAACGGTTCTTCTTCTATGGCAACTGTTTGTGCAGGTACATTAGCACTTATGGACGGGGGAATTCAAATTAAGGCTCCTGTAACTGGTATTGCCATGGGGTTAGTTGCTGAAAATGGAAAATACGCTATTTTATCTGATATACTGGGTGATGAAGATCACTTAGGTGATATGGATTTCAAAATTACAGGTACGGCAAAAGGAATTACAGCATGTCAAATGGATATTAAAGTAGACGGTTTGCCATACGAGGTTTTGATCCAAGCTCTTGAACAAGCAAAAGCTGGACGTCTTCACATCTTAGATAAGATTCTAGAGACACTTCCTGCTCCAAATGCTGATTTGAAGCCTCAAACCCCGAGAGTGGAAGCCTTTAATGTACCGAACGAAATGATTGGTGGTATTATAGGGCCTGGAGGAAAAATCATTCAAGGTCTTCAAAAAGAAACCAATACAACGATTACAATCGAAGAATTGGAGAATGGAGAAGGTCTTGTTCAAGTTCTTTCAAATAATGGCGACGATATGGCCAATGCATTGACAAAATTAAAATTGATTGCATTCCCTCCTCAGGTTGAAGATCAAACTGAGTACGAAGGGGTTGTAAAATCAGTCAAAGATTTTGGTTGTTTTGTGGAAATTATTCCTGGAACTGATGGATTGATTCATATTTCCGAGTTTGCCTGGGAAAAAACAGCTAAAATGAGTGCCGTTTGTAAAGAAGGTGATATGCTCAAATTTAAAGTAATTGGTAAAGATCCAAGAACTAAAAAATGGAAGCTTTCACGAAAAGTCCTTCTTCCAAAACCAGAAAAAAAAGAAGAGTCTAAAGCATAGTATAGATATACAGATGTAAAAAAGGTGCTGCGGCACCTTTTTTTGTTTCTATTAAAAATGGTATTGATTTCCTTTGTATTTTTATGTTCCACAAAATAAATTAAAATGAAAAAAAATTACGTTCTATCGCTACTAATGTTATTATTTTTAGGTAGCTATTCCTTTGGTCAATTGATTATAACTGAATTGGCTGATCCAAATGATAATTCAGGGGCTCGTTATGTCGAATTATATAATGTAAGCTCGAATGATCTTGACTTAACTGATTGGGAATTGCGAAGATGGACCAATGGTGGTTCTAATCCTCAAGGTTCTGGTATTGATTTATCCTCTGTTGGGATATTACCTGCTGGATCTTTTGTCCTTGTAGCTGCGAATGGAACTGAGTTTACGAGTGTCTATGGTTTCGCTCCTGATATTATTGCAGGTACAGGTGGTGCCGCTGATAGTAATGGTGATGACCAAATTGCAATTTTTGATGCTACGGATAATACGATTGATATTTTTGGTGTTCCTGGGGAAGATGGTAGTGGAACTTGTCATGAATTTGAGGATGGTAGAGCAGAAAGGATAGCGTCAGTAAGTGCTTCGAACCCAGTTTGGGATGAATCCGAATGGAATGTATGGGCAGATAGTCCAGTCTCAGGGTGTACGAGTCATACCCAACAACCAGTTAATACCGGTGATGGTATATACGATCCTGGTGCTTGGATAGGTGAGTCTTCAGATGAGCCTACGCTTTCTTCTTCTGAAAATGAATTGACTGGTTTCATCCAGTTTGTTGGATCACCTTCTCCAGAACAGACGTTTGATGTATCGGGTTCAAATCTGTCATCTGATATTTCTATTTCAGTAACTGGTGATTATGAAATTTCTTTGACATCGTCAACTGGATTTTCAACAGGCTTATTATTAAGTCCCGTTTCGGGCGAATTAACGTCAACCACTTTGTTTGTTCGATTGAATGGAACTTCAATGGGTTCACCTGCGAATGCTGAAATTGTTTTGACTTCAGTTGGAGCTAACGATCTTACGGTAACTTTAGTAGGGGAAATCTTAAATCCTGACCCGGTGTTGTTTAGTTCTGAAGACACATTAAATGGCTTTTCTCATTTCGTCGGTACACCTTCAACAGAGCAATCTTTCGAAATTTCAGGTAATTATTTGACTAAAGACGTAACAATTGATGTAACGGGTGAATATGAGATCTCGCTTGGATCTAGTGGTGTTTTTACTAATTCTATCATAATTCCGACATATCAGAATGCCACTGTATTTAACGCGTCGGAAACATGGAACGGTTATATGAATGTTTTTGACCTTCCGTCTAATGGAGGAGGTTATATTTTCGGTCAGCCCTGGGGAGTGGCCGATTTGCAGTCAACTATTGATGTTGGTGCCAATACCATTGAATTACAACCAAATTTCAATACATATGCAGATAATCTAACTGATCCATTTTGGGTTGATCAAACCACAAATGCAGGAAATAAAACCATGGAGGCAAACACTTATGTTGAGCCTGGACCTGCAATAAACGGTAACGACTTTACATTTGTAGGTACGGTTTCTTCATATACCCTAGATGCCGGTTATTCTGCAAAATATTTTATAAAGGCGCTAGACCCAAATGCTGGTTATGCTGATGCTTTTGGGGGCTCCAAAACTTTCGATTTACCGCTAAGTGGAGACTTTAGTGTATCAGCTTCTGCATCTGAAATCCCTGCGGGTTTAATTGTTCAATATGGTTTTACTGTAGTAGGTCCTAATGCCAACCCTGCCGACGCATCCGCTTTAGGTTCAGTTGTTGTCAACGGTTCAATTGTTCCTGGTGAAGTTTCACCTACTTCATTTCAAGTAAGACTGAATGGAACAGTTCAAAATGACAATCAGGAGGGAGTTATAACTGTTTCTTCGTCAAGTGAGCCCGGCGCATTCATTGTTAATGCGGGCAATTATTATTATTCACCAGCGCAATTAACAATTTATACTGGTGATACTGTTTATTGGATCAATGATGGTGGTTTTCACAACGTCAATTTTTCAACAAATACTGTAACCGGTGATCCTTACAACAATCCTGAGAGTTTTGTTTCCAGTCCAACCAGTGATTCAGAGCTATATTCATATGTATTTAATACAGCCGGGACATATCAATATGATTGTTCCGTTGGTTCACATGCAGTAAATGGTATGATAGGAACCATAGTTGTTTTGGAGAATTCAGATCCGGACCCGACCACAGTATTTTTATCAGGTGAAACCTTAGATTACAGCGCTTATACAATAGGACAAGTAACTGCCAATGATGCGAATGGTGTGGCTGATTCTGTTGGAGTATTAGTTTCATTAGAAGGTGTGGTTCATTGTATTGATTTTGATGGAAATGAAGGCTTAAGTTTTACCATTATTGATACAGAGAATAATGGTATCAACGTATTTAATTTCAATGATGTAAGTTCCTATGAGGTCACAGAAGGAGATTTGATCAAAGTATGGGGAATTATAGATCAATATAACGGACTAACAGAGGTGATACCGGATAGTATAGAAGTCCTTAACACTGGAAACGCCACAGTTACTCCTTCTATAGTTACGGATTTAAATGAGGATACTGAGTCTCAATGGATTACGATTGAAAATGTAGATTTTGTGACACCTATTGCTTCATTTCCTTCAGGTTCGGGTAACATTGATGTTACCGATGGAACCAACGTTTATACACTGCGAATAGATTCAGATACGGATATTCCCGAATCTTCAACTCCTCAAGGTCCTTTTGATGTGACCGGAGTGGGAGGTCAGTATGATTCTTCGGATCCGTTTGATTCTGGTTATCAGCTTTTCCCATGTGGGTTAGGTAGTTTTGTACCTAGCAGTACTACGCAATTAGACGAGACCGCGACATTAAATGTATTCCGAGCTTATCCAAATCCTTTTAATGATATGATTCATGTTAGTTTAACTCATCAGGGGGCCTTCGACATAGTTGTGAGAGATGTTCAAGGTCGTACACTATTACTTGAGTCCATGAGTCAATCTATGGATATAGATACAAAAGATTGGTCTATTGGAGTATACATGATTTCTCTTCAAGACTCAGAGGGCCGTATTCAGTTACAGAAAGTCATTAAATAATCGATTTAATTTCTATAATTTTAAGGGCTACAAAAATGTGGCCCTTTTTTATTTTCAAGTCATATATAACGAATTTATCCACTCATGCCAACTGAAGAAACAAAGGAAAAATCATGGTTTAGTAGGCTTTTTTGGCCGATATTTTTATCGCTGACATTAAGCAGTTTGCTTTTCTATATATTGATGGTTTTTGGTCTTTTCGGTATTTTCTCTTTGTTTGGTGATGACACTTTGGAATTAGAGCCCAATACTATTTTACACCTAAAATTGGATGGGCCGATTCGTGAATCTTCGAATGTCGAATTCGATCCTATGAGTTTCAACTTGACTTCTCAAATGGGGCTTGCTGATATATTATTTGGTCTTGAGAAAGCTTCATCGGATGTTAATGTTAGAGGTTTATTTATTGATTTTGGTGATATCGATTGCGGAATGGCAACTGCAAAAGAATTGCGTGATGCTATTTTGGCTTTCCAAAAAAGCGGAAAATTTGTTTTGGCTTATAATTCTGGTGAATATATTAGCCAAAAGGCCTACTATATTTCATCTGTTGCCGATGAAGTCTATGCATTTCCTAAATCAGTTTTTGAATGGAAAGGATTGGGCGGAGAGGTTCAGTTTTTTAAAGGCTTATTAGATAAACTAGATGTAGATATCGAAATTATTCGAGGTTCGAACAACGATTTTAAAAGTGCTGTAGAGCCTTTTTATAGGAAAAGCATGAGTGATTCCAGTAGAATTCAGACTGAGAGATATTTATCATCTATGTGGTCCATGTATCTTTCAGAGATAGGAAAAACAACTCAAATCAATAAAGACACTTTGGATGCTTATGCTGAGGATTTGAGGATAAGGGATGCATCCGAGGCTTATGGTTTAGGTTTGATTGATGGTTTGAAGTATCGGGATGAAATTGAGAAGATTTTAATGAAAAAGACAAAAGTGTCTACATCGGCTGATTTGCTATTTTTTGATTTTGATACCTACTGCAAGCGCTTGTTTGTTAAAGATCAAAATGTAGTAGAATTTTCGGATCCAAAAATAGCTGTTGTTGTTGCCGAGGGAGATATATCAGTCGATGGGGAAGGTGTATCGAGCACAACGATTTGCAATCATTTCTCCAAAGTAAGGGAAGACGAAAGTATCAATGCAGTGGTTTTTCGGGTGAATAGTCCCGGTGGAAGTGCCCTTGCTAGTGAAGAGATCTGGCGCGAGGTTGAGCTGACAAATAAGATTAAGCCAGTCATCGTTTCCATGGGAGATCTAGCGGCTTCCGGTGGCTACTACGTTGCAACGCCGGCTACTCGTATATTTGCATCCCCCTCCACAATTACGGGTTCGATAGGGGTGTTTGGAATGATTCCTTATACCGGGGATATGTTAGAAAATAAATTGAGCATCACATTTGATTATGTGTCTACGCATTCACATGGCGTACTTTCTTTAAATAAAAAGCTGACTGATAAAGAGCTGATGATTGTAAAGGAAAAAACGGATGAGGTTTATCAGCTTTTTCTGAGTCGAGTGGCATCAGGAAGAAAAATGGAGCTTTCAAAAGTCCATCGGGTAGCTAGAGGTAGGGTATGGACAGGAGTTGACGCCTTGAGTATTGGCTTGATAGACGAATTAGGTGGAATGAAAGACGCACTCATGTATGCGAAAAAATTGATTCGATCGAAGGATGCATCAGTAATCTATTATCCGAAGATTAAAGAGAATGGACTTGAAAATCTTGTTCGATTTTTAGAGGAAGAAAACAGTCTTGAATCAAAATCGCTATTGCATCACCCATTATTGAATGAAATGGACAAAAATATTCATAGAATAGAGCAAATGAAAGGTATTCAGATGAGAATGCCCTACGATATTAAAATAAATTGAAGTTAATAAAGCTTAGGAAACTTGGACGGGTTTGATTCATGCATCACAGCATAGACCTCCTCTATGATATCATCTACATTTGGCTTGGAAAAATAATCACCATCAGACCCATAAGCAGGGCGATGATCTTTTGCGCTTAACGTGACTGGAGCAGAATCGAGGTGGAAAAAAGCATTTTGGTCAACCATAATCTTGTCTAGGATATAAGCTGTGGCACCGCTACTTACATCTTCATCTACAATAAACAAACGATTTGTTTTCTCTACTGATTTTACAATCATTTGATTAATATCAAATGGAATCAAGGTTTGAACATCAATCAACTCAACAGAAATTCCAAGTTGACTCAGTGACTTTTCAGCAATTTCACATAAATTAAAGGTTGATCCATAGGAAACAATGGTAAGATCATTTCCTTCTTTAACAATTTCGGGAACCCCTAGAGGTTCATTGTAAGATCCAATATTATTAGGTAGCTTTTCTTTTGTGCGATAACCATTTAAAGGTTCCACCACTAAAGCAGGTTCATCCGCTTCCAAAAGGGTATTATAGAATCCTGCGGCTTTAGTCATGTTTCTAGGAACACAAACCTGAATTCCTCTAAGTGCATTGATGACCATCCCCATGGGAGACCCACTGTGCCATATACCCTCTAATCTATGACCTCTTGTACTAATGATTAAAGGAGCTTTTTGCCCTCCTTTTGTCCTATATTGAAGGGTAGCCAAGTCGTCCGACATGACCTGAATCGCATAGAGGAGATAGTCAAGATATTGAATCTCTGCAATAGGTCGTAGACCTCTCATTGCCATCCCGATTCCTTGTCCGATGATAGTGCATTCACGAATACCTGTATCGAATACCCGTTCTTCTCCAAAGTTTTCTTGAAGTCCTTCTAAAGATTGATTTACGCCACCGATTTTCCCAGCATCTTCGCCGAAAATAAGGAGCTCAGGGATTTGTTCAAGTTTCTTTTTGAAATTTTCTCTTAGAATGATTCTCCCATCTTCCATCGGAGCAGATTCGTCATAACTTGGAGGAAGATGTTTGATATGTGAAATACTTTGCTCTGACTCAGAATATAGGTGAGAACTATAACGATCGTGAGCGTTTTCTATTTTTGACTTGATCCAATTGGCCAAAGTGGTTTTCTCAGTACTTTCCTCACTGGCCATCATTCGAAGAACACTTCGTGCAGTAGTCAAAATGTCTTTTCGGATAGGCTCATAAGCTTTTTCTAGGTTCTCTGATTCTTTAAGGATAAAAACCTTTTGAGAGCTTGATTGAGCAGCATTTTTCATTAATGAACAAGCTTCCTTTAAATCAGAATTAATGTCTTCGGCGAACCCCTTCCAAGCTTTGTTTTTTGCTTCTCTTATTGTTTTTTTTGCATCGGCCTGTATTTTTTCTAATTCATCTTTAGTGGCCAATATGTTTCCGTTTGCATTAAAAGCAATAATCCACTCTTTGAATTTCTCAATACAGTCAAAATCTTTTTCCCATTGTAACCTCTCAGGACTTTTGTAACGCTCATGAGAACCAGATGTTGAGTGTCCCTGCGGTTGGTTGACTTCTTTAACGTGAATGAGCACAGGAATATGTTTCTCTCTAGCAATTGTGACAGCCCTCTCATAGGTTTCACAGAGGTGAGGGTAGTCCCATCCTCGAGTGACAAAAATCTCATACCCGTTTTTGGTCTCCGTACGTTGCATGCCAGCCAATGCGTCAGATATAGATCCTTTGGTAGTTTGATATTTTCGGGGTACAGAAATACCATATCCATCGTCCCAAACAGACATTACCATAGGAATTTGCATAACGCCAGCGGCGTTAATCGATTCCCAAAATGGTCCTTCTGAAGTTGAAGCATCCCCTATGGTTCCAAATGCGACTTCATTTCCATTGTTGGTAAATTTCTTTGATTGGTCAAGTGCGCTTAATTTTTTATTTTCACGATATACTTTCGATGCTTGTGCCAAACCAACAAGACGAGGCATTTGTCCTGCTGTAGGCGAGATATCTGCACTGCTATTTTTTTGGTTCATGAGGTTTTTCCATGCTCCATTTTCATCCAAATTACGAGTAGCATAATGTCCTCCCATTTGTCGTCCCGCAGATTGAGGTTCGATAGATACATCTGTATGGGCATAAAGTCCCGAAAAGTATTGCTCCAATGTAAGTTCCTCTATGGCCAGCATGATTGTTTGGTCTCGGTAGTATCCCGATCTGAAATCACCATTTTTAAATTGCTTAGCTAATGCGATCTGAGCCAATTCTTTTCCGTCACCAAATATGCCAAACTTGGCCTTTCCCGTTAATACCTCCTTTCTTCCAAGAAGTGATGCTTCTCTGGATTCACAAGCCAGTTTAAAATCAAACAAAACCTGATTTTTAAATGTGTTAAAGTCGAGATTTTTCTTTGTTAGTGTGCTTTTTTCTGACATACATAAATGATGGTCTACAAATATATATAAAATTGCATGTTTAATGAGGCATTTTGAATGCTCAAATTTTCTCTTATCTTTGACACATTAGATTGTGTTAACTCTTATTTGTCTTTGTCATGTTATGCATTGAATTATGTGCTTCATCCATAGAAGCCCTCAGGCTTGCTAAAGATCTCAAAATTAATCGTGTAGAGGTTTGTCAAAATCTTGAATCTGGAGGTTTAACCCCTTCTGTTTCTTTGGTGAAAACAGCGCTTGAAATGAAGCTTAGAACTCATATTTTGATTCGTCCAAGGGTGGGTGGATTTATCTATTCGAATCAAGAGTTAGAGCTCATTGAAAAGGAAATATCATTTTTTAATGATATGGGAGTAGGTGGTGTCGTAACTGGTGCTTTATTACCAGACCATAGAATCAATTCTAGTTTCCTACTAAAAGTGAAGAATAGCTTTCCTAACATAGACATTACTTTTCATAAAGCCTTTGATGATACTCCTGATTGGCAGGCTTCTTTGGACACACTCATTGAATGTGGAGTCAATAGGGTGCTAAGTTCTGGTTGTAAGAATCATGTTATTAAGGGAATGTCCACCCTAAAATTAATGATTGAGCATGCTCGTGACCGCATCGAAATTATTCCTGGCGGAGGTTTAAATGATCAAAACATTGATTTTTTTGTGAAAAACATTCAGCCCAAGTGGATCCATTTTTCAGGTTGTAAAAAAATGATAGACCGTAGTACTTCTAATTTCGAATCTACTTTATTAAAATTAGATACTGGTATGGTTGAGAATATGATTAAAGCAGTAAAATCTTATTCCTTTTCAATAGGTGCTATTTCATCTGACATATAGTCTCCAGCCTTCAATTTACCTACAATCTTAGAAAAACATTCTAAGGTGAAGTTCACATCTTCAATTGTATGAGATGCCGTGGGAATCAGTCTTAAAATGATCATGCCTTTTGGAACTACTGGGTAAACCACCATCGAACAGAACACATTAAAATTTTCTCTTAAATCATAAATTAGGTTGGTGGCTTCAGGAATTGAACCGTTGAGGTAAACAGGTGTTACACATGAATCTGATGGTCCGATTTCAAATCCATTTTCGACCAATCCAGATTTTAAGGCATTGGTAATCTCCCACAATTTATCTTTATGGGAGGTGTCTCTTTTCATGATTTCCAATCTTTTGAGGGCTCCCTTGACCAAAGTCATGGGTAAGGACTTTGCAAAAATTTGAGACCTCATGTTGTAGCGAAGGAATTCGATCACCTGTGCATCACTAGAAATGAATCCACCAATGAGTGCGAAAGATTTCGCGAAAGTTCCAAAATATACATCTATTCCATCTTGGCAATGTTGCTCTTGACCCGTACCACCACCCTTTGCACCAAGTGTACCTATACCATGCGCATCGTCAACGAATAGTCTAAAGTTGTATTTTTCTTTTAAAGCAACGATTTCTTTCAATTTACCTTGATCACCTCGCATTCCAAATACCCCTTCTGTAATCACCAATATGGCTCCGCCAGTTTCTTCGGCTAGTTTTTCGGCTCGGATAATTTGTTTTTCACAGTCTTCGACGTCATTGTGTTTGAACACATATCTTTTTCCCATGTGCAATCTAACACCATCAAGAATACAGGCATGTGATTCTGCGTCATAAACGATTACATCCTTTCGGTCTACAAGAGCATCTATACATGATAGAACAGCCTGATATCCGAAGTTACATAGGATGGTGTCTTCTTTCTCGACGAATTCAGAAAGCTCATCTTCTAGTTTCTCATGGAAGTCCGTGTTGCCACTCATCATTCTTGCTCCCATCGGATGCGAAAATCCATGTTCTTGAGCTACTTCAGCATCGTATTGTCTCACTTCAGGGTCATTGGCAAGACCGAGGTAGTTGTTTAAAGACCAGTTTAGCATTTTACGCCCCCTAAACTCCATATGAGGACTAATTTCTCCTTCTAGTTTTGGAAATGTAAAATACCCATGAGATCGCTTTGCATGAATCCCTAAAGGTCCTCTGTTTTCTTTGATTTTTTCAAAAATATCCGCTGACATAAACTCTAACTTAAATTTTAGCTTACAAATTTAGACAATATTAGTATAGACAGGGACATTTGATTAAAAAATATATCAAGTGCATCATATGGCGCAGACGAAACTATATGCAGGAAAATCCGTATATCAATAATGTTATGGGAGAAAGACATAGTAAAAGGAGCACAACCGCATTGTTTATTGCAATCGTTGCACTCCTTATTTCTTTAGTGAATCTGTATTTGTTAACAGATATGCCGGGTGTCGATCAATAGTAAATTGCTCTTCTTACCTTGGTGATATATTTGGCGAGTCTTATGACTTGCTTGGTATACCCGTATTCATTGTCGTACCATGTATATAAAATCACACTTTTTCCGTCTTTAGAGGCCAAAGTTGCTTTCGAATCGTATACCGCACAGCAAGTATTTCCAATAATGTCATTGGATACCAATTCAGAATCTATAGAAAAATAGATCTGATTCACGAGGTCTCCATTTAAGGCTTCATGTTGAACCGTTTTGTTGATTTCATCAACACTGGTTTCTTTATAAAGCTCGAGGCTAAGAATAGCCAATGAACCATTTGGCGTAGGCACTCTAACAGCGTTAGCAGTGAGTTTATCTTTAAGGTCCGGAATAACTTTTGTTACCG
>MDTD01190950.1_pt1 | contig 17898 bp, 17 predicted proteins | sample 811221 | NCBI WGS metagenome assembly MDTD01 (sample SAMN05326646, study PRJNA326480) | marine metagenome | isolation source: seawater | place: Pacific Ocean: South West | collected 2011 | reverse complement strand
TGATTGAAAATATGCGACGAGAGGGTTATGAATTTGCAGTTTCAAGACCTCAAGTAGTTACCAGATCTATTGATAGCGTAATTCACGAGCCATACCAAGCCATTTACATTGAGACTCCCGAAAGATGTAACGGTAAAATCATTGAATTAATGTCGACGCATTGTGCAGAATTGAAGCATATGAATTCAAAGTCGGGTAGTACAATGCTGGAGTTTTTAATTCCAGCCAGAGGAATGATTGGAATGCGTTCTAAATTGATGACGGTATCTAAAGGTGAAGCTACGGTAAACAGTATGTTTGATTCATGGCAAGCAATGACAGCAAAGGTTCCTGCTCGATCTACGGGCTCGCTAGTATCTTTGGAGAATGGTGAAGCCACTGCCTATTCTCTTGCCGGTTCAGAAGAGCGCGGTAAATTATTTATTGGGCCTGGTGAGAAAGTATATCCAGGAATGGTTGTCGGCGAGAATGCTAAAGAGCGTGATTTGGGCTTAAATGTAGTTAAGGGCAAAAAACTCACTAATGTTCGCGCATCTGGCTCAGATAAGAATATCAAACTGACACCACCTACACGATTTAGTCTTGAGGAAAATCTTGAGTTTTTATCACAGGATGAGATGTTAGAAGTGACTCCAAAATCTCTTAGATTACGTAAAACGATTTTAGATGAGCAGGAGCGTCGTAAGTCTCAAAGAACCAAGATCTAAGATGTTGAATCGCATTCTTTTTTTAATGTGCACGTTTTTAGCGGCATTTTTTTTCTATTTAATATTTTATGTTGTTCAGCAGGAGTCTCTAAGTCAGGTTTGGCCTTCTATTTGGGGTCTATTATGGGGTAAGTTGATGCTCTTGGATCTCTATCTTGGTTTTTTAGTGATTGCGCTATTAATGCGGGAGATTTGTAAGTGGAGCTTTTCGTTGACTCTCACTTTTCTAATGCTTTGCTGCATTCTTGGAAATGGTGTAAGTTTAATAGCGATAGCTCTTGTTTTTTATCGAAAGGTTCGCGATTGACTCTTGTATACTGGCAAATTAATTGGTTTGCTTGTATTGGATTAACGATTACCGGTTTACCAGAGATTGCTGGATTGGCAGTTCTACCTTTGTTGGTAAGAGGGTTTGTACAGTGTTCGTCTGTAAGACTTCTCTTAGTTCCCAGTTTTATAGCTGGAGTTGTATTTGAAATTGCATTTCAATGGATTGGGTGGACAAGTTGGACTTCAGGCATTTCATATGGAGGTTTACCGCCCTTATTTTTACTCGGTTTATGGATCAATATGGCATTGGCTTGGAAAACTTTTCTGACAAGAGCTCCCAGTTGGGTCATATATCTTTTATTTTTACTTGGAACTGCTCCAGCCTATATCGGGGGAGCCTCCTTGGGCTGTATTGAAGTTTCGAATACTTGGGAAAGCTATCTGGGTATTGGGTTGGCTTATTGTATTGCACTTGCTTTGATGCATTCAATACTAAGGATTAGAGGAGAGCTTTGAGAACGTTCTTATTTTTGTTCTCGATCATTTGGCTTTCAGCAGCGAATCAATGCATAGTGTGCCATAGAGCCGAGTCACACTATTTAGGCAAAGGCGATGTGTTAAAGCGTTGGCAAAGTGTAGCATTAGCCACAGAACGTACCGGCCATGCCTGGATTCCTGCTAATGAATTTAGGCGTTTCAGTCGCAAATTTTCGGCATGGGACAAACCTAAAGAGTCATTCTATAGCACGCTGAAGACGAAAACTCTGAGTGAAGTTGCTGAGGTAATTAGATCTGATTTAGAAGGTTACGATAACTTGGCGAAACGATTGGAAAATGGTGATCGCAGCGTTTTGGATATCTTGCATAATCCATTTCATAATCTACAATTGCCAATTTCACAAAAGCAGTCCTACAGAACTACAATTGAGAGTCGTATTCAGAAAGTCTTGCTTGTATTTGGCGGAACCCGTGAGCGCATGGAAGGCGTTTTTGAATTGATACCTTTGGATTATGGAGATAGGGTTTGGTCAGGTAAGGTGAGCCTAGCCCGGTGGGGATCTAAAAATATTGTAAGCTCAGGAGATTTTTCCATAAATACATTAGGTGAATTAAAGAAGCTCGTACGTGAAAAAGATTCAACGGACCCTTTATTACAGAATTGTGCCTGGATTTTTCAAAGACCCAAAGATCTCAATACCCAGCCCGTAAGTTTTGAAAGGCCTATAGCGCTGGAAACTGGTAGAGTACTTAAGCAGCGCGAAATGCAGGCCAGAGTAATATTAGATGAATTTAAGGTAATTCGTGACTTCTCCGGTATTTATATGGATGTTAGATACAGCTTGGAATCAGCTGCAAATGATAAGCAAGTTCGTTTACTTGGAGGTGCGGGTGTGGCGAGGTTAGACCTATCGGGAATCTTACTTTCAGCGAGCGCTAGCTTAGATCTCTCAGTGCGGGCCTTTGGGATAGCATTAAAAGCTAGGATGGAGCAATGGATTGAACTTACTAAACCTTGATTTCATTGCTTAGAAAAAGTGATTTTACGCTTTTTTCCATGGCGATTCGACGCTCATCAGGAATCTCAAGTTGTTCACATATCCATAGATACTCATTCTCTTTTTGTGGGTCGCTGGTTCCATTCGCTATACTTATAGCATAACCTACGGATTGAGTTAGGTTTGCTTCTGCTCTCGTTACGGTAGAGTAATCAAGATGCTCACGGGTTGGAGGAGTTTGACAAAGTTTGTCGATCCACTCACTAGGTAGCATGATGGTTTCGCAGCGCAACTCTAAAACCTTCCGTTCTTGCGGAGTTAATTCCCCATTGGCGAGTGCAATTAACATCCATGCTTTAAGAATTCTTTGCTGATTGTAACGCTCGAGGCGTCTTAGCATGGCATTATTCATGATTGATCTCCTTAATTTGAGAGCGCATACTTCGGAGCATGCCCTTAAATATTATTCCATGTAAGGGATACAAACTATACCAATACAATAATCCCACCAAGCCAATGGGGTCAAATATAGCATTCTGTGTGACTCTGTAGCGTCCTGGGGATATTTCTCTTACTCTGAATTCTAACCAAGCTCGCCCAGGAGTTTTCATTTCGGCATACAAACGAAGTAAGTGATTTGGCTCGTAAGCCTCTACTCTCCACCAATCTAAGGTATCACCGACCGCTAATTCCTCAGGGTCAGGGCGTCCACGTCGAATTCCGACTCCACCGACTAAAAGATCTATAAAGCCACGCAATTTCCAAAGGAAATTCGCGTAGTACCACCCGTTTCGGCCTCCAATTCGACGAATCGGGGCGAAAGCTACACTTGAATCTTTTGCTCTGATTTCCAAACTATGCGAATCCACAATTCTGTTTCCGAATCGAACGCCAGCCCATTTTCGACGAAGACCTTTACTGCCAATAGCATCAGACCATCTAACTTGTCGTGATTCCTTTTCTTCATGGGCAATAGTTTGAGTCAATGCGGTAGACAAGTCTTCGATGTGTATGTAAGGGAATTTATCTTGGGCAGACTTGTCTGTGACGATGGTTGGATTTTTAAGGCTATCAATGAGTTTTCTGCCAATGCGCGAGTAAAGCGGAGTAACAAGTCCCAGCCAAAGACTTGATATTGTTGGAGTTAAGAAAGGTACTGGAATAAAACGTCGGGATAACCCTCTTAATCGGGAATATTCTTGCATTATTTGTAAATAGCTGACTCTTTGGCTGCCGCCGATTTCGATAATTTCGTGACCAGTGCAGTCATACTCCAATGCTTGCTCCAGATATTGCAGTACAGACCATACGCCAATGGGCTGTGCCTCAGTTTTTACCCATATAGGACAAATCATTACTGGTAAACGCTCACATAATGCCCGTACCATCTCAAAACTGAGAGAGCCTGCTCCCAAAATTATACTGGCTCGGAACTCAATGACAGGAATTCCGGTTGAGGCTAATATTTCGCCTACTCTTTGTCGGCTTCTAAGGTGTGGAGATAGTTGAGTCCGAGCGTCGCCCAAGCCTCCTAAATAAATTATTTTTTCAACTCTGTTTTGGGCGGCAATTTCAGCAAAATTTTTAGCACATTCGTATTCTATACTTTCAAAGTGCGACCCTTGATTAGCCCCTAAAGAATGAACAAGATAAAAAGCATAATCGATCCCCTGAGTGGCATTTTTAATAGTGTCCGGTATCGTACAGTCTAAAGGAATTACCTGCACTCTTGGGGGAACTCTACTTTTCAGAAATTCAGGTATTCTGGCGCCACAACGTATGGAATACTTAGCACAATCGAGATTTTTCAAAAGTTTAGAGCCAATATAACCGGTGGCTCCCGCAATTAAAATTTTGGTCATCTTTCCATTTTGATATGTAAACTTCAAAATGGTAAGAAGAACTCGAATTAGATCTCTTTGCGCTCCAGTATGGAGCTTTTTTGTAATTAAAATTAATAAATTGCTTTATTTTTGGGAGTCTAGGCTAAGCGAAAAGCTTGACGAAAATTAATAAAAGAAATAATACTGTGAGGTTTCTCATTTTTGACGGATTATACTTCGAAAGTTGCTCCAATGAATTCTAATTTTAACCCTCGTCAGTGTGCCAACTCAGTGATTGTGGCAAGACCTCATTATTTCTCTTACAATCCAGAGACTGCTGGCTCTAACCTTTTTCAGAAAATACCTAATTTGATTAACCCAGAACATTTCGGACGCAAGGTGATGGAAGAATTCGATAAGTTTGTAGCAGTCCTTAGAGAGTTTGATTTGCATGTTAGTATTTTGGACAATGATTGCCCTCCCTCCGTGAAGTTGATTGATTCATTATTTCTTAATAATTGGTTTAGTACCAATCAATTTGGAATAATTCAGGTATTTCCTATGCTAGCCGCCAATAGACAAGCTGAAGCAAGACCAGAGTTGTTACGTAAGTTATTGGAGTCAGAAGGTTTTTTAGTAAAAGGGATAGTGGATTATCGCGAAAAACTTGATGGAGTCTTGGAAGGTACAGGGAGTATTGTTAAGGATCATCTAAATGGGGCGATCTACGCTTCACTATCCTCACGCTGTGAGATAGAGGCCTTAAGAGTTTTTATGGAGTTGAGTGTTTGGGAAATTGGTTACTGTTTTGAAACTGCCGATAAAAATGGGCACCCTATTTATCATACGAACGTGGTAACGAGTATAGGACGTGAATTCGTTGTTTTGTGTGATGAGGCTATTCCAGACCCAGAAGATCGTAAGTTACTTTTACAAAATTTGTCTGTAGACCGAGAAGTTATCACAATATCTATGGAGCAGATGGAACAATTTTGCGGAAACGTATTGCAGTTAGAGAGTCAATCCGGTCAACCTTTAATTTTGATGTCAAATCGAGCATTTAAAAGCTTTAATGCCGATCAGATTTTTAGGCTTGAGAAGTATGGGAGTCTCGTTCCAGTTTCGATACCAACCATCGAAGAGGTTGGAGGTGGCAGTATACGATGTATGCTGGCTGAAAATTTTTTACCTCGCGAGGTTCAATAGTTCTTATTTCGGATCTTTTCAATGAGTTTAAGTGCCTTTTCATGAAGTGTTTCATTAGCTGTAGCCAGTACTTGGCCATTCGAGCTACAATCTAGAGCTTGACCATCAAAATCAGAGATGCAGCCACCTGACTCTTCCACTATGGGAACTAAGGCTGCATAGTCATGAATTTCCATTTGATTTTCGATTACCATGTCAATACGACCTTGTGCTAGCAAACAGTACTGCATTGCATCACCACCATAGGAACTTAGCCAACAAAGTTCATGCAATTCTGCTAGCAATCCCTTTTGCCAGTCTTCCGGAAACATTGCAGGTGTGGTAGAGCTCCATATGACATCATCCCAATCTCTTTTCTGGGAGGTCTTAAGTATTCCTGAAGGTCCTGTGGCTCCTAACCCTTTAATGGCAGAATACTGCTGTTTAAGAGCCGGAAGGTAAATCCATCCGCTATGAAACTTTCCCGATTCTTGGAGTCCTAGAAGAGTGGTATAGGTAGGTTTTCCGGTCACCAATGCGATGGTGCCGTCTATAGGGTCCAAAATAAATCGTTGCTTACTATTTTTTTGTGCCAATTTTTCAGAAAATTCTTCACCTAAAATACCTGCCGATGGATATTGAGCTGCAATTAAAGACCGTAGTCGTTTTTCAACTTCTAGGTCAATTTGTGTTACGACTGGCGAAGCCGCCTGCTTATTGCTTACAAAATCTGAACCAGATTTATGGTCGAGATTAATAGATTGGATAACCTCATCCACTTCATGCTTGGCTAGCTTACAAAGTTTTACAAACGATTCGCTCATGGCTACAACCTATCATGAAACTTGTGAAAGATTTAATTACCATGACGTTCTTCTAGTTTACTGACAACATCTTCGATAGATTTTTCACTAGCTTCTAGGAGTACAATAAGGTGATATATTAGATCAGCGGCTTCATCTACGAGATTCTCTTGTTGTAGTGCTCCGGCTAAGGCGGTCTCGACACCTTCTTCTCCAACTTTTTGTGCAATTCTAGCTAATCCAGACTGAAAAAGAGAAGTGGTATAACTTCCTTCAGGCATGGATAATTTTCGTTTAGAAATAAGTTTTTGCAATTGCGAAAGAAAATCAAGGTTGCCGGCAGGGATCATCTCCTCCTCGCTATCAAAGCATGTGGTGGTATTCCGATGACAGGCAGCTCCGAACGGTTTTACCTGTGCTAAAAAAGTGTCATTATCACAATCCAGAAAAAGGCGTTGAAGATCAAAAAAATTACCGGAAGTTTCGCCTTTGGTCCAAAGTTGCTGGCGACTTCGCGAAAAAAAACATAATTTACCACTCTGCAGTGACTTTTGAATTGAATCTGAATTTACATAGCCCAGCATCAAAACTCGGCCTGAGTCTGAATCCTGAACGATGCAGGGTAGTAAGCCTTCTGACTTAGACCAATTCGGCTTCATTTCATCATTGTATTTGATCATGAGAAGATCCTTTCAATGTATTATATTCGGACTGGTATCTGGCGTTCATGTAAAAACTTCTTGAGTTCAGGTATATCGAACATTTGCTTATGAAAAACGCTGGCAGCTAGAGCAGCTTCAACCTGTGCTTGTTCGAACACATCAGCGAAATCCTGCATACAACCAGCCCCCCCTGAAGCTACCACGGGGATTTGCGCATTTTTTCGAATCTTCGTCAGTTGCTCTAAATCGTAGCCTTTTCGCATGCCATCCTGATTCATGCAATTAATTACAATTTCTCCTGCACCAAGATCTTGAACTCTTTTCACCCAATCAAGAGTCCGCCGTTTCGTGTTAGTAATTCGAGCTTCATCACCTGTATATTGATAGACCAGATAGTCACCATCTGACTCCATGCTATCAACTCCCACAACCACGCACTGAACACCAAACTCCTTCGCTAGCTTAGAAATTAAGTTTGGATTTTCTAAGGCAGGAGAATTAATTGAAATCTTTTCAGCTCCTCTTTGGAGAGTTTCCCTAGCATCTTCAACTGTACGAATTCCACCTGCTACACAGAATGGAATATCTAGTATTTTTCCAATTTTCTCAACCCATTTTCGATTTAAGGTGCGTCCCTCTGCAGAGGCACTGATATCATAGAAGACTAATTCATCAGCACCTTGATCACGATAGCGCAGTGCTAAGTCTTCAATGCTACCCATATCTTCATGATTTCTAAATTGCACGCCTTTGACAACTCTTCCATTACGTACATCAAGACAGGGAATAATACGCTTAGCAAGCACTTTTATTCTCCTTCAATATTCTGGTGCATTCCATATAGTTTATTTTGCCTTCGAGTATTGCGCGTCCAGCAACAGCAGCCCAGACCCCGGATTTTTGAAGACAAATAAGGTCTCGTTCATCACGAATACCACCGGAGGCTATCCATTGAAACTGGGGGTAATTTTTAATCAGATATTCGTATAGATCTAATGCCGGGCCTTGCATCGTTCCGTCACGATCAATGTCAGTACACAAAATTGTTAAACCTTCATAAGGTTGAAAGTGAGTTAAAACTTGTGAAAGATCGAGTTGAGAAGGGTTGATCCAGCCACTACCATAGGGCTTAGGTTCATTGATTCTGTTCCATCTTACATCGATTGCTAAAGCGACCTTGTTGGGTTGTTTAATTGTGTATAGCCATTCCGAAACAAGCTTCGGATCCTTACAGGCCATGCTACCAATCAGTATGCGGTCAATTCCAGCAGCGAGAAGCTCTTTACAGTCTTTAAGGCTCCGTATTCCGCCACCCCATTGTATGTTGGAGCTGATTACTTGTCGTAGATTTTTTATTAGCTCCCACTGTCTTTTATCTGAATCTCTAGCTCCTTCAAGATCTACAAGATGAACCCATTCGGCACCTTGTTTTTCTAAGTTTTGAGCTATATCAATTAAGTTACCAAAATCAGTGACTTCATTATAATCTCCCTTTAAGAGTCGGACACATTTACCAGCGAGTATGTCTATAGCAGGAATAAGTTTCATCCAGATCGTCTTTCACCATTTTTACAAAAGTTTTCTAAAATTTTAGTGCCAATCGAGCCCGACCTTTCAGGGTGAAACTGACAGCCCCAAACTCCCGAAATACCTACTATGGCAGCCATATCAAGATGGTAATCTGTACTCGCAATACAGGATTCAGAAAGCTCTGCATAGTAGCTATGTACGAAGTAAACATATGATTTCTGAGGAATGCCCTGCGTTAGAGAACTAGATCTTAATATTTGCAGCTAATTCCACCCCATGTGGGGTATGCTGTAACCTTTTTTTTGAGGAATTGATCGAACTGTACCAGGCAAGAGTCCTAGACAATCGACCTGACCTTCTTCGCTAAATTCAAATAAAAGCTGCATACCTAGGCAAATCCCTAAGAGAGGCTGAGTTGCACTTTGCAAGAATTCGACTAAGCCATGATCACGCAAATTCTGCATCGCTTTTTGAGCTGCTCCAACACCAGGCAGCAAAAGTTTATGGGCCTTGTTTAGTTCATCAGCTTCAGAACTAACGAAGCTGCAGACTCCCACGCGATCCAGGGCGAATTGAATGCTAGCAAGATTAGCTCCTCCGTTGTCTACGATGCCAATCTGCATTATAGAACTCCCTTACTGGATGGTATTTGATTGCCTTGCACTGTGCAGGATTCCTTAAGACATTTACCCAAAGCTTTGAAGCTTGACTCCACTTTATGATGAGAGTTTTCACCTTTAATAGTGATGTGTAAAGCACATCCCAGAGACTGTGAAAGACTTTGATAAAAATGGGGAACCATTTCAAGATTTAGTTTGCCGAGATAACCGCTACCAAAATCACCCTCTAGAACAAAGGCGGGACGACCACTTAAATCCATAGCCATTTGACATAGGGATTCGTCCATGGGTAAAACGAAACTATAGCGCTGGATACCTCTTCGTTCACCTAAGGCTATTTTCAATGCCTGTCCTAGTGCCAGAGCGCAATCTTCTACGCTATGATGGTCGTCGACTTGAAGGTCACCATCACAAATGAGTTCTAAATCTAAATTTCCATGACGCGCTACCTGTTCAAGCATGTGGTCTAAATATTCAATTCCAGTTTTGATTCGGGATCGACTTCCTTTGTCTAAGTTGACATTGGCGATGATTTGAGTTTCTGAAGTTTTACGGACCGATCGTCCTTCACGATTTACTGAGCTACTTAATTTAACACCCATTGATTTTAAAAGAAGGTCATTTTGAACTGGCGTGCCAATTGTAATCCGTAAGCAATTTTTTATCTGACTCGTACGGTCGCGAACCAGAAGGCCTGATTTAAGAAGAGATTGGAAAGTTTTCTTAGGGTCGACGAATTCAACCAACAAAAAATTTGTACAGGATGGATAAACTTTGACAACCTCTGGTAAATTTTTGAGTTGTTTAGATACGCGTCCTCTTTCTGAGACGATACTTTCCCATTGTGATCGGTAAATAGAAATTGCTGCAGGCGAGAGCGCTTCATTGGCAGCTTCAATGCACGGTTTAGGAATGGGGTAGGGCGCGAGAATGCTTTGCATAGCTTCGATTATTTCGGGATTTGAAATGCTGCATCCAATTCTTAACCCAGCCATTGCGAATGCTTTACTAAGAGTTCTTAAGATAACCAGATTAGGAGAGTCGTTAATATACTGAAGCATGGTTTCACGACTTTCAAAATCTATGTAAGCTTCATCAATGACAAGGATTGCCCGGTCGTTTACTTTGTTATTAAACTTTAATATTTCTTCAGCTGTTAGAAGTGTTCCCGAGGGATTGTTTGGGTTACACACAAAAATCAGAGAGACTTTGTCTCGTTCTACTTTTTCATACAAAGAGTTCCAGTCAACGCTAAAGTCTGACTCAAAATTTTGTTCAATAAGTTCTACGCCCTGCACTTTAGCTGCCACTGCATAGTATCCAAAACTGGGCTTTAGTGTGAGAGCCTTATTTTTGCCTGGCTGGCAAAATAATTTCATCAAAAGTTCGATGGCTTCGTCACTTCCTCTACTAATTAGAATCTGATCAGATTTCACCCCGAAATATCTTCCGAATGCAGCTTTCAAACTCTGTGGCTGAGGGTCAGGATATCGATTCCAATCTTTACCGCTAGCACCAGAAATAGGGGCTTCCAATGCGCTTTCATTTGCATCAAGAAAGATCAGGTTAGTATCTAGGTCAGCCGCTTCAATACGAGCCGAGCTATAAGCTGTGAATTCGCGCAAATCTTCTCGAATAAGATTACGAATGCTCATGATTCTTTCTCCAATACTTCGCGACGAATACTGACTGCTCTGCGATGAGCTTCTAGAGACTCCATTGAAGCTAGAGTTTCAACAAAGGGAGCAAGATTAAGAAGGCCTTTCGGTTCAAGATTTTGTACAGTCATACTTCGCCTGAAGCTGTCAAGATTGAGTCCGCCCATCTTGCTTGCATAGCCTGAAGTGGGTAACACATGGTTAGTACCAGAAGCATAATCGCCCACTGCTTCTGGAGTCCATTCCCCAAGAAAAACACTGCCAGCGTTAATAATTTTATCGAGATATTTAGCTGCTTCCTGAACTTGGATAATAAGATGTTCTGGGCCTAACTGATTAGAAAGGTTGAGTGCTTCCTCCATATTCTGCATAACTACAATTTGAGCATTTTGAAGAGCTAGTGTGGCAATATCTCTTCTTGGTAGATCTAATAATTGTTTTTCGGTTTCTTGCTTAATCGCTTGGGCAGACTTTTGGCTAAATGTGATAGTAATTACACTGGCCAGAGTATCGTGTTCTGCCTGACTTAGTAAATCAGCAGCAACGAACTCAGGTCGGGCTTGCTCATCTGCTATAACAAGAACCTCAGAGGGGCCCGCTGGCATGTCAATAGCGGGTCCACCAAATTCTTGGCTGACAAGAATTTTCGCAAGATTTACATATTGATTGCCAGGCCCAAATATTTTATTTACTTGAGGGATTGGTCCACAACCATAAGCCATTGCAGCGATAGCTTGTGCTCCACCCACAGCATAAACTTCTTTTATACCGCACATTTTTGCTGCATAAATAATTGCTGGATTAATGTTTCCCGTTTTATCGGGCGGCGTACATAAGATTACTCTTTCGCAATTTGCAAGACGAGCGGGAACTGCCATCATCAAAACTGTTGAAACTAGAGGAGCCGTTCCCCCTGGTATATACAGACCTACTGATTGAATTGGTCGATAAACTCTTCTACAGCGAACACCTGGCATGGTTTCCAGTTCATACTCACCATTCAATTGAGCACTGTGAAATGCATTAATATTCTCAATGGCTTGAGCAATAGCCTCTCTTTCTTTCTTTAGGATGGACTGTTCGTTGACAGATTGAATCAAGTTTTCATAGGAAAACTCAGAATAATCAAATTTTCTAGTGTATTCAAGAAGCGAATCTAGACCATTGGTCCTAATGTCGCTTAATATTTTTTGCACACTGTTCTGAGTTTCTTCTGAAAAAGCGACTGTTTGAGTGCGTGCAATGAGCTCTTGTTGCTCTGTGGGAGAGATTGAGTTCCATAATATTGTTTGCATCTCAGACCATCATCTTTTCAATTGGTAATACAAGAATTGCGGAAGCCCCAGCTTTTTTAAGCTCTTCCATCGTTTCCCAAAATATATTTTCCTGACAAACAGCGTGAATGGCCACCTTTCCAGGCATACCGGGAAGTGTGAGAGTGGTAGGAGCCTCAGCTCCTGGTAAAAGTTCTCTTATTTGCTTTACGCTATCTTCCGGGGCATGCAGCATGATGTATTTACTTTCTGTAGCAGATAAAACCCCCCTAATACGTATCAGAAGTCGATTAAATATTGATAGTTTGTCATCACATAAATTTCTGGACTTTCTTATGAGAAGAGCTTCTGACGATTGAATTTCTTGCAGTAAGCGCATTCCATTAGCGACCAAAGTCGCACCAGTAGATACAAGATCTGCAATGGCGTCTGCTATTTGAAGTTGTGGGGCAACCTCCACAGATCCTTCCATTTCCACTAGTTGGACTTCAATATTGTTGTCGTACATATATTTTTGCGTAATCCCTGGAAATGATGTAGCAATACGTAAACCATTCAATTGTCGAGTATTTTCAATGTCCGAATTTTCGGGAACAGCGAGACATAGACGGCATTTAGCTAGACCAAGTCGATGGCCTATTTCCAAATCTTGAGCTCCATTACCAGTGAGTAGTTGTTCGAGATAGACATCCTCTCCCACGATTCCCGCATCACAAACCCCATTGGAAACAAAAGAGGGGATATCGTCATCACGAACCATTAATAGATCTAATGGGAAATTTGGTACTCTATATAAAAGTGTGGATTTTCCCGCTTGGATTTTTAAACCACATTTTTCCAGTAAGCTAATACACTCTTTGGAAAGCCTTCCTGATTTTTGAAGTGCAAGTCGAAGTCGAGAGCTATTATTCATGATTTCTCCATCCGGCTAATAAGGTTTTGATAGCCTTTATTATCCTCTTGAAATAGAAAGCGGGCAACTCGCCCAACGGTGGTGGTGCTGGCGCCCGTTAATTCGCTGATTTCTCTGTAACTGTAATCTCTTGACCAAAGAAGTCTTGCGAGATTCCAGCGTTCGGCCATTGCATTGAGTTCAGAAGGTGTGCATAAATCAGTTAGAAAACCTTTGGTTTCGGCGGGATTTTCAAGTAGTTCAAGAGCTTTGAAAAGTTCTTCAAGATTTCGTTCGTGATTAAGCGATCGATTCTGTCTCATGTTCACCCCCTGTATTAGTGAATTAATACAATAACACAGCAGGAGCAAATGTCAATACTCAGAGTAGTAGAATGTGACTTATTTTATTGATTCAGGATGGTTTCACCAAGCGTACTAATTTTATCGAGAACTTCTCTATGTGCAATCTGTAGCGCTTTTGGTTCGGCACTGATGATATAAGTAATCGGGCTAAAGTCTTTCATTTCAATGTAGGATTTGATAGCTCGAAGAGTTTTTACATCTGTAATAGTGGTGCTATGTAGTCTTGCAGTTAGTAAAAGTTGCTTCAATTGGAGTTTAGCTTCAGTTGAGAAGTCTTTGCGCTGTTTTACATAAGCGATGGCTCGCTGTAAAGAGCGCAAATTATCCTGATGAACTCGAGTATGCATGCTGACAACTTGATCTCGTTCTTTCTGATTATACCCATTGAGAATATAGGACATACTAAGTGTTGTAAAACTGCGCGCTAAATCTACTTTTTGTTTGATATATTCATCCTCTGCTATAAACGAACTTAATTCATCTTTCTCAGCTTGATTTAAGAGTTCATTTAATTTAGTTCTTAGTTTTAGTGCGTTTGCGCTTATTTTACCAAGGAAGGCTACATCCGTAGCTAAACCATCTATTCTTCGCTGTGCAAAGTCGAAAAATGACTGCAAATTTTTATGCCTTTGCTGTAAGTTGCCATCCGCACGACTAATCATGTCTAGATTGAATTCATTGATTTGACGAATACGTTCTTTCAGTTCAGGTATTTTATTTAGTTGTCCCACCTGTTCGAAATGGCGCTGTTCGATGGCTTGAATTTGATCTCGAATACTATCCTCGTGCTGACGAACCTTAACCAAGTACTGAAATTCTGTTAATGTCAGAGTCATCCAGTCGTCTGCCATTTCGGACACCTGTTGAAGACCGAATCGAAAATCACCTTCACCTAGTTGGTGTAAAGGACCATAGTCTGCAAGAACTGAAATAAGAGTATTCATACTCAATTTTTTCAAGCCCTCAACAGATTTAGTTTGTTGTACTGTAAAATCAATCTTTCCCAAGTCTAGGAATCGGGCTCTGCGAAATGTCTTGGATATTACAAATTGCGTATTTTTAATCCATTGAGCGCTGTCATGTAATCTTTCAGCAAGTCTGGCCATTCGGTCTAGGATTTCTTCGCTAGATCGTCTTCGTTTGTTTAATGCAAGTTGAACCTCTTCCGGTGAGTTTCCAAGATACTGATAATCGTTTTCAGAAATATTTGTAAAAAACTCGAGCTCTACGTAATCACTATAGAGACTTGATTCGGGCGCAGGCTCTTTGATCCCGTAAGATAGAAACTGATCTTTAATAAGTTTATATTGAGTCGTAATTTGTGCTTGTGCTTGTTCGAAATTAATAGAATCTGAAGCAAAGCTAAAAGAGCTTTTACGGTATGCTTCCGCTAATTTTCTAACTTCATTTTGTATAGTTGATAATGGTTTCGAAGCCCATTTTTTTATACCCCAGTTGAGGAATTGTTGACGATCACTATCTTGATTCGCAAGATTTTGAAGAGCTTTGAAGTCACTCTCTTCCACATTGCGAATTTCAGTCTTTGAGGTGCTTTGCTTAACACCATTCCAAAAACCTGGTAATTCGTACACTTCAATAATGTTGTGAATTTTAACAAGATTTTCGAAATTGCTAAGCAGATTGCGACAGCGTGTGACCTCAGTGCTGGTGGATTCAGATTTTCTTGGCAACCAATTTTTTAGGACGACTCTTTCGCGCCATTGGAGTCCTCTAAGAAAATTAATTATCCGTTTTTTAAGTGCATTTGTACTAAATTTCATTGCAGCGACACTAGAGTGCTTAATTAGTTCGACTTCGGGCGTATAAAGTGCTAGTTGTTGGTCGTCTGTAAGTGGAATACTCAAATCTTTGATGGAAGTTGCCCATGGAGCATTACGTCGGTCAATTAAATGTATGACGGAATCAAGAATTCGACTTTGACTAGCAATAGGTAAGACACTGAATGAACCTAGTAAGGAGTCAGTATTTTTGCTACAAAAACTTGATGGGAGGGCAAATGCTAGAAGGGCCAATGCCAGTAGTAATTTTTTCATAATAAAATGTCCACACAATCAGGCATCATATTTTCATATCATTTCGGCTTCTGCAAGCGATAAACGTATCCTAGCCCAAAGCAGTATTCCAAAAGTTAAGCGATTCTACAAATTAAGTCATATGGTCTTCAAAAATGACCTCTGTATAGTCCAATTGACCACCGCGTTCACGTGCTGGTTGAGTAGCCTTACCTACTACAATAAACATACTGATTACATGATCTTCAGGAAGCGCGATAATTTCAGCGACTTTATTTGAATCGAATCCAACCATAGGGCAGCTGTCATATCCCATATCCTTAGCAGCTAACATTAATGTTTGTCCAGCAATACCAGTTGATCTCATTGCTTCGTCACGTTGCAATTCCTGGTTCTTCCCGTAGAATCCTGTGATCATAGGGATCAGCTTATCCTGCACCTCTTGAGGAGCGTTACGCCAATAACGTTCTGGTTGTCGCTCGTGTGCTTTAAGGTCGGCGCATAAAACTACCAACATAGAAGCATCTTTAACTTGGGCTTGATAATAGCTTGCCTCGAATATTTCTTGCCGTTTTACTTGATCCTTAACTACTACGAAGCGCCAATTCTGAATATTAAAAGAAGTAGGTGATAATAATGTAGCTTCCATGAGCTTTTTAATTTCAGCATCGCTCATCTCGTGTTTCGGGTCGAAATGTTTGATCGATCTTCGAGATTCTATAGCTTCAAAAGTTTGCATGGATGCTCCTATACTTTAGTCAAAGAGTTTCATAAATTTCATATTCGGCAATAAATTAGCACAACTTATGGTTCAGAGACTAGACAGTTGGGGTTTAGATTCTTACACTCGGTGATTCCAAGGAGTTATTTATGTTCTCAGCAATGCTTTCTATTTTTCTGGCGTTCAGTTTTTTCTGCACTTCCTATTGGGCTGCTCCAATTATCTCTGTACCGAATACTGAAAAAAATCAGGTCCTTCTGGAGACATTGGGTTTGGACTTTAGCTGTATGGGTACTACACCTGAGAAGCTCAACTTTCATTTGGATGAAACAGCGGAAAGAATTCTGGAAAGGCATGGTAATCATAAGAAAGCTTTATTTTCTGGAAGTACGCTTGCGGTGGAAGATGTGGAAGCACAGTTTGAAGCACTTATGAATGAAGATGATCTGGGCGTTTATCATACATTTGCTGAAGTGGAGTCGGAACTACAGAATGCTGCGGTGGTTTATTCAGATTTGACCAACCTGAGTGTCGCAGCAATCACCTATGAAAGCAGGCCAATTTATGTGCTGGAAATTACTAACAAGAAGAGCAAGCAGGAGAAGGTAAACTTTCTAGTTACAGGGACTCATCATGCACGAGAGTGGATTTCTACAGAAGTTCCAATGGCTTTTATTGCTGAGTTCTTAACTCGTTATGGAGAAGATGACGAGGTTACTCAGCTACTGAATACTTCACGTATATTCGTTATACCGATGCTAAATCCTGATGGTGCGGTTTATTCAAGGACCCAAAAGAGAATGTGGCGTAAGAACCGACGCAAAAATCGCTGGGGCACGGGAGTTGATAATAATCGAAATTATAGCTATAAATGGGGTGGCTCAGGTGCCAGCTCATCGGCTTGGTCGGATACCTTCCGAGGTCCCAGTGCTATGTCTGAAGTGGAAAACCAGGTAATTGAAAATCTGCAAGAAGAGCATGGTTTCAGTGCAGCTATTTCTTTTCACTCCTACAGTGAACTAATTTTGTGGCCTTGGGGTTACACTGCCTCCATGCAAACTCGAGACCATGCATTTTTTCTAAAGCATGGAACAGTTATGGGGCAGATAATGGATGATTATGAGCCTATTCAGGCTAGTGGTTTGTATGCGGCATCAGGAATTTTTGATGATTACCTCTACGGTGAGCACAATGTAGCGGCATATACTATCGAACTGGGCCGACAGTTCATCCCAGCGCAGAGTGAGGTTCCTGAAATTACAAGTAGAGGGGTGAAAATGCTCCGTTACGTGTTTAAGAATATCCGTAATGGTTTATCTCCTGATCAGCAGGAATCTGAAGTTTATCAACTGGCCGGCGAAATTCAAAATTTAGTTAGGTCCATAATAGTTGGCCAAGATGATCGTAATATTCTTCAAGCTTCTCAATCTATTCGTGAGGTGACTAACCAAAAGTTGCATGAGGCTTTTGATTTGTTAAATATGAAAGAAGACTTACGTAAAACGGTTAGGAAAACTTTACAGCAAACTCAAAATTTTCAATAATAGACGACAGTTCAATGCGACTGAGTAGAGTTTTACTCTTAACCTATCAGTCAGAGTTGATGGTTATATCAGCACGCTAAAACAGGGTGGCTTTACTTCAAAGTTAATCAACCTACAATATCTATGTTAGTGCCTCTAACAGGGTCAAGATTTGGTGTCACGCGCGTCGAAGTGACATCGGAAGTTTTGGATATCACTTGCTTTACAGATTGCTCTGCGCGCTGAGTAATCCTACGGTAAATCTTATTTTGCTCTACTTTGCTGCTATTTCGTGTCCTTTTATGATTTTCTGATGTAAGTTCACGCTCTCTAGAG
>MDTD01136487.1_pt1 | contig 17898 bp, 12 predicted proteins | sample 811221 | NCBI WGS metagenome assembly MDTD01 (sample SAMN05326646, study PRJNA326480) | marine metagenome | isolation source: seawater | place: Pacific Ocean: South West | collected 2011 | reverse complement strand
TGAAGGTACTTATTGTGTAAGAAATGCTACAACAAATACTTTTGAATTGTTTAGTGCTGATGGTCTTACTGCTCAAAATGTAACCTCAACTTCATCAATGCCTACATTAACACACGGTGTTGTGGTAGTATCAAATGTAAAAGGTGAGTTTAGTGCAGGTGAAACTATAGTAGGTCAAACTTCTAATAATAGTGCAACAATTCAAGCAGATACTATAGGAAGAAAAGGTGTATTAACAAGAGAGGTAAATGCTGTAAAACAACTTGGTATGGCTGGTTCTCCTACTTATACATCGGATGCTGATCTAACAAATACACATGGATTAAATGAAACAATAGGCGGTAATATAACAATTGCAAATAGTTCAGCACAATTACTAGGTAAAGGTACAAACTTTACAACAGATTTAAAAATAGGTGATTCAATATCATTTACAAATAACGCAGGCTCAACGGTTACTGCTTTAGTACAAAATATAATTTCTCAAACAGAAGCAACACTAACAGCAGATGTTGGTGGTTCAGATGTGTCAACTGCCTCTGTGGTAACTAGAAGAAGAGCAAAATTAAATAATCCTGAAAATAATAAATTAATATTTAAATTACCTTATGAAACAGTTAAGACATTAAAAACTGCTTCTAACTCAGATCAAACTGATACAAGTTTCAATGTAAGAAGACAATTTACTTCTACATTATCATCAAATGGTGACGCAACTATAACAGCAGGAACAAATGAAATATTTGCCTCTTTAGCAAATGATGATTTTTCTGTTTCAATAATGACAACTGGTGGTGGCGGAACAGGATCTGCTGGTGATACTTTAAATTTATCTGGTAATAACCATGAGGGTGATACTATATTTAATTTAGGTGGATCACCAACTGGTAAAACATTAAACTTTGATTTTGGTGCTAATTTTGCAGGACATAAAATTAAAATCTTAGCAACTGTTGTAAGATCGGTTGCAGGTTCAAAAACTAAAACTCTTAATAATGACTCAACTGTTAATATAACTTCACAAGCAACTATTGAGTCTGGTGTTATAGGATTAGGAAAAGCTGATGTATTTAAATTAGAAAATGTTTTTATGTCAAGTGGCTTTGGCGCTACTGCAAGTGCTTCGGATACAGACATAACAGATAGATTTGATTTAGATACAGGTCAGAGAGATAACTTCTATGACATAGGAAGAATTAAATTAAAACCAGGTGCTATTGTACCTACTGGACAACTATTTGTTAAGTTTGATTTCTTCTCTCACGGTGCTGGCGATTACTTTGATGTTGATTCTTATTCTGGTGTAGTTGATTATGAAGATATTCCTAGTTATACTTCAGATACAACTGGTGAGAAATTTGAATTAAGAGATGTATTAGATTTCAGACCTAGAGTTGATGACGCTTCAACAATTAATAGTGGTTCAGACGACAGGTCATTTGATGGCACAGGTGCTTCAACTGTTGATATTGTTGAGTTTGGATCAGATATAACTGCTGATTTAGAATTTTATTTAAATAGAATAGATAAACTTTTCTTAACAAGAGAAGGTTCTATAAAAGTTCTTAAAGGTGCTTCAGATTTAAATCCATTAACACCAGGTGATTTAGATGGTCATTTACATATTGCAACTTTAACCATACCGTCATTTACTTTAGATACTAGAGATGTGTTAGTAGATAAAGAAGACAATAAAAGATTTACAATGAGAGATATTGCAAGTCTTGAGCAACGAATTAAAAATGTAGAATACTACACTCAATTATCTTTATTAGAGTCAGACGCACAAAGTTTACAGATACAAGATTCAGATGGATTAGACAGATTTAAAAATGGTTTTGTGGTAGATAATTTTACAGGACACAATGTTGGTGACGTTGGAAACAATGATTATAAACTTTCTGTTGATAGAGCTAGAGGTGAGGGTAGAACATTATTCAATGAAGATATTATAGAGTTAGAGGAAACGGATGATGATTTAAGCGCAATATTAGCTGCTGATAGATCAGCTGCAAACTATCAAAAAACTGGCGATCTTATAACTTTACCATATACAGAAACAACTTATTTACAAAATCCTTATGCAACAGGAACAGAAAACTTAAATCCATTTTTAGTATTCAATTGGGTAGGTAATATAGAATTAGATCCACCAGTAGATGAATGGAAAGAAACAAGAGTAGCACCAGAATTAGTCGTAAATGTTAATGGTACTTTTGATAATCTTGCAAGAGATAGAGGATTAAATAATACAACCACAACAGAAATACCAGTAGGCACAGAGTGGAATGAATGGCAAGATCAATGGACAGGTAATCCAAGAACAAATACACGTCAAACAGGTAATACAAGAATTACAACTACAAATGTAGATGTGGTTCAAACAAGAGGTGGTGTTAGAACAACAATTGTTCCACAGACGGTTAGACAAAGTTTAGGTAATAGAGTTATATCTGTTGCGTTTGTTCCTTTTATAAGACAGAGAACAATTACATTTACTGCTCAAGGTTTAAGACCTAATACAAGAGTATTTCCTTTCTTTGATGAACAAGCTGTATCAGTATATGTGACACCTTCAGGTGGTACATTAGGTGGTAATTTAAATACAGACGCAAACGGTGCTGTATCAGGTACCTTTGCAATACCAGATCCAAATACATCATCTAATCCTAGATGGAGAACAGGTAAGAGGGTATTCAGATTAACTAGTTCATCTACAAATGCAAAAGATGTGACTGCTAGTGCTACGTCAGCAGAGGCAGATTATGACGCAAAAGGATTATTAGAAACAGTACAAGAAGCAATTGTTTCAACAAGAGAAGCAAGAACAGTTAGAACAACTGTAAACGAAACAAGAAGAACAAGCAGAGTTGCAAGTAGAACCGTAGAAAATTTAGGTGGCGGCGGAGATCCATTAGCACAATCATTTATGGTTAATGATGTTGATGGTGTTTACATAACATCTATTGATGCTTTCTTTGCTACTAAATCATCTACAATACCAGTAAGAGCAGAGATTAGAAGAATGGATAGTGGATATCCAAGTCAGGTATTATTACCTTTTGCACAAAAATATTTAAATCCAGGATCAGTCAACATAAGTACAGACGGCGCAACTGCTACAACATTTACTTTTGACTCTCCAGTTTACTTACAAGAGGGTATTGAGTATTGTGTTATATTATATTCTGACTCTGAAGATTATACAGCTTACATATCTAAACTTGGTGCAAAAACTTTAGATGGAAATAGAACAGTATCCAGACAACCTTTAAATGGTGTATTATTTAAATCTGCTAATTATAGAACGTGGACACCTGAACAAACTGAAGATTTAAAATTAACAATTAAGAGAGCTGAATTTGATACAAGTTCTTCTGGTACTTTAACACTTACAAATAAATCATTACCTACAAAAACTTTAGATAGTAATCCTATTAGAACATTTAATGGTACAGGTACTATAAGAATATTCCATAAAAATCACGGTATGCACAGCACATCTGATAACGTCACAATCGCTGGTGTATCTTCAGGAACGTATAATGGTATCGCTCATTCTGCAATCAATGGCACATATACATCTATAAAAAATATTACTTTAGATTCTTATGATGTAGTGACAGGTGGTACTGCAAATGCAACTGGTGATGTTGGTGGAACAAGTGTGACCGCTACACAAAACAGACAGTTTGATGTTATGCAATTGCAAATAGGACAGGTGACACATCCTGGTACAAGTTTAAATGCAAATATAAGAACAACAACAGGTAAATCTGTACACGGTTCAGAAACACCATTTACATTAGCAGGTACTAGTTCAACTAAAAATGTTGTTCTCGGAGATAATATATACTTTACAGAACCAAAACTAGTTGCAAGTTCTATTAACGAAACAAATGAAATGTCTGGTTCAAAATCTTTTGTAAGTAATATTACATTTAGTTCTACAAATACAAAACTATCTCCAGTAATAGATTTAAAAAGAGTTAATGCTTTTGCTATATCAAATAGATTAAATAATCCAACTGTATCATCAACTGATACATTTACAGGTGATGGATCAACAACTGCATTTACATTATCAGGAACGCCGAGTGATGTTCATATATTAGCGGTAACTAAATCTGGTAAAAAATTATCACCTATAACAGACTTTACAGTTTCAGGTACAACATTAACAATGGTAAGTGCTCCAGCTAGTGGTGCTAAAGTAATCGCTAAAATAACTAATACGGTAGGATTTATTGATGATGCTGCTATAGAGGGTGGTTCATCTGCTGGTGCATACATAACAAAACCAGTTAATCTTACAAATGCTTCTACAGCACTTGATATAAGAGTGGCGGCAAGTGTAAGATCAACCTCATCTATAAAAGCATTCTTTAGAACAAGTGGTGGTGAGGAAACAAGAAGAATAGAAGATATAGAATTTACTCCATTTAATACAGATGGATCAAGTGATACGACTATCGCACCTTCAGAGGGTGATGAAGTATTAGATTTAGATTTTAAAGATCATAAATTTAGTGTAAGTAATCTACCAGAGTTTACATCTTTTCAGATTAAAATTGTATTCAGAGGAACAAATAGTGCTTACACAGCAAGATTAAAAGATTTTAGAGGTATTGCTTTGGCGGTGTAATATGAGTGAATTTATAAAAGTTGATGGTCATAATAATTTAGTTAGAGAAGTTAATTCAAATGCAATAATTAACAATGATAAAAGTGAATTTCAACTTTATATGCAAAGAAGAAAAAGCAGAGAAAGACAAAGTGATGAGTTAAGAAATGCTGTTAAAGAAATAAATAATTTAAAAAAAGATATAAGAGAGATAAAAAACTTAATAAAACAAGTTATAAAGTAAGATGGCAATAAGATCAGTAGCAACAACAGATAGTTTAAATACATTTAGAACGACATTTAATAGTTTGTCAAGTACAGATATTGGCGATCCAGCATCACTGGCTACGACTGCTAAGACTATCGTAGCTGCTATTAATGAGATTAACACATCTGTTTCTGCAACTGGTTTTACAATGTCGGATGGATCATCTACTCAATCAGTAGTTGCTGGTAATACGGTTACATTTACAGGTTCATCTGGTATATCTGCTGTCGTATCAGCAACAGATACATTAACATTATCTTTAGATGCAAGTTTAGGAAGTCACTATTTTGACGCATTTGGTTCTAAATTTAATGTAGATGGTTCAAATACATATACAGAATTTATTGTCACTAGATATACGAAAGATAGTGCTCATAGATACAATGGTCAAGGTTCTTCTCTTGGATATAAAATTGATGGCGTACCTGCACCGTTCTTAAACTTAAAAGCGGGTAATACTTACAGATTTAATCAGGAAGATGGGACTAATAGTGGTCACCCATTATTATTCTACTATGATGTTGATAAAACAACAACATTCTCAACAGGAGTGACAACAAATGGGTCTCCTGGTAGTTCTGGTGCATATACACAAATAGTTGTAAGTGATTCAACGCCAAATATTTTACACTATCAATGTAGTGTACACGGAAAAATGGGTAATGAATTAGTAGTGACAAATACGAAGACTTTACAAGACACTAGTTTTGTGACTTCAACTGGAAGTGCGATTAATTTCGCTGATCAAGGTTTTGCAATTGCTCAGGCAGTCGCATTAGGATAATATAAATAGTAAGAAGGAATAAAAATGGCAAACGATTTTAAAAGATTTACAGTAAACAATGTAAATACATCTGCTGGCGCTTCTGCTAGTGCTGTCTATACTGTGCCTGCTGGGGCAGGTTCAAGTGCGTTAGAATCAATCGTAATAGGAATTACAGTTTCAAATACATCTGCAACAGGTATAACTGCAAGTGTATTTTTAGACAATAATTCTGGTTCTAATGATGTTCATATAGTAAAAGACGCAACGATACCTGCAGGATCCTCTTTAGAGGTAATGTCAGGTAACAAACTAGTATTACAAAACACAGGCTCAGCGGCAGACGTATTAAGAGTTTCAGCAAGTGCTGCTACATCAGCTGATGCTGTAGTTTCTGTATTAGAAGACGTATAAGGATAAAAAATGGCATATATAGGAAAATCACCTGCCCAAATAAAAAGGGATCTAGGAGAGAAAGATACATTTACAGGAGATGGTTCTACAACTACTTTTGACTTAACAAATAATGCTTTAGATTCAAATTCTATTCAAGTATTTGTTGATAACGTAAGACAAGAACCAGGTACTGGTAAATCATATAATTTAGGATTAGATGGCAGCTCTAGATTGAGAAGAATTACTTTTACAGTTGCACCAGATAATTCAGCAGCCATATATGTTATTAATCCAAGAACAACAGATACAGTTTTAAATACAGTATCTTGTGGTGCCATTGACGCAGGTAAATTAGCAACAGGTGCTGTCACATCAACAAAAATTTTAGATGGCACAATTGTTAACGCTGATATAAATGCTTGTGCAGCTGTCACAGATGGTAAACTTGCTCAAATAACAACTGCAAGTAAAGTAGATGTTTCTGCTTTATCAGCACCAGGTAGTGCTAGTGTATTTTTAACTGGCGCAAGAACATATGCAGCCATTTGTACTTCACAACAAGACACAAACGCATTTAATATCGGTTTATTAGGATTTAAGATGGCTGTTAATGAGGGTTTAACAGTATTCAATTTAATAGATGGAATAGTTGACGAGTTCCACGATGAATCAGGAACAGACGAAGCTGAAGGTTCAAATGACACTTATTGTGCTACTTCAGACTTCTATCAAAATTTAGCGCCTGGTGGTTCACCAGTTGCCATTTCTGCAGGATTCTCAATGACTGCAATTACAGAACCACAAACATCAACTGCAGGAACTAATCCTGCACACGGTGTTGGTACTTTTGGTTCATTTACAGTACCAGGTGGTATGACAGCAACATCTTTTAAAATTTGGGGCGCAGGTGGTGCTTCTTGTGAGAGTGGTGATCCAGGAGGAGGAAACGGCTCTATGTCTGGCGGCGGTGGTTTTGTCTCAGGTACTTTAGCAACTACACCTGGACAAGTATTACAAATTAATGCAGGAGAAGGTGGTGGTTCAACAGGTACACCTATTCCTTCACCTTTCCCTAATGGTAATAACACAGTAAACAGAGCTGCAGGTAAAAATGCAATGTGGGGTGGTGGAATAAATTCAGGAAACTGTGCCCATTGTGCTGGAGGTGGTGGTGGAGGTGCAGCTGGTATCTTTACAACAAATTTAGGACCTTTAAATGCTGATCCACAGTACACAAATAAAATGCCAGGAAGAAACCCACATCCACAAGTTTCTGCTCCACAGATTTATGCTGTTGCAGGTGCAGGCGGATCTTCAACTTATTGGCCTTCAGGTGCAGGTAAACAAGGTGGTGGTGCTGGTGGTGGTCTAGTAGGTCACGCTGGTGGTTTAGATATACCTCAAAACCCAAGTGGTCAAGTTAGTGCTTCAGGTGGTAATGGTGGTGGTGGAGACCAAGAACAAGGTGGTCAAGGTGCTTCTCACCCAGAAGGACCTGGTTTAAGAGATGGTGGTTTATTACACGGAGGTGTTTCTAATCCAGGAAATGCTCCAGGAGGTGGTGGTTCAGGATATTACGGTGGCGGTGGTGGATCAAATAATCCAGGCTATCCATCAGGTGGTGGAGGGGGATCATCTTTCTATGGTCACCCACAGATAACATCTGGTGCGACAGAAGCTGGAGGAGAACCAAATCCACAAAATGGTGTTGCTGCTGGTGGAGGAACAAGTGACCCTGCATATGTAGCTGGTACAAACGAAGGTAAAGCTGCTGGAGGTGGTGATGGTGAAGACGGATATGTATTATTGACAGGTACATCAACTCCACAGGTAACATCTTCAACAACAATTATATCAAATGCTTTTGCGGCATCAAGTGTGCCTACATCAAGTAGAATAGTTGTATTTGAGGAAGATGTCGATTCACCTACATTAAATACAGACATTATAGCTTCTATCAGTAGAGATGGTGGAAGTAATTTCACTACTGCTACATTAACAGATAGTGGTTACGTCACAGGTTCAAGTGGACAAAGAATTTTAACTGGACAAGCAACAATCTCAGGACAACCTTCAGGACAATCAATGAGATGGAAACTTGCTCTTGCAAATAATCACGTTAAGATACACGGTGTATCTTTACAATGGGCATAAGGAGAATAAATGGTACAAAGAATTACAAAAGTAGGAACTAGACCTCAAGCAGGTGCTAAGATTAAAGTTGTCACTGGTCCTAAAAAAGGTACAAATGAGATAGAATTAAATAGTGACCAGACTAAAGTATATGACCCTAATAAAGAGGGTGAAACTAGAAGAATTAATACTACAACTGGTTATTTTGGAACAAAGATTAGTTAATAAGGAATAAATAGTCATATGGCAATATCTAAAATCAAAACAGGTTCAATAACAGACAGCGCTATAACATCAGCAAAAATATCTGACGGCACAATTGTCAATGCTGATATAAGTCCAAGTGCAGCTATTGCCGCTAGTAAAACAGTTATATGTACAGCAGTCACAGATCAGAACGCATTTAACATATCATTACTTGGATTTAAGATGGCAGTTAATGAGGGTTTAACTGTATTTAATCTTGTAGATGGTGTTGTAGATGAGTTCCACGATGAATCAGGAACAGATGAAGCTGAAGGTTCTAATGATAATTATTGTGCTACGAGTGACTTTTATCAAAATCAGCAAAGTAATGATATATCAGCAGGATTTACAATGACAACGGTAACAGAACCACAGACATCAACAGCAGGTACTAATCCTGCACAAAATTCTGCCACAATGGGTGTATTTACGGTTCCTTCTGGCACAACTTCAATTAACGCATTTGCTTGGGGTGCTGGTGGTGGAACAGACGGAAGAACAAAAGGACCTGGTTCTGATGTTAATTTGGCATTAGGAGGTGGTGGAGGTTTTTCCTCTGGAACATTAGCTGTTTCACCAGGGCAAAGTTTATATGTTCTTGCTGGAGAAGGTGGTGAAAAAGGACACGCATCAGGTGGATCTTCACCTACGTGCTTTGCCAGAGGAGGTTTTTTTGGCGGAGGATCAAATACAACACCTGCTTTACATTCAGGAGGTGGTGGTAATACTGGTATTTTTGCAGCTGCTGCTACAAGCGTGCCTCAAATATCTGCTCCACAAATTTATCTAATAGCTGGTTCTGGCGGTGGCGCTGGAAATGACGCTTATTTGGACATAACAACTGGATATAATAATCCTACACCAGCTAATAATACTAGTTTTCAAGGCGGCGGAGGAGGTGGTGGTTGTACTGCTCAATCTGGTTCCGCAGCTGGTGGTGGACAAGGACTTGCACAAACAAATCATTTTGAAGATACTGCTGGTGGTGGTGGAGGCGACCAAGAACAAGGTGGACAAGGTGGTGGACCTAATCCTGGTATGCAAGTAGGTGGATCACCAGGTAATTTTTTAGCAGGTGGTAGTTTAACTGGTGGCACTCAACATTATGGTGGTGCAGGAGGTGCTGGTTATTATGGAGGTGGTTCAGGTGCTAGAGGTACTGCTGTTAGTCCTTCTGAAGATGGTTCAGGTGGAGGAGGTTCAGGATACACAAGTCATCCACAAATCACCTCGGGTGCAAAAACACGTGCTACAACAAATTTAAATGCAGGAAGAGCTAATCCAAATTATGTTGCTGGTTATGGTGAGTCTGGCGTTTATGTACACGGCACATCTACATTTCCTTATAGTACTCCAAGTGCTGACTATGATGATGGTGAAGATGGTTATATCTTAATAACTGCTTCAGGTACTCCATCAGTAACCTCAACAACATTAGTTTCAACAGCATTTAGTGCTACAAGTGTACCAACATCAAGTAGAATTGTTGTTTTTGAAGAAAATGTGGACACACCTACTTTAAATACAGATATTATTGCTTCTATTAGTAGAGATGGTGGAAGTAATTTCACTACTGCAACATTAACAGATTCAGGATATGTGACAGGTTCAAGTGGACAAAGAATTTTAACAGGTCAGGCCACAATAAGTGGTCAACCTTCAGGTCAGTCAATGAGATGGAAACTGGCTTTAGCAAATAACAGAGTGAAGATACACGGTGTATCTTTACAATGGGCATAAGGTAATTAGAATATGGCATATTTAGGAAGAGAACCAAACGCTGGGGCATTTGAAAAACAATCATTAACTGCCGATGGCTCAACTACAACATTTACATTAAGTCATTCAGTAGGTTCCTCATCATCTTTATTGGTATCAGTTTCTGGTGTAATACAAGAACCAGAGAGTGCTTACAATATACAAGGCGGTGGTACTCAAATAGTATTTTCAGCTGCACCAGAATCTGGTGAAACTGTTTTTATTATATTTCTAGGTGGTCAACCTTTTGACGCAGGCGTGTTTGTATCTACTGGTACAATTACAACTCAAACAGAATTATCAACTGGTGTACAAGGGGCAGATACATTATTAATACACGATAATAGTGCCTCTTCTTTGAAAAAAATTACTTTAGACAACTTTATAAAAGGTCAAACAGAATTAGCTGCTACAGCTGCTGATGATGATGTATTTTTAGTTTTAGATACAGATGCAGATGAGATCAAAAAAATACAAAAATCAAACATATCATCAAACGTATCAGTAAATGCAAATTTAACAGGTGATGGATCAACAACTGCTTTTACATTGGGTACTAGTGGTAGAACAGCAATCAATATTTTAGTAACCGTAAATGGTATTGTGTTTCATCCTAGTGATGATTATACACTATCAGGTACAACATTAACTTTTACGCAGCCACCAAGTGCTGACGCAGAGATTAGGGTAAGATACTTATAGGAGATAAATAGTAATATGGGTCTTAAAACACGACATTTAGCTTCAGGACAAGTAGAGGATAACGAATTTAATATATCTCTATTAGGTTTTAAAATGGCAGTAAACGAAGGTTTAACTGTGTTCAACCTAGTTGATGGTATAGTAGATGAATTCCACGATGAGTCTGGTACAGATGAAGGTGAGGGATCAAATGACGATTACTGCGCTTCTTCAGATTTTTACACCAACTGTAATGCTTCTGCTTTCTCAGCAGGTTTTGCTCACGCTTCGGTAACAGAGGAAGACACTTCAGAAACTGCTTCAGGCAATTATACAACTGGTACTGCTGGTACATACACGGTACCTGCCTGTATAACTGCCATATGCGCTTTCTTATGGGGTGCTGGTGGTAGTGGTACAGATCAATGTGAAGCTGCTATAGCTGGTGGCGGAGGTGGATTTTCAAAAGGTACTCTAGCGGTTACAGCAAGTCAGACTTTTAAAGTTATAGTGGGTGAGGGTGGTATGCAGAATCACTACCCAAACACAGATAGAGCAGGTGCTTTCTTTGGTGGTGGAGGTGGAGAAGGTATGAATAATGGCTCTGGATATGGCGGTGGTTTAAGTGCTATATTATCTCAAACAACAGGTTTTTCAGACGACACAGATCATACACCTTCTTGTATACCTGCACCCGCTCAAGCACCTTACGTTTATTTTGTTGCAGGTGCTGGAGGAGGTGGCGGAGGTCACATATCTACTCCTCACGGTGGCGACTTTGCTGGAATACCAGGAATATCTTGTGGTTCAGGAGGTGGTGGTGCACCAACAGGAGATGGATACTACTCTGGTGGTGCTGGTGGTGGTCTAATAGGATTAACTGCAGGTTTACAACAAGCACAAACAGATGCTATTATTAATACTGAAGGTCCAGAATATTCACCTTTACCAATATCTAGTGGTTGGGCTTCCACTTATGGACACTATCTAGGTGGTGGTGGTTCACAAACTGCAGGTGGTCAAGCTGGAGGCGGAGAACCCGCACCTCAATACGGTGGTGGTTTCTCAGGTCAGTTTTTTGAAGGTGGTGCTGTTCACGGACACAATCAACCTAACAAATGTCACCCATTAGCGACTGGTCCAGGTGACCATAATATGGGTTCTGGTGGGGCAGGATATTACGGCGGTGGTGCTGGTGGTTATTCACCACAACCAGAGTCTGGTAACAGATCAGGCGGTGGAGGATCATCATATATTGGTCATCCTCAGATAACATCTGGTTCAACAGTTGCAGGTTTAGCTTCTGAAGGTGGTGGATCATATGGTCAACCTAATTATGTTGCTTGCACAAACGAAGGTGCAGCTTCATTACCTCAACTATCACCAGGTGCTGGTGAAACAAATAGAGGTGAAAATGGTTATGTATTAATAACAGGCTCTGCAACTCAAGCTAAATCAACAACAATTGTATCAAATGCTTTTAGTACAAGTGGTATAGTGCCAACGGCTTCTCGTATCGTTGTATTTGAAGAAGACATTGGAACTCCAACACTTAATACAGACATAATTGCTTCAATTAGTAGGGATGGTGGTTCAAACTTTACAACAGCAACATTAACTGATTCTGGATATGTCACAGGATCATCAGGACAGAGAATTTTAACAGGTCAGGCAGTCGTTTCTGGACAACCATCAGGTCAGTCTATGAGATGGAAACTGGCTTTGGCCAACAATGCTGTGAAAATTCACGGTGTATCATTACAATGGAGTTAACCAATGCCTTTAACAAGAATTACATCTAAAGGTATTGCTGATAGTGCTGTAACCGAAGATAAGATAACAAACAGTTCAGTATCAGCAGATAAACTTTCAGCTAATTCTGTAAATTCAGGAAAGATAGTAGATGGTGCTGTAGCTGCAGGCGATCTTGCTTCAACTTTAGATTTATCTCCTAAAACAGTCACATTATCAGCTTCAACAGTACAAGCATTAAAACAACCTGTACAAGATAACATATCTTTATTAGGATTTAAGATGGCTGTTAATGACGGTCTTACAGTTTTCAATTTAGTTGATGGTGTAGTAGATGAGTTCCACGATGAATCGGGAACAGACGAGGCTGAAGGATCAAATGACAGATATAATTCAGTAGATGATTATTATATAAACTCAACAACTTCAGATGGTAATCCTGCAAATTTTTCTGCTGGATTTTCTACAACTGCAATAACAGAACCAGATACATCAACTACAGCAACAAATCCAGAACAACAATTAGGTACAGATGGTGAGTTTGTTGTACCAAGTGGAATAACAAGTTTATCATTTACTGCTTTTGGTTCAGGAGGTGGAGTAGCTGCAAATACTTGTGGATTAAACTGTGCTGGAGGTGGTGGTGGTTTAGTGACAGGTAATGTTGCTGTGACAGCTGGTCAAACGATTTATGTAGTAGTAGGTGAAGGTGGAAAAGGTGGAACACCAGGTCCTGGAGCTGCTAAAGGTGGTTTTGGTGGAGATCATCCACAAACAGAATGTTCAACTGCAGGAAATAGAAGAGGTGGTGGTGACGGCGGAGGCACAGGACACAATGCTGCTGGAGGTGGTCTTTCTGCAATCTCAACTGCTGCATTAGGTTCATCAACACCAGCAATTATCGCTATCGCAGGTTCAGGTGGTGGTGGCGCTAACCCAGGTGGTTATGACGGAGGTGGTGCTGGAGGAACACAAGGTTATTCAGGAACAGGACAAGAAGCTCAAACTACTGCTGATGATTATTCAGGTGGTGGAGGTTCTCAAACTGCTGGAGGACAAGGCGGTCCAGGCCCTCAAGGTTCTGGTGCTTCTGGTGGATTCTTATATGGTGGTACAGGAAATGGTGGTGGCGGCGGTGGTGCTGGTTACTACGGTGGTGGAGGCGGTGGTGATAACACTCCTAATCCACAATTTGAAAGAGGTGGTGCAGGTGGTGGAGGATCATCTTATACTGGTCATCCACAGGTAACTTCTGGTGCTACAACTGGTGCAGGACCCGATCCTGCTGGGGGTGGTAACAGATCAGAGAGTGGTGGTGTAGGTAATCCTTTATATCCTCAGGCAGGAAGTGTAGGTGAAGGTGGTCCAGGACCAAGCGCACAACAAGCTGGCGAAGACGGATATGTATTTTTAACTGCTTCTGGTGGATCTGCAGCTGCAACATCAACTACAATTGTATCAACTGCTTTCGCAGCTAATAGTGTACCAACGACAAGTAGAATAGTCGTATTCGAGGAACACGTTGATACCCCAACAATTAATACAGATGTTATCGCTTCAATAAGTAGAGATGGTGGATCAAATTTTACAACAGCGACTTTAACAGATTCAGGTTATGTGACTGGATCATCAGGACAAAGAATTTTAACGGGTCAAGCCACGATTTCTGGTCAACCTAGTGGTCAATCTATGAGATGGAAACTGGCGTTGGCAAATAATCAGGTAAAAATACACGGCGTGTCCCTACAATGGGCATAACCGATGGCATTAAATAAAACAATTACAAAAGCAATTAAAGATGGAGAAGTAAAAGAAGATAACTTTGCCTCTTCTTCAGTTAGTTTAGATAAAGTAGGACCAAATAGTGTTAATTCAGGTAAAATTGTAGATGCCTCTGTTGCAGTTGCTGATCTTTCTCCATCTTTAGATTTATCTCCTAAAACAGTAACCTTAGCAAGTAGTGCTGTAAATTTTGATAACGAAAATTTTAATATAAGTCTTTTAGGATTTAAAATGGCTGTTAATGAATCTTTAACAGTATTTAATCTAGTAGATGGCGTGGTAGATGAATTCCACGATGAATCAGGAACAGATGAAGCAGAGGGTTCTAATGATAATTATTGTGCTTCAAATGATTTATATAAAAATCAAGGATCGCCTATAACCAATAGTGCAGGATTTTCTACAAGTGCGATTACAGAACCAGATACTTCAACAACCGCCTCAGGTAATTTTAGTACAGGAGTTGCAGGTACTTTTACAGTACCAGCAGGTATATCAAATATATCAGTTAAATTGTGGGGTGCTGGTGGTAGTGCTGTAGATCAATGTGAAGCTGCTTTAGGTGGAGGTGGAGGAGGTTTTACATCTGGATGTCTTGCTGTCACACCAGGTCAAGCTATTAAAGTTATCGTAGGAGAGGGTGGTATGCAACCTGCTGGTCACGGTTGTAGTCCTGGACCTAGTTATAAAGACAGAAAAGCTGCTTTCTTCGGTGGTGGAGGTGGAGAAGGTATGGATCAAGGTGGTGGTTATGGTGGTGGTTTATCTGGTTTAGTTTCACAGATGACAGGATTTACACACGAAGGAACAGTAGGAGCACCCGATGCTATACCTGCACCCGCTCAAGCACCTTACGTTTATTTTGTTGCAGGCGCTGGAGGTGGAGGTGGTGGTCATATACCTGGCAATCCAGGTGATTTTTCAGACCCTAGTCCTACAGGTGATGGAGCAAGATTCGGTGGTGCTGGTGGTGGTCTAATAGGATTAACTGCAGGAGTGCAACAAGCACAAACAGATGCTGTTATCAATACTGAAGGTCCAGAGTATTCACCTTTACCAAACACAAGTGGTTGGCCTTCTTGTAGAGGACACTATATGGGTGGTGGAGGTTCTCAAACTGCTGGTGGTCAGTCTGGTGGGGGCGAACCTGCACCTCAATATGGTGGTGGTTTTTCAGGCGCTTTCTTTGAGGGTGGAGGTGTTTACGGAAATAATCAACCTAATAAATGTCATCCATTAGCAACAGGTCCAGGTGACCATAATATGGGCTCTGGTGGGGGAGGTTATTATGGAGGAGGCGCAGGTGGATATTCACCGCAGCCACAATCTGGTAATAGATCAGGTGGTGGAGGATCATCATATATCGGTCATCCACAGGTAACTTCAGGTGCAACAGAAGCAGGTTTAAAAGATGAGAGTGGTGGTGCAGCCGATCCTCAATATCAATCAAACACAGGAGAGGGTCACGCTTCGTTACCAGTTCCAAAAGGCTCACCTGAAACAAATCAAGGTGAGGATGGTTATGTGCTGATAACAGGTTGTGGTCAACCTACTACTAGCACGACAATAGTATCAACTGCTTTTGCAGCTAATAGTGTGCCTACATCTTCTCGTATTGTTGTATTTGAGGAAGATATTGCTACACCTACTTTGAATACGGACATTATTGCTAGTATAAGTAGAGATGGTGGGAGTAATTTTACAACAGCAACTTTGACTGATAGTGGTTATGTCACAGGCTCTAGTGGTCAAAGAATATTAACAGGTCAGGCTACAATAAGTGGTCAACCTAGTGGTCAGAGTATGAGATGGAAACTTGCATTGGCAAATAATGCTGTAAAAATTCACGGAGTATCTCTATCCTGGGCGTAATAAATATAATTAACAAGTGAGGATATAATGGCAAAAAAAATTACACAATATAAAGTTTCAAAAGTACCAGATAGTTTTGAATGGGAAGTACATAGTTTACACGCATATGCTGATAAGAAAAAAGCATTTGCTGAAGGTAGAATTACAGAAGCAGAGTTAAGACAATTTGAGCACGATTTAAGAGAGACCGAAGAACAAAGAGAGTTTAGATGGAATCAACAAAACGTGATGAGGGAGTTAGAAAAAGAAAACGCTCAAAATTATAGAGAATTTAAAGAGAACCCAAAAACATTAATGAGAAAAATGTTAGATATGGGTAGAGGTATATCTCAATGGTGGTATAGAAAACCTAAAACACCTGCAGGTAGAGGTAAAATGGTGCAACATCCAATTACAGGCGCTTGGCAACAAGAGTATAGACCTAATAGATCAATGAATATGAGAAAGTGGCTAGATGCTGCTAATCAAGGTAAAGTTATGCCTCATATGAATCCTACAGGTCAATCTTTAGATAGAGAACCTACTGATATTGAAAAAGGTATTAGTGCAGAGGCAAAAAAAGAAAGAGGAAGAAAAGTGTGGGATTGGGTATTAAATGAAACTAATAATTTTGGCAGAGGATGGACTGATCCTAAGTGGGGTAAATTATACAAAGGTACACCAGGTAGAGGTGGTATGACAAGAAGACCAGGGAAATACACAATTAAATAATAACTATATAGCTTGACATTTAATAAAAAAAGTGATAGGATAATGGAATGAGTAAAAAATCTAAAAATGAACAAGAAAACTTGTTTATATCAACACAACAAACAGCACAACAACAACAAGTTGGAGTGCCTAATCCAATACAATTAAGTTTAAATTTAGAAAATATCTTTTGTTGCCCCATTTACAGAGCAAAAAAACCAGAATGGGTTGACTCACTTAATAAGGCTTCTGATCCTATTATTGAGAGATTAAGAAAAAACTGGAAGAAAAAAATTAAAGACCCAAAAGACCCTACTACAAAAATGCCTAACTCACTTCATAGTGAATTATTATGGAATTATCCTGAATTTAAAGATATTGCAAATTTAATATTACAACAAAGTTTTAATATAATGCACCAACAAGGGTATAATTTAAGTAATAGAATACCAATGTTAACAGAATTATGGGTACAAGAGTTTCCAGAAGAAGGTGGATTCCACGATATACACGAACACGGCAATAATCATATATCGGGTTTTTACTTTTTAAAATGCAATGAGAAAACATCTCATCCTGTATTTTGGGATCCTAGACCTGGAAAAAAGATGACAGATTTACAGATGTTAGAAGGAAAAAAGTTAAATTACGGAAGTCAACAAGTACATTTTAAAGTAAAACCTGGTGATTTTATTTTTTTTAATTCTTATATGCCACATTCATACTTACATCATCAAGGAAAAAATAAGTTTAGATTTATACATTTTAATGTGCAAATAGTAATTAATCCTGAGTCTTCAGGTAAGGTATAAATAAAAGAACTGAATTGAGGAGTATATAATGCCTAAAAAGAAAAAAAAGATAGTAAAAAAAGAACCGGAAAAAAAGGTCACTACCACGCCACAACAAGTTAAAATGGAAGCAAACAATTTG
>MDTD01123152.1_pt1 | contig 17898 bp, 17 predicted proteins | sample 811221 | NCBI WGS metagenome assembly MDTD01 (sample SAMN05326646, study PRJNA326480) | marine metagenome | isolation source: seawater | place: Pacific Ocean: South West | collected 2011 | reverse complement strand
GGGTGGGGTCGATGATGTCGACGAGGTGGTGGGGGACCCTCTCCAATTCCTCGCGCGTGGGCTTGGCGGTCCCGATGTCCAGCCCCCTGTAGACCAGATACGCGTCCGCCGAGACGATCTCCGCACCCAGCCCCCTCGCGCGCAGCTCGTCTGCCATCGCAAAGGCAAGGGCCGTCTTCCCACCAGCGGTGGGGCCACAGATGACTGGATACCGCTTGGTCGTCACGCGGGGAGTCTACGGGCGAGCCATCGGCCCAAGGGATGGAACGCTGCCGGTTGTCATGCAGCCCATGCCCTATGGCGCGAGATCCCGGCTTGCGAGCGCGGATAAGCCGGGCACCCTTCCGATGCGGGCCGGATTCAGCAACACAATCTCCGACCTACGATCGCTTTATGCCCCTGCCCCGTGTAGCCATTGTGGGCCGACCCAACGTCGGCAAAAGCTCCCTCATGAACCTGCTGGCCAGGGAGAAGGTCTCGATCGTCGACGACCTGCCGGGGGTCACGCGCGACCGGGTCTCCACGATCGTTCACCTCGAAGACCCGGAGGGTGAAGGCCCCGGCGTCGATATCGAGGTCATCGACACCGGCGGCTTCGGCGTCTACGTCGCAGAAGGACAGCAAATCGACGACGCGGGCAAGGACCTGACCCAGCTCACCGAGCAGATCGAGTGGCAGATTGCCCAGGCCGTGGGATCAGCCGACCTCGTCCTGTTCGCCATCGACGCGCAGGTGGGCATCACCCCACGCGATGAGGAAATCGCCAAGATGCTCCGCGAACAGAAGTTCGGCCGCGAGCAGGGCGATGGCAGCAACCCCGTCCCCGTTGTCATGGTCGCCACCAAGATCGACGGCCCCAAGTGGGAAGCGCACGGCTACGAGCTCTCGGGCCTCGGCTTCGGCGAGCCGCTCATGATCGGCTCGCTCAACAACTACATGCGCCGCGATTTCTTCGAGAGCCTGTACGAACACGTCAAGGGCTTCGAGGCCTCGCCCGAACCGCCGAGCGATCTGAAGCTGGCGATCGTGGGCAAGCGCAACGCGGGCAAGAGCACGCTCATCAACACACTGGCGGGCGAACCGCGTGTGATCGTGAGTGAGATCGCCGGCACAACGCGCGACGCTGTCGACGTCCGCTTCAAGCTCGACGACAAGACCGTCACCGCGATCGACACCGCGGGTCTTCGTCGGAAGAAATCGTTCGCCGGCCGCGTCGAATGGTTCGCGCTGGATCGGCTCCAGCGTTCACTCAAGCGTGCCGACGCGGTTCTGTTTCTTGTGGACGCGACAGAGAAGATCAGCCACGTCGATAACCAGCTCGCCAAGATGGTGATCGACGCGGGCGTGCCCGTGGTGATCGTGATCAACAAGTGGGACCTGGCCGAGGGTGAGATCGGTCGCCGGGGTCGTCCCGTGGGCACCGCCGATTACGCCGATTACCTCCGCAAGGAGCTGCGGGGGCTGAGCTTTGCGCCGCTCGCGTTCATCAGCGCGAGCCAGGGACGGAACGTGCGCGAGGTGATCGACCTGGCGGGCGAACTGGCCGAGCAGAGCCGGGTGCGGATCACCACGGGCGAGCTCAACCGCATGATCGAGAAGCTGCTCGCCGAGCGCGGACCCACGAACAAGCTGGGCGATGTCGCCAAGATCTACTACGCCGCCCAGACCGGCATCGCGCCGCCCACCATCACCATCGTCGTCAACAAGCCCGATCTCTTCACGCCTATGTACCAGCGGTTCCTCATGAACCGCTTCCGCGAGATGCTCCCGTTCGGCGAGGTCCCGATCCGCCTGCGCATCAAGGCCCGCAGCAAGCGCAAGGGCAAGGCAGGCGTCATCGACACGCAACGGGGCGACCGCGTGATGCCCGGCGCACCCGCGGGCGGCGTCATCGAGCTCGACCTGGCCGACATGGACGACGCACCCATCTTCACCGACGCCGACTGGGCCGACCTGCCCCAGGACGTCGACGAGTTCTTCGACGACTAAAGACTTCCCGAGTCACGCGGCGAGATCCGTCAGCGCTTCGACGAGCCCTTTGGCGCGGCGGGTCGATTCGTACAGCGTCGCCGGCGGACGCACATCGAGCAGCGACGTGCACACGAGCTCGGATTCCGTGAGCAGCTTGAGCGACTGACTCAGCGCCCGGTCGGTGATGGGCGTGACGCGCATCGCGATCTCGCGGAAACGCCTCGGCTCGCGCCCGATTGTCCAGAGGATCGGCAGATGCCACTTGTAGCCGGGCAGTTCGGGCAGGCCCAGACGTGCCGTGCTGCTGGCGATCCGTGCGCACGCGGCCGCGGCTGCCTGCCCCTCGGGCGTCAGCACGTACTCGGGGCGGAGCGGGTGCCCGTAGCCAGGGTTCGGCGCGATGAGCCCCATCTGGATGAGCCCCTCAAGGGCCGAGTCGATCGCCCGCGGGCTCGCGCCGAGGCGGTTGCGGAGAACGACCACCCGCGTCCCGCCCGTGCGCGCCAGCTCCGCCAGAATCCCGGCCGACCACTTGCGGCGGAACAGAGCGATCAACTTGCCGGCTTCGGGTTCAGACATGGCGCTTGCGTCCGGGGATTGATGAAAGTATAGTAGCTATATATTTCGCTGTCCAGCACTCTCTGCCCGAGGAGCACCCCATGCCCGGACCGATCGCCTTCGCCCCCGAGATCACCATCGCCATGCACGTCTCGAATCTCGATCGCTCGATCGATTGGTACACGAATGTGCTCGGCTTCACGATGCTCTACAAGGTCGACGAGATCGCGTGGGCGGAGTTTGCCTCGCCCGTCAAAGGCACGCAGATCGGGCTGAGCCAGGTCGAGAATGCAAAGGGATCACAGAGCTGCGTGCCGACCTTCGCGGTCGAGGACATCGCGGCTGCACGCACCCATCTCGAATCACACGACGTTCGTTTCGACGGCGAGACCATCACCATCGAGGGGCTCGTCAAGCTCGCCACGTTCTTCGACCCCGACGGCAACCCGCTCATGCTCAGCCAGTCGCTCATGCAGCAGTGATCATAAGGAGCACCCCATGATCCACATCACCGCGTTCGTTGCCGTTGCACTGTCGCAGTCGCCTGCGCAGCCCGCCATGTCGGTCGATGACCTCGGCTTTCTCACCGGCTCCTGGCGGGGCGAATCCCACGGCTCGGTCATCGAGGAAACCTGGCTCCCTCCTGAGGCGGGCAACCTCACGGGTGTCTTCCGCATGTCGGGCGACGGAGCCGTCCAACTCGTCGAGATCATGACGCTCACCGAATTGGAAGCGGGTGTCATGTACCGCCTGCGCCACTTCGATACCGCGCTCGTGCCCTGGAAATCCGAAGCCGACGGCCCGATCGAGGCGAAGGCTGTCCTCGTCGATGAAGACAGCGTGCGCTTCGAGTTCGAAGAGGGTGACGATATCGAAGCGATTACCTATGACCGTGATGGTAATGAGATGACCGCCAGGGTCATCTTCCCCGAAAGCTCGGGGCGTGAGGCGTTCGTCCTCGTCTTCGAGCGTGTGGACGCCGACTAAAAAAACGAGCCCCCCCGCGCGAGCGAGGGGGCCCCAAAACTTGAACTCCGACCAAGGCCCTTCGCTTATGCGGGGGGCTCGTTCTTGGTGTCTTCGCCTGCACCGTCGATCTTGGGTGCTTTCGTGGCCGCGACGCGCCCGAGATACCCGGGCAACTCCACACCCGCCTGCTGGGCGAGCTCGTGCACGGGCGGGAGTGAGCCGATGAGGCCGCTCAGGAAGTCGGCCGTCGAGCCGCCCGCGCCCTTGCCTTCCAGGAGTGAGTTGCCTTTGCCCGAATCCCAGACCGTGATCTTGTCGATCTTGAGGTTCTGGATCGCCTTGACCTGCTCGCGGACGAGCTCGGGGAGCTGCTCGATCATCAGCAGCGTCGGCGCCACGTTCGGGTTGTTTGCAGCGGCCTCCATGAGCTTGCGGTAACCCTCGGCCTTCGCCTCCAGCACCTTCTGCACACCCGCGGCCTCGGCCTCATACTTCAGCAGGATCGCGTCCGCCTCACCCTTGGCCTCGCGCCGGCGCTTCTCGGCCTCGGCCTCGGCGGCGATCTCGATGCGCTGCTTCTCGATCTCCTGCGGCGCCAGCTCTTCCTTCGCCAGTCGAGCAAGCTCCTGCTCACGCTCGGCCTTCAGAATCGCCTCGAACGCCTCGGCGCTGGCCACGTCGGCGCGGCGCTTCGCCTCGGCGCGGATCTCGGCCAGCTTCGCGTTCGACTCGGCGATCTGCGCACGGCTCGTGTTCTCGCCCTCGGTCGCGCGGGCTTCCGCATCGGCGACCTCGATACGCTGGCTCTGCTCGGCCCGCTTGGACGCCGCCATCGTCTCCGCCTGACGCTCGGCGATCGCGATGTCCTGGTCGCGCTTGCTCTCGACCTCGCCCTGGATGGCCTGGGCCTCGAGCGTCGCCACCGCGACACGCTGCTTCTGCTCGGCCGCCTTCTCGCCCTCGGTCGCCTGCGCCTGCTCCTTGGCGACGCTGACCGTCTTCTCACGGTTGGCGATCGCCTCACCAGTCGCACCGTCGCGGTCGGCCTGCGCTACCTCGACTTTGGCCTTGTTGATCGCGTCGGCTGCCGCACGCTGACCGATCGCCTTGATGTACCCCGACTCGTCCGTGATGTCGCGGATGTTCACGTTGATCAGCTCGAGGCCGATCTTGTTGATCTCCTGCGTCACGTTCTCGTTGACGAGACCCATGAACTTCTCGCGGTCCTTGTTGATCTCCTCGATCGACAACGTCGCGATCACCAGACGAAGCTGGCCCAGGATGATGTCCTGCGCCTGCTCGCGCACCGCCTGCGGCGGGAGGCCCAAAAGGCGCTCGGCCGCGTTGCTCATCAGCACCGAATCCGTCGAGATACCCACCGTAAACGTCGAGGGCACGTTCACACGGATGTTGTTCAGTGAGAGCGCCCCCTCGAGCGGGATGTCGATGACGAGCGGCTCGAGCGTCATGTAGGCGTAGTCTTCGATGATGGGCCAAACGAACTGGCCCCCGCCGTGGTAGCATCGCGCCGACTGCTTGCCCCCGCCGCGACCCCAGATCACAAGCACGCGGTTGGACGGGCACCGCCTGTATCGGCTCGCCAGGAAGACGAGCAGGAAGAGCGCCAGCACAATACCGATCGCGATCAGGACGAGCGTGAACTTGCCGACCGACCCCTCCGAGGTCTGCGCCAGCGTGATGAGATTGATCATGGATTCCCCTTGCATGATTTACGAAACCGTCTCGACGGTGAGTGTATTGGTGGTCGGATCGGCCTGCACGACCCTGATCCGCGTGTTCGTCGCGATGGGCTCGGCGCCCGACTGCACCGCGTTGAACTCGCGCTGACGCGTCCCGAGCACGAGCTTGACGCGACCCGTTCCCTGGCCCGCCGGCGGGACCTGGATGTACACGTCCCCCGCCAGCCCGACCGTCTGCCCGATCCTGACGTTGCCCGAGTTCTGGAGCAGGAGCATCTTCCGCATGAGCCAGACAAGCATCCACGAGAACGCCACGCCCGCGACGACCGCCACGAGCACCGCGCCGGTCATGTCCATCCCGAGCAGCCGCAGGGCCGCAAAGCCCGACCACCCGCTGGCCATGAAGAACGCCGAGAGCGTCTGAAGACTCAAGACACCGACCTCGACACCCGGCGCATCGCCCCCGCCGAGCCCCGAATCGAAGTCAAGATCCGCGTCGATCCCGAGGTCGAGATCGCCCCCGAGCCCGCCCAGGAAGATCTGGAAAAGGAAATAGACCGTCCCGATGATCGCGGGGATCGTGAACCAGACCCCGCCGTTCTCGAAGAGATTGTCCAGCATCGCGCACCAACACCTTTCCCGGCCCATCAGGGGCAGCACCGGCCGTGACGCGAGTCTATCCGATTGTGGATCTCTGCCCCGCGCCAGCTTCTTGGGAACGAGCGGCGCCGGATTTCAGACCGATGATTACTCGGGAGTCAGCACCCGGCCGTGTAGTTTGCGACCCAACTCGAAAAATCTGCAGGGGTGCACTGGGCATCACCGTTCTGATCGCAAGCGGGCGATTGCGTGTTGAAAGCAGATACCCATGACGAGAAGTCAGATGGGCTTAGAAAGCCGTCGCCATTCACATCTGCCAAGCACACTGGGACGATGCCTTCTACAAGCGTCATCCAGTGATAAGTTCGAAGAGAGACCACGCCGAGCGAGTGGTTCGAGCCCGCGTTGAATTGGTCTACATAGCCCGTGACCCATTCGCCGTTCACGACATCGGGTGCCTCGTAGACCAGGGCGGGAAAGCCGTTGGGGGCGTACCTGATGACTTGCTCTCTGTAGAGCGAAGAGCCAGGGTCATCGCGTCGGATATTGGTATACAGAGTGCCGTCTGGTGAGTAGGAGGGGCGGCCGATCTCGCGCACCACTCCAACTCCACCGACCGCTGGTGAGTCTAACGAACTCAGCACGCGGTAGCCGTTTGGCATGAACTCAACCAGGTTTCTCGAAGACTCTGAAGTTGAAACTATGGCGGCAATCCGGCCGTCATCGGTTGCGTCGATCGTATATCCATGAACCCCGTCTTGGCGGAAATTGTGAAAGTCGAGGTCGGGGTCGGCTGCGCTGATGTCTGCGAACCTGTGCTTGACGAGAACAGAATTGCCGTCGTAGACGACAAACTGATCGCCATCTGGAGTGTCGGCGGTCGCAACAACCGTTCCGTTGTCCGTAACAGCTAGGTTTCCAAGATAGAACTCTCCGATCGGCAAGCCGTTGTCATCCACATCACCAGAAGTCGCAACGAGCGAGACTCCGGATTCATCGAAGACGTACAGCGCCGTCGGAATGGGGCTGGTCGTTACATTGTCGCCCGCGATAAACGCGCCCCGAGTTTCTGAGGCGTCCATCGCAAAGATGTTCAGTCGGTCCACATAGTCTGGGAGCGTACCACCGCTCTGGAGCGGCATACCAGCCCACACGATAGGTGTGATTGCCCCGTTGTCATACAGCGAAATCTGGCCAGAGCGATCACCCGAATTGAACCAGTCATGATGGATCGCAATCGTATCGTTCCAGGCATATTTAGCGCCGTGGATTTCGTTGAAGCCGCCGTCGTAGCCCGGGATGGTCGTGCCATCATCGGCGAGCAGGGTCTGTGTGCCTTCGGGTGCGAGCTCGATAAGCACGTGGTGATTGATGCGTATCCCGCTTGGCCGGGCAATCCAATAAAGCTCTCCCCAGACAAGCATGCTGCTTTCTGTATTCATATCGGAGAGAACAAATGGTGGGCATGGGGGAGACTGACAATCCCAAATACACGTCTTCCCCAGACTGTTCTCGAACGGGGTGGGGTCGCCTTCGTACAGAAGGTTGGTGTGTGTGATCTGAGATGTCGCTGGGCGGCAGGCGAGGACGGCAGAGGCGGACAGAATCAGAACGGCACGCTTGTTCATGGCAGCAATGTACTGCGGGCCGGCGTCGTCATCAATCACAATCTGAACTAAGCCGCCAGATCGATATCGTCCGGCCCGTCGTATTCGTCGTAGTCGTAGCTGTCCGGTGCGTCGCCGATCGCGCCCCACTTGTGCTTGGGCAGGTGGCGGTGGTGGACATGGATGATCCGCGCCAGCTGCCGGCTGAACAGCGCGCTGATCGTGTCGAGCAGCTTGACCGTCTCGCCCGAGAAGTGGTCGTGGTCGTCGCGGAAGAGCGTCACGACCGCGAGGCACTCGTCGTTGTGCAGGCATGGGAACGCGAGCAGCGTCTGCTCGGGTAGCCAGTGGGCGTCCGGGCCCATGAGCCTTGCGACGTCACGCCGCGTGTCGTACTGATGCACACCCGGGCGGTGCTCAAACCGCGGCGCCAGCACCTCGGCGAGATGGTCGAGCAATGCATCGACACTCGCCTTCGGGATGTCCGCGTTGACGTACGCGCCCAGGCTGAACTCGCTGCCCGAGGCGGGCAGGAAGATCGCCGCGTTGGTCGGCCCCGTCTTGGCGAGGATGAATTCGAGCACGACCCGCAGCAGCGACTCGATCTCGAGCTCCTGGCGGATGATGCCGTTGAACTCGCCGCAGATGGAGAGCTTGTCGATCTCGCCCGACAGCTCGCGGTACGCGTCGACCAGATCGTTGCACATGTCCGAGACCTGGTTGGTCACCTCGTGCCTGGCGCTGTTGAGCTTCTTGCACACCGAACGCAGGCGGATCGAACGCTCCTCGCGCTGGCGCGCCACGTTTGAGCGGTCGAGCGCCGAACGCAGCGCAGCCCCCGCCTTCTCCTGCCCGAGCTCGGCGCTGATGATGTCCACCGCGCCGCAGCGCATCGCATCGATCGCGTCGTCGAGCGTCGCGTTCTCGCACACCATCACGCACGCGATCGCGGGCGAGCTGATCGAGAGCTGGCGGATAAACTCGTGTGCACCGGGCGTGTCCTGGGTGAGCACGATCACATCGATCCGGGGCCGCTCGGTCTGGCTGAGGCGCAGGCGTGCGTCGTCGACGGTGTACTGGCACTCCATCGGGACTTCAAGCTCACCAAACGCCGGGCCCACGAGCATCGCGGTCGCGTCGGATTCACTCACAACGAGCGCTCTGGCGCTGGCGTGGCGGGTGTCGGGGGTTGCGGGGATGCTCTGTCGCCGCGCCCTCGTCCGACCGCGACCACCGGCTTCCTCTCCCTTGTTGCGCCTCATCCCACCCATCGCTCCGCCTTCCCCGGCCGGCGTCTCTTACGCGGCCTTGCTCGTCTCTCGCTCCAGCTCCGGTGCCCGCCACGTCGGCAGCATCAGAAGCGCTCTCGTTCCGATGCCCTCCCGCGAAGAAAGCGACACCGATCCACCCATGAGCTCCACCAGACGCCTCGCCCGGAACAGCCCAAGACCCGTCTGCCGGCCCGCTGGTTTCTCGCTGAAGAACGGATCAAACGCGTGATCCAGCGTCTTCTGAGACATCCCCGAGCCGTGGTCCTTGACCATGACCAGCAGTCGGTCATCGAGTTGATCGATTTGAACACGTATCTCGATAATTTCCGTCGTCCCGGATTCCGCCGCGTTCGCGATGAGCTCAACAAGCGCACTGCGAAGGAGTTGCGGATCGAGCAGCGCCACCGGCATGCCCGGGGGCACCGAGATCCGCGACGCGCAGTTCGTGCGCGTCCGCTCCCGTGTCGCCACCACAGCCTCGTTGATGATGCCCTGGATCGAGCACCGCTCCATCTCCGGCTCGGGCGGGTCCGCGATCAGATTCATGCTCGAGATCAGGTCGCTGATCTCCTGCGCCGCCACGCCCATCTTCTCCGCCAGCTTCCGCAGCTCGCTGTCGGCCACCCGCGAACGGAGCACCTGCGCGTAGCCCTTGATCACCGTCAGCGGGTTGTTCATCTCGTGGGCCGCCCCGGCCGTCATCACACCAAGCCGCGCCATCGACTGCGTCTCGGCGAGCCTGGCCTGCGTCTCGGCAAGATCGCGGTGCCTGTCCGCCAGCTCATCCGAAAGCTTCCGCGCAAACTCGTGACGCAGCGCCGACGCCACAGCCGAGCCCCACACCGAAAGCACCGCCCGCCGCTGCACCGAGCTCGGGATCGCCTTCTCGAAGTCACGCTCCACGAACAGCAACGCACACTGCGCCGGGCGGTCCTCCGCGTCCTCGCCCGTGATCAACGGCAAGATGCGGATCTGGTCCAGCTCCACATTCTCAGTCGCGTACGGCGCCAGGAAGCTCATGATCTTGATGCCGCTGGTCAACGCCTGCGAAGGGTCCGTCAGCATCGTGAGCGACGCCCGCCTGCCCGGCTCGAGCACCGGAGCCGCAAGCACCTCCGAGCGCACCAGCGTGCCCGTCTCGGTGAAGCGGAACATCCGCCACTGCTCGCCGCGCTCGGACTGCGTCACGATCGTAAAGAGCTCGCCCCCGATCAGTTCCGAGGCCGATCGAGCCACCTGGGCCATCGCGCCGGCCAGCCCCGCGCTCGTTCGGCTCTTCTCGCAGAAATCACCGATCGTGTCCAGGATCTTCTTCTGCTGCGAGCCATGATCGCTGCGGTTGGCCAGCGACCTGTTCAGCGAGGCGAGCCTGGCGTTGGCGCGCGTCACGGATTCGAGCAGCACCTCGACCGGCGAGATCTCGTCCATCCCGAGCGCGCCGCACCGCTCCGACACACGCTCGTGCACCCGCGTCGCCACGCCCTCGACAAGCTCGGCATCGAGACCGAAGCCCCGCGCGATCTCGCCCACGTCCGGCGCCTGCGCAAAGTCACCGAACCAGCCAAGATTCATCCGTCGGCACAGCGCCCTGGCGCACGACACGATCCCGATCAGCTTGCGGTGCTGGAGGTCCGGCACGCTCTCGGCGGGCATGTCGTACAGCCACGCCACATCCTGCAGCATGAGCGGCAGACCCCAGTGCTCAGCAAGCCTGCGCCCCGCCGCCTGGTGGTCCAGCCCGATCAGCTCGCGTTCGAGCCTCGCCGAATCCACGCCGCGCTGCTCAGCGATCCGCAGCACCTTGCCGTAACTCCCCGGCAACGCCAGATTCAGGGCCGACCGCCCGATACCGTGCAAAAGCCCGGCCGTGAACGCCGTCTCCGAACGCAGCTTGGGTAGCCGAAGCGCCTGCGCGATCAGCTCGCTCGCCGACGCAACCGAGATGCACGCCCGCCAGTGGCCCTGCCCGTCGAAGCCCGCATCGGAGGCCTCGCTCTCGGTGCCGGACATGAGGTTGTACACCTCGACACTCAGCACCGCCGACTGCACCGCTTCGAGACCGACCAGGGTCACCGCGTGCTGCACGTTCGTGACCGTCTCGCTCACGCCCCGGTCCGAACGCCGGCAAAGCGAGAGCACCTTGCCCGTCAGCGAGGGATCCGTCTCGATCAGCGCCGAAAGCTCAGCGATATCGACGTCGTCACTCGTCGCCGCGTCCAGCAGCTTCTGCGCGATCGGCGACAGCGTCGGGAGCTGGTCGATCCTCTCGAGGATCAGCTCGACCTTCTGCGTACCGCCTTGAGTGTGCGAGCCTTCCATCCGTGCTCCGCGTCAGTGACTCACGCCGTTGTCGCCCGTCCGCGACTCCACCCCGAGCAGACTCTCGATCGTGCCCATCAGGTTCGACACGTCGAAGGGCTTCTTGATAAACCCGTCAGCGCCGGCATCAATCAGCTCGTCCGCCTCGGCGCGATCGATCACACCCGAGATGAACACCACCTTGATCCCCGAAAGCTCGTCCGTCGAGCGCAGGCGCTTGCACACCTCGTTGCCGTTGATGTCCGGCAGCTTGTAATCAAGCAGAATCAGATGGGGCTTGAAGCTCGCCGTCATCAGGCCCGCGTCATACCCCGTCCCGCACGACTCGATCTCGAACCGCGCATCGCCGCCCAGGATGTCCCCGAGAAGCTCGAGGATCTCCGGGTCGTCGTCCACACACAGAATGCGCTTCGTCCCACCCTCGATCAGATCGAGCGGGATGTCGTTGGCGTTCATGAAGCGGATGAGCTCTTCACGCGGAATCCGCCTGAACTTCGAGCCCGGCACGCGGAAGCCCGTCAGCCGACCCGAGTCAAAGCAACGGATGATCGTCTGCTGACTCACCTTGCAGACCTGCGCCGCTTCGCCGGTGGTGAAGATTTTCTTGCGACCGAAATCGGTCGGAGGTGTCTCGGCCATGGGGGGACCCTCTGCATGCAGAATCAGACCGCATCCGTGCGGTCCGCGCCACAAACGTTGGTCGGTTCCCAGGTTGCCTAACTTCACGCCGAGTCCGGCACGACCCCTCGAATCGTCAAGATCTGCCCGGTTTGGGGTGGAGTTCTCGCCACTTTGTGACCGCCTCCGCCTCCCGCCCGTACTCCGGCACCAGCTGCCCCACGGGGATAGCCCTGAGACGTGGGGCCAGCATCAGGCACGCCTCTGCCGAGAACGTCGGCTCGCGGACCTCGATCCCGAGCTTGTCGCACGCCTCACGGAAGGGCGTCGGCAGGAACCGATCCCCCAAGAGCACCCCGATCCCGAGGCCCTCAAGCTCATCAGCCGCGATCACCCGCCCCTCGATCGGCTCGCCGCCCCCTGCCGGGAAGACCGTGACATAGCTCGTGTCCTTCTTGGACGACAGGGCCACCGCGAAGGTTCCCGCGGGAGAGGACTCCCGCGCCGCGACCCACGCCGACGGCACGCCGTATAGCCTCGCACCTGAGGTCAGGGCGATCATGTTCGCCGCCGCCGTCGCAATCCGGAGCCCCGTGTACCCGCCCGGCCCGATCGAGCAGACCACGCGTTCAAGCTGCCCCGGCTCGAACCCCTCGCGCTGCATGAGACTTCGGATCGCCGGCATCAAGAGGTCGTCGTGCCGCTCGCCCTCCCCGAGTCGCTCCACACCGATCAGCGCCACCGCATCCCCATCGACCCGACCCAGCGCCACCCCGGGCACACCACCCGAAGAGGGGTTGCTCGTCTCGATCGCCAGCGTCAGATCGCCCCCCCGATCACTCATCCTGGTCGCCCTTTCGGCGGGACTTGCGTTGGGAGCGGATGCGCTTCTCCTTGAGCCGACGCTCGACTGAGCCCCGCGTGGGCTTGGTCTTCTTGCGGGGCTTGGGCGCCACCAGCGACCGGGCGACCAGCTCCTTGAGCCGATCCAGGCACTCCTCCCGGTTCGCCCTCTGGCTGCGGGTCGTGTCGCAGGTCAGGATCAGCTCACCCTCGTCGGTGATCATCGTCCCCGCGAGCGTGCGCAGCCGGCGCTCGGCCGCGGGCCTCAGGGGCAGATCCTCCACCCGCACCCGGAGCCTCGCCTTCGTGGAGCGCCGGTTGACGTTCTGCCCCCCGGGGCCCGAGCTGCTGACAAAGGTGAACTCCAGCACCGACTCAGGCACCATCACCCCGGCCGCCAGGCGGATCTCGCCCGGCGGTTGCTGGCTGGGATCGGGTTGTTTCGGCGTCGGTGTCACACGCGGGCTCCGTGGGCACGGTACGCTTGCCGGTCCAAAGAAGGGAGAGTGCTTCGGGTGGTACGGATCGTGTCGTTCTGTCTTCTGGCTGTTAGCGCGGGCCTCGCTCACGCACAGGACAGCCCCATCTCCCAGCCCGACCCGGAACCCACGGGTCGAAAGCTCGGCTTCTTCTCGGGTCAATACGACCGCGTCGAGTTCGATCAGCCCCAGTTCCAGATCGAACCCTTCGTCTGGTACGCCTCACCCGGAGGCGAGGTGGGCTTTTCGGGCAGCGAGCTGGCGCACACCAAGGACCTCTCGATCGACGACCCACGCATCGGCGGGGGCGTCGAGGCCCATTACCGTCAAGGGCCCTGGCGTCTGACGCTCCTGGGCGCGATCACAAGCCAGCACGGCGGCTCGGTCGCTCAGGACCCCATGACCCTCGGCTCGCTCGCCGTCGCCCCGGGCGATACGCTCGTGACCGAGATCGATATCAACACCTTCGGCCTCCGGGGTGGGTATCAGATCTGGTCCTTCGCCACCGATCCCGACGACCGAGGCGCACACCTGGTTCGATCACGACTCGATGCCGTCGTCGGACTGCGCGCGTACGATTACGAACTCAGCGTCCGCCGAACCAGCGGCACGCCCGCGCAGCAATCAGGCGACATGTTCCACGTCGAACCCGTTGTGGGCGTGAAATGGGCGATCGAATTCGACGAAAGATTCGGCATCGACGTCGCGACCAATTTCGGTTACATTCCGGAGATCGGTGATCAGTCTTCTTCGTCGCTCGATATCGCCGCAGGCTTCCGGTACTCGCCCGTCCCGAACGTCGCGGCGCAGATCGGTTACAGACTTCTTGTCTTCGACCTCGATTCCGATGACGTGGAAGCCGAGGGTGCACTCGCCGGGCTCTACGGCGGGGTGTCCATCTCTTTCTGACCCGCACGCGCTCTGATCTATTTCTTCAAACACCGCCCGGCTCGACTTGTCCAGCCGTGCATGCCTACGGTCCACTTGCGCGTATCCCCCGGGGGCACGTTTCGCTAAACTGTCCAGAAGCCAAAGGTTATGTCGGCAACGGACGTGGCGGGACACCCGCGAGCGGGCTACATTTGACCCCCGCAGGGAACAGGCGGGGGAGCGAGCGATCAATCGAGATCGGGGGAGCGATGGAAGCAAAGACCGAGACCAAACCCACGACTATCACCATCACCAAGAAGGAGATGATCGATCGCATCGCGGACAAGACGGGCGAGAAGCGCGTCGTTGTCAAGAAGATCGTTCAGTCCGTTCTTGATGAGGTCGTGAATGATCTCGGCGAGGGCAAGAGGCTCGAGTTCCGCGACTTCGGCGTCTTCGAAGTCCGCGAGCGCAAGGCCCGCACTGCGCAGAACCCAAAGACGCTCGAACGCGTCGAAGTCCCCAGCAAGTGGTCCGTCCGATTCAAGGCCGGCAGGCTCATGAGGCTCGCCACCGAACAGCTCGGCGAGAAACTCCGCAACGGCTCGGCAACCCCCGCCAAGTCCGACGCACAAGTCGCCGCCTTCACCGAAGCCAAGCCCACCACCAAACGCGCCGCCGGCGCCACCCGCGGCTGATCGCTTTCAACTGATTGCCCAATCGAAACCGCGCCGCCTTGGCCGATCTCAGTCAGAGCTCATGGCCGGCGCACTGAGCGTCATCATCCGGTCCAGCGCCAGAAGCGCATCGCGCCGAATCTCCGCGTGCACGCGGATCTGGTTCGGGATCGTCGGCTCCCGCTCCTTCCCGCTCGGGGAAATCCCGCAGAGCTGATCCAGCGCCCACAGCAAATGCGGCTCATCGATCCGGTACATCGTCGTGCACAGGCACTGACAGTCCGACAGAATCCGCACCGTCACCCCGCGCTCGGCCGCCTGCCGGCGCAGACGGTTCACCATGTTGTGCTCCGTGCCCACCGCCCAGCGCGAGCCCGCCTCGGCCCGGCCAATCGTGTTCAGGATGAACTCCGTCGAGCCCGACAGATCCGCCTTGTCCACCACTTCCTTGGCGCACTCGGGGTGCACGATCACCTGCCAGGGCTGCTGATCCGTTTCCTGCGCCGACAACGCCCGGATCTCGTCCACGTGCTCCGGGCGGAACAGCTTGTGCACCGAGCAGTGACCCGCCCACAGGATCACCCTGGCGTCCCGCAGCGTTTCGCTCGTCAGCCCGCCCATCGGCTCGCCCCGGTGCACCAAGCGCGGGTCGTACAGAGCCGCGTGCCTGGTGACATCGATCCCGAACTTGTGCGCGGTGTTGCGCCCCAGGTGCTGATCGGGCAGGAACAGGATTTTCACATCCTCGCCTGCGCAGCCGTCGCCCCCGTTGGCGGCCCATTCGAACACGCGGTCCGCGTTCGAGCTTGTGCAGCACGCCCCGCCGTTGGCGCCGACGAACGCCTTGATCGCCGCCGACGAGTTCACGTACGTGATCGGGATGACACGCCCCGTAAAGCCCTGCTTGTCGAGCTCCTTGTGGATCGCGTCCCACGCGTACACGCAGTCGTCGTACTGGGCCATGTCCGCCATCGAGCAGCCCGCCGACAGATCGGGCAGGATCACCGCGACCTGGTCGGGGCTGAGCATGTCCGCGGTCTCGGCCATGAAGTGCACGCCGCAGAAAATCAGATACTCGACCGGCTTCTCATGGCAGACCTTGGCCGCCAGTTGGCTGAGCTTCAGGCTGTCACCGGTCAGGTCGGCGTGCTTGATCACGGCGTCGGCCTGGTAGTGGTGCCCGAGGATGACAAGGCGATCGCCCAGACGCTCGCGCCGGTCCGCGATGTCCCGCGCCAGCGCCGCCGGGTCGGCCTTCGTGTAACGTTCGGGCAGTGAGGGCTGCCAGAGCATGGGCGCTCCCTTCGCAGCCACAACTCATCCAGGCTGCGAGGCATTCTAGCGCCGCGTTCATGCGCGAAAGTGCGGATCTCGCGGTCGTTTACGCCGCCGGATCCAGCACCGATGCATCGAGGCTCATGGGCTGCTCGAACTGGATCGCCAGCGACTGCCCGACCTCGCCCCGTGTGATCCGGACCACGCGCCCGATCAGGAGCGACTCACGCCCGACCACCGACTCGCCGTCCCACGCGATCGCGATCTCCACGCGGTCGCCCACCGAGTACCGCTTCTCGCCCAGCGCGTTGATCCGAACCCCGCCCGGAGCGACGTTCACTGTCCGCGCCGGCTCGAACGTGATGCTCGACGCCCGACGCATTTTGCAAGGCCGCTCGAGCGACCAGCGCGTGTGCCGACGACGCTCGACCTGGGGCGACTTGATGGGCAAAGGCTCAACGATCCGGTTCTTGTCGATCATGTCTTCTTCTCCTGGCGCGGCTGCTCCAGCACCCGTCCTATCGGACACTCTCAAGCGAATCTTCTGATCGTCCTGAAACCTCTGGGGCAAAGGTCGGCGGCGGATCGGGCCGATAACACAGCCGTGAACGTCAGTGTGCTCATCCCAAGCCGGAATCGGGCGGACAAGCTCGCCGCGTGCCTGCGCGCCTTATCGGATCAGGACTGGCAGGACGGCGACGAGGTCGTCGTAGGGCTCGACGGCCCGGATGAGCACGCAGCCAGCCTCGCGAAAACCGCTTTCCGGGCAGAATGCTGCAAGCTCCGCATCTATCAAGAGCCCCACCAGGGCCAGCTCGCGCTGCGACATCACCTGCTCAAAGAGCTTCGCGGCCAAATCCTGGTCTCACTCAACGACGACGTGATCCCCGCTCCGGGTTTCATTCAGACCCACCGCCGGGCCGTGCGCGATAGAGGAAACGAAGCCGTCTTCGTCGGCTACTCGCCGTACGCCGCGGTCGAACAGCCCACCGTGATCGATCGCATCGTGCGCGAGACCTCGTGGATCTTCTTCTACGACAAGATGCTCGCCAAGACAGACCCGGACCACGACTTCGGCTTTCGACATCTCTTCGGGCTGAACTTCTCGGCTTCGCTCGAATCTGTGCGCCGGGTGGGCGGGTTTACGCACATGCCGCTGATCTACGGCCACGAGGACATCGAACTCGGCTACCGGCTCGCGCGACAAGGCCTGGCCATCCGATTCCTCGCCGAGGCCCGCGCCGACCACGACCACAGGATGTCCGCAAAGTCCTTGCTCATCCGCGAGACCAAGCTCGGCGAGGCGTCGGTGCACTTTGCGCGAGCAAACCCGGACTTCGCGAGGGAAGTCTTCCGGGACGACATCATCAGCGAACGTTCGCTCACCGAGTGCGCCGCACGCGTGCGCACCGGTCGCGACCACGCTTTGGAATTGACGGATGAGTTCCTGCGCCTCGGCGACATGCCCGGGGATCGAGTCCAAGACATCGGAGCCGTGTACGAGCGATTCCGACCGCTCAAAAAGCACTATTGGCGTCAGGGGTTGATCGAGACCGCGATCCGCGAGGGCTTGCTCTCGACGCTCGCCGCCTGAGAGAGTCTGTGCACGCAGAGCCCCTGTTCCTCGTAGACCGAGCGCCGGTTCCAGATCGCGTCCTCGTGCATCGAGGAGCTGATGATGACATCCGTCGCGCCTGTCATGCCCGCTTCCAGGGGTGAGACGACTTTCCACCCCAGCAGTCGCTCGCCGTAACGGGCCGGGTCATCGTCGGTGATCGCGCGCACGTCGGCGTGCGCGAGGTGGTGCGCCAGTTCGATCGTGTGCCGACCCGCGCCGTGGATCACAATCGCCCGTCCGCCGAGACGGGTGAGCAGATGCCTGAGCCTCTCGCCCGCGCCCTCGGGCACGGAGCCCGACGAGCCGCCGGCCTCTGACGTAAACGCGCTGGGCCTCGTCGCGGGCCAGGCTCTGGGTTCACTGTCGATCGCTTCGTTGAGAAGCCCGGTCCATCGCTCCGCGTGCGCCCCGATCGTGTAGAGCGCGCGAGCGCGATCGGCTGCGCCGCGGGCGAGCGCCCGGACATCGAGTTCCGTGAATCGGCGCACGCACGCGAGCAGCCCGTCGGCAGCGGCTTCTTCGT
>MDTD01162700.1_pt1 | contig 17899 bp, 22 predicted proteins | sample 811221 | NCBI WGS metagenome assembly MDTD01 (sample SAMN05326646, study PRJNA326480) | marine metagenome | isolation source: seawater | place: Pacific Ocean: South West | collected 2011 | reverse complement strand
CGAGGAAGAAAAATGTGAAGTAACCGAAGAAAATTCAAGAGGTCTTTTCGGAAATTATCAAATTGGTTCAGAAATTGATTGTGATTTTGGAGAAGATTTGGCGGAAAAATTTGAAGACCCCACAAATTTAGCTATGTTAGGTTTAATTGTTACTGTTGGAGCAACAGTTCTGCAGATGTTTAGGGGTAACTAAATAATTCCACTATAATAATAACCAAGGGATAGCATTACTGAAACAATAAATATAAAATTTCTTCCATTATTTATCCACCAATTAAAAGGGTATTTATTTCCCTTTTTTCTTATAAAATTAGTTATAAAGAAACCTATAGAGCCAACTATAATTGCATTTATAAAGACTGAAAGTGTTAGCAAAATTAGTGTAGATATATAATTCATAAAATTAGATTATATCTAAATCTCCGTTTATATCATCAATCATGTCTCCAAGTGCATTGATTTGAATTATTTTTTCTGATGAATCTTTGTTACCTTTTTTTTCATATTCAACTAGCTTCTCATATTCTTTAATAGTATTTTTTTTACACCATAAATAGTAATTTATGTAATCTGAGTAATTGTTTGATCTAACTATATTATTAGATGGAATATAATTTTCGATAAATTCATTATCTTTAATATTTAAAATATCTGTAGATATAAGCCTATAACAGTTATAAGAACTTAAATTTAGAAATTCAACGCTAAAAAATCTGAGTGTATCTATTTCAATATATTTAGTATTTATAAATTGCTTTTTACTTAATGAATCTGGTAATGGGATTATGTTTTTTAATATTTTTTTAAATTCTAAAATTGAATGCTGATTCAATTCTCTTGTTATATTGTCAAGATAGACTCTAATTTTATTAGAATAATTCGTCCCCTTAACAATATAGCTTTCAATTCTTTTATTTCCAGATTTAATTTCATTTTCTTCAATATTTTTTTTATGTGGATAAATTAATTTTAATAACTTATTTAAATTACTAGATTTATAATTATCTTGATTGTCAACTTCATACCAAGGTCTTGTTTCTAATATATAATTTTTCAATTCTTGAAACATTATAGATAATTTTTTATCAATAAAAATTCTACAGCAAGTATCTAGTCCTGCGATTAAATACAGCCAAGAGATCTGTTTATTATCTACTGGAATCTGGTATTTAGAATCTTTCTTTGAATTATTGATTAATAATTCCATCCATTTATTATGAAAATAAACTAAATGTCTTAGTCTTAATTTCATATAATTCCCAGATTCCAAAGCTGTTGATAATTTACTTAAATAAATTATTATTTCTTTAGGTAAATTAAGTTTGTTTAATTTCTCTAAATTTACTAATTCTCTTTCGTATTCAGGTAGAGACTTCTCAAAAAAATCAATATTTTTTTCTTGTGATATCAAACGACTGGCTTTCGGAGACATTTTATTAAATTCTAAAAGTTCAGATTCTCTAAAATAGATTTTTCCCCAATCAAGAATTTTATTTACATCTGATAAAGAACTTAATTTAAGTTTTTGAGCAATTTCGTCATCACTTAATCCACTACCTTTAAACTTAATTATTTTTTTATAAGTTGTAATTTTTTTTAATGTACTTATCTCTTTTGAGTAATTATTCATATATTTAAAAAGTTGATTTTGTTAAAATTTTACTATGAATTTTAATTTCAAAAATTTGAAAGAACTTTTTAGAGATAAATCTAGAGATAATTTATACAATAATTTAAAGACTATTGGTATTGACTGCAACCTTGCTGAAAGAGGAGTAAATGAGGAAAAGTTATTTAATCCTTGGCATAGAAGAAGCTTAGGAATAATTAATATTATTTCTGAAGACCAAATAAAATATATAAATATAATTAAGCAAGATGGAGGAAAAAATAATCCTCCAAGATGGTGGTATTTCTTTGCAATACCAGATAATAAAGTCATCCCTAAAGACAAATCAATTGAAATTAAGTCAATTAGAAAGAAATCTAAGCCTCTTATTGGAAGGGTAGAGTCAGTAAAATGGGAACCAAACAATAATTCAAATAATTTAGCAAAAATATTTACTGAAGACGCTGATATAAATTCCCTTTCTTTTAACCTTGGAGATATTAAAGTCCAAAGTCTTCACGATAATTTTTCAGGATTTTCTATAGAATTAGAATTTAAAGTAAGAGAAAAAAAAATAAATCTAACATCATGGAAAACTCTTAATAAAATAGCAAAACATTGTTTAGAAAATAATGTTTAGTTACTTCTTAATTATATTTTTGATTAATCTTAAAAACTTAATAGATTGAATTAATAAATACGACCTGTTATTAGATTGTATTTTATTCGGAAGAGATCCTTTTTCAGAATTTTTGTATAATTTTGCTAATCCACTTTTTTTATAAAACTGAACTAAAGTTATATCACCTTTGTTAGATCTGGAAAAATCAAGTGTAAATTTATTCATCTCGTCCCAGTTTATATTATTCATTAAACTATTTTTTGGTTGATTTTTATGATATGGATATGAATCGATATCATCAATGAAAATTATTGAATTTTTATTCAAATAAGAATACCAATTATATAAAACCTGCTTAAGATGTTTTGCTGTATGAAGACTGTCAATAAACAATATATCAATTCCTTTTTCTTTTAATATTGGAAATGAATCTAATATTTTTTTTACATCTCTATCATCTGATTTGATAAAACTCCAGTGATCCGATGTGACTACATCAGAACAATCTTCAATGTCTACTGAAAAGCAATGACCATTATTTTTTTCAGAATAATACGTAAATATTGATGTTGAAAACCCCTTTCTGACACCGCACTCCAAAATAATTTGGCTTTTTCTATCTACCAATGTTTTATGAACCTCTTCCAAAGCTGTTCCTCCAGGGTAAATAAAATCAGGATCTAAATTATCAAAATCTTTTATAATCTTATCTATATTAAAGTTTTTTGATTTCATAGATTGCCTTATCTATATGTTTCTGAATTTGAAGTTGGCTTAAATAATAATATTTTTTCGATATTTGATATATCCCAAATTTTCCAATAATTATCTGAAACACCATAAAATATATCAAATTCAATATTGTTTGATTTGATACATGCATCTATTAACCCTGCAATATCATCATGACTACACCATGTAGAAAAAAATCTATTTGAATTTTTTATTTTAGGGTTATTGTCTTTAATTACAGAACCTATTCTGAGGCAAGCAAACTTTATGTTGTAGTTTTCGTAAAAAAATCTGCCTAAATTTTCTCCAAACGCTTTACTGACACCATATAAACTGTCCGGTCTCACCTCGCAGTAGGGGTTAATTAATTTATAATTTTTTGGCACTTTTTTATAATCACCATTAATTATCTCTTTATAAGGACTGTCATTTTCGAAAAGACCCACAGCATGATTTGAACTTGCAAAAATTATTTTTTTTACACCTGTTTCCTTGCACGCATTAAATACCCTTTCAGTACCTGTGAAATTATTTTCAGAAAGACTATCCCAATTCGCATCAACAGATGGATTGCCTGCTAGGTGGACAACAGTGTCAATTTTATTTTTTGACATTATAAATTTCAGTTTCTTCGAATCAGAAATATTAGATATTTCAAAATTCTTATAATCACATTCTTTAATGTCCACACCAAATAACTTGTGTTCTGTCAATTTGATATTAAGTATCCCACCAATTAATCCCGAAGCTCCAGTAACAAGTACATTATTCATTTTTATCCTCCTAAAATAAGTTAGATAGTTATCTTAAGTATATATATATAAAATTAATTTATGATAGATTTGTCTTCATGATTAAGTATTTTTTAATAATCACCTCGCTTTCATTAATAATTTTTATTAATTGTAGTAAGGATAATGCAATGTTAAATTTGAAAAGCTTTGAGTGGAAAAATAGAGTTTTAGTTATAGGTGGAAATGGGTCGAAGTATCAAAATCAGTTTGATAATTTAAAAGTTGATAAAAATGAATTTATGGATAGAGACTTAGTAGTTATTTTAATTAACAAATATGAATCTAGAATAAGTTATGATGGATTAAGTAGCTTCAATATATTAGATTATGAATCTACCTTAGGTATAAGGGAAAGGTTCAATTTTGAAGATTTTAATTTGATATTATTTGGTAAAGATGGCGGAGTTAAATACAACACTAATGAGTCTGTGAAAATTAACATAGTATTTGAAATAATTGATAATATGCCAATGAGAATGCAAGAAATTAAAGAAAGAAATGAAAAATGAAAATAAAAGATGTTAGAAAGTCAAAAATTAAACTTGTTGAATACTTGGGTAAAGTCGAACCAGCATGGACACCTGGATGGTATTCTCAGACCTCAACAATTGGAGGTCAAGATTTTACAGAAATAGAGCTAGAAAATGGTGATATAGGAATTGGCCCAGGATGCGATGATATTATAATTAATGACTCAAAAGAATATTTAATTGGAAAGTCACCAATAGATGTTATAGATCATTTTAAATACTTAATGTATAGGACAAGAAATATTCCATACAACGGATTAGCTGGAATTGATATTGCATTATGGGATTTAAAAGGAAAAGTTCAAGGAAAATCTATTTCAGAAATTCTTGGCAGAAAGAAAGATAACTTAATCCCTTATGCAAGCTTTGTGATTCTTTCTGATCCTGATGAAAGAGCACATATGTCTAAAATTATGCTAGAAGAAGGCTGGAAAGCTATTAAAGTTAGACTTCATCACGATGATGAAAAATTAGATGCTCTTACAATAAAAAAAATTAAAGACGTAGTTCAGGACAAATTAGATATTTTGGTTGATGCTAATCAGGCTCAGTCACCATATCCCTGGCAAGCTGGAGTAATTTGGGACTTAGAAAGAGCAAAAAGAATGAATGAGAAAATGTATGAATTTGGTTGCTATTGGCTTGAGGAACCAAGGCCTAGGTATAATTTTGATGAATTGAGTCAATTAGTATCAATGAATATGACAAAGATATCAGGAGGTGAAAATAATACTGTAATTTCTGATTTTTATGAAATGGTTAGTAAAAATAGCTATGATATTTTACAGCCTGAATCAATGGTTATGGGAGGTATTACCCCTTTGATTGAAATTGGAGAAATATCAAAAAAATATAATAAAGAAATCGTCCCTCATCACGGTGGGGGTGATCTAGGAGTTGTTGCTCACATGCATTTATTAGCAACTTGGGATAATGCCCCTTATTGTGAAATGCTTAATGACCCGCCTTTAAGTAGCTATAAAAATAAATTTTTTATTTTTAACGAGGATTTAATTGTCAAAGATGGTATTATAAAAGTGCCCAATTCACCCGGGCTTGGTGTAACTATAAAAGAGAATTTAATAATTAGAGAATAGAGGTAAATATGCAAAATCAATATGAAATTGAGTTGGTGGGAGATCTAAGAACAGAAGTAGTACATTCTGCCACAGATTCAAAAATTGTGACTGATGCCCCATTAGATAATAAGGGCAAAGGTAGAACTTTTTCTCCAACTGATCTCCTTGCTGTGTCAGTGGGGTCATGTATGGTGACCACTATGGGTATAGTAGCTGATAAATTTGGAATAGATTTGGGTAAAGTAACATGTTCAGTAAAAAAAGAAATGAATTTAAAACCTCGTAGAGTAGCAAAATTGTCTATGGTTATTAATTTCCATGACCAAATCCCAGAGAAGCACAGAAGAAATTTAGAATTGTCTGCATTAAATTGTCCGGCACATAAAAGTTTGTCTAATGACGTTCAACAAGAGACAGAATTTAATTACCTATAATTCGGAGTAATAAAATAATTACAAAGAAAGTTATAACTAATAAAGACAAAACTTTTAAAAAATTTCTGTTTCCAGGCGTGAGCTTTATCTCGTACTTTTTTTGGTCATCAATTTTATAATTTGATTCAAAATTTAGGCTTTTCTTTATAAAATTTATATCATTTTCAAGTTTATTTAGTCTTCGGTATATTTCTTCTTTATTTTCTTGTTTAGATTCCATAAGCTAATTATACAAAAAATGTAAAGCTGGAATAAATGAAATTAATTATTAGAGAAATAAAAACGCCTGAAGACTTAATTAAAATATTCAAACTAAGAATAGAAGTTTTTACTTTTGAGCAAAATTGTCCAATTGAAGAAGAATTTGATAAATATGACAATATTAATTCGGAAACAATTCAATTTATAGTAGAAAATGTCGGCGAATGCATTGGGACAGCAAGAATAACATTTTACCCAAATAATAAAATTAAAATAGAAAGGGTGTGTGTAAAAAAAGATAAAAGAAAATTAAGAGTAGGATCTAAAATAATGATGAAGTTGCATAGTGTTTTAATACAGAGAAATATCAAACAGGTTGAGATATCTGCCCAAATTTATGCAATAAATTTTTATCAAAAATTAGGATATATTGAAGAAGGTGATCATTATATTGAAGCTGGGATAGAGCATATTAAAATGAAAAAAAGTTTAACTAATTGAATTTTCTTTTTAAAGAAACGTAAACTCCAGTAATAATACCTACAGGAAAAACTAAAAATATTAGAACAGGAAATATAAAGACTTTTCTTAAAAATAATTTCATATAATCATTATATCAACTAAGACCAATTTATTGGTTGGATATTATTAGTTTTAAGGTAATTATTAGCTTTAGAAAATGGCTTGCTTCCAGTAAAACCTCTATGTGCAGAAAGTGGTGAAGGGTGGGCAGATTCAATAATAAGATTTTTTGTCTGCTCAATTAGATTCTTTTTAGATCTTGCATGAGAGCCCCATAAAATAAAAACTAAATTACTTCTATTATGGCTAAGGACTTCAATAATTTTATCAGTAAGAATTTCCCAGCCAATTTCTTTATGAGATAATGGCTTACCTTTTTCAACTGTAAGCAATGAATTTAAAAGCAAAACTCCTTGCTTTGCCCATCTTGTTAAATCACCATTTTTCTTGTTTACTTTAATTGATAAATCAGATTCAATTTCTTTAAATATGTTTAAAAGAGATGGAGGAGGTTTGATCCCATTTTTTACAGAAAATGATAATCCATGTGCCTGCCCGACCCCATGATAAGGATCTTGCCCAATAATAATAACCTTTGTTTTTTTAAAATTTGTAAGATTTATAGCATTAAAAATTTCATTATTTTTAGGATAAATTATTTTTCCAGATTCTTTAAAATTTAAAATACTTTTTTTAATATTTTGCATATAGTCTTTTTCAAATTCAGATCCAATAAAATCAAACCAACTTTGATCAATTCCAATTTTTTTATTCATTTACTTTTGAGATATTTTTTGAAATTTTACTACTTATTTTTTCTTCTCTTAATTCTGAATTTTTTAAAGATAACAATTTATATTCTCCATGAGATACTCTTTTTAATTTAAGTACATTCCAATTAAAATATTTTGCAATATTTCTTATTTCTCTATTTTTTCCTTCTGATAAGGTTATTTCAATTGTGAACTTATTACCTTTAATCTTTATTAATTTTGATTTAAAAACAACATATTTTATACCCCTATGTTTCACCCCAGACTTCATTTCTAATAAATTTGAGCTTTTATAATCTCCATTTAAGTCAACTATATAAGTTTTTTTGATGTTATTTCTTGGAAGTTCATAATATCTCGCTATTTCTCCATTATTTGTCAATAATAATAATCCTTCACTTTTGTAATCTAGCCTTCCAATAGTGATTAAATTTTTATAATTTTGGTCAAGAACATCATATATTGTTTTCCTTCCTTCTGGATCTTTGGAAGTACAAAGGCAGTTTTTTGGTTTATAAAATGAAAAAATTCTTGGTTTGGGAATTGAGATCTTTGTATTTTCTACAATTACTTCATCGTCATCCATTATCTGGGTTGCGAAATCTCTACAAACCTCATTATTAACAATTACGAATCCATTCTCAATAAGGGAGTCTGATTTTCTTCGAGAAGCATATCCAGAAGAAGCAATAAATTTAGATAGCCTCATTTAATTTTTCCAATACTATTTTTAATATAAAATCTGAAATTTCATCAATATTTTTTGATGCATCGACTTTTACAATTCGATCATTATTTTCTTTAAAAATTTCTAAAAAACCATTTTTTACATTTTTTTGGAATACTGAGTCTTTCTTTTCAAATTTATCTATTTGCCCATCATTATTTCTAAGAAATGCCCTTTCTTTAGATTTATCTAATTCTAAATCTAATAAGAAAGTTAAATCAGGATTTAAATTAGTTGTGGAAATATTATTTAAAGTTTCAATAAGTTGAATATTCAGTCCACCTCCATAGCCTTGATAAGCAACAGAAGAATCTGAAAATCTATCAGTTATTACAACTTTACCCATTTTTAAGTTTGGAATAATGACTTTACTGACTAATTCAGATCTCGAAGCTAGAAATAAAAGTAATTCAGTTAGTGTGTCAATTTCAGAATTTTCTTTTAAAACATCCCTAATCTTTTCTGAAAAAGTTGTGCTACCGGGCTCTCTAACTAAAATTGATTCAATCTTCAATTCATCTAGATTCTTTTTTAATATTGAAGCTTGGGTGGACTTACCCACTCCATCAAAACCTTCCATTGAAATAAAGAATGACATTTCACCAAACTTTTTCAACAACAACTCTTCTGTCTTGACCCTCACCGACACTAACAGAATTAATTCCTTCCTTTGCCGCAGCCTTATGTTGCAGTCTCCTGATAAAGGAATTTTGAGCATTCAATTCAATCCTATTTTCACCACTATAAAGCTTCTGTATTGCAGATTTTAATTCATCTAAAGCAGAAGATACTTCAGTATTATTAGAAAATGCTGAATAATTGCTATTTATCTTTTCATTATAATTGCTATTTATTTTTCCAGAAAATTTTTCTAAGAATCTTTTGACCTGTTCTTTGGAATTTCTTTTTAATACATGAACTGGTATGCCCAAATTAAGTGCATTTGATAATGATTTAGGTTTTCTAGAATAGTGCGACTTTGTAGTAACAAATATATTTGCTTTTGACTCATCACTAGTCAACTTTACATCAGCATTTATTTCCTTAATTAATGTTTCTAGTGGAGATTTAGATATTCCAAAAGGATATAAAATTGTTGTTGGCCGTGCACTTTCATGAACATCTTTTATAATTTCTGGCAAAGTAACTTTTACCACTCCATTTTCTATCCATCTCTTTTCTCCAGAAACCTTTCTACCTCTTAAAATATCGTCTATTCTTCTAGCAACATTCTTATGGACCGACACTGTATTTCTATCAACAATTTCAACAACAATTGAGAAAGTTGGTTCATGTTTTCTTTCTAATATAGTTTTTTGTGTTTTTCTTTTTTTTGCCTCTATGTCACCAAGTGTTACTGTTTGTGTGCCCCCAACTAAATCAGAGAGGGTGGGGTTTGTTAATACATTTTCTAAATTATTTGCATGCGCAGTAGCGATTAGTTGAACCCCTCTTTCTGCAATTGTCCTTGCTGCCAATGATTCGTGCTCAGTACTCATTTCATCAATTATAATAACTTCTGGCATATGATTTTCAACAGCTTCAATCATTATTTGATGCTGCATAGAAGTTGTAGGGACCTGCATTCTTCTTGAATTCCCAATTGCACTATGAGGTATATCTCCATCACCAGCAATTTCATTTGATGTATCAACGATTACTACGCGTTTATTAGCACTTATTGATAAGACTCTGGCTACTTCTCTTAACATTGTAGTCTTTCCAACACCTGGTTTACCTAAAAGAAGAACACTTTCTCCACTTAGAACTAAATCTTCAATATTTTTTATTGTGCCTTCGATGGCTCTTCCAACTCTGCAAGTTATCCCTATCGGTGCACCTTTTCTATTTCTGATCACTGAAATACGATGTAAAGTTCTTTCAATTCCAGCCCTATTGTCATCTCCAAATTCACTGATTTTTGATATTAAAAATTGTATGTCAATATGAGTAACATCATCACCAGGAATTAATGCTGTAGATTCAGAAAAACGAACTTCAGGCAATCTGCCTAAGTCAAGTATAACTTCAACTAGATCATATTTATTTGATGATGAATTTAAATAATTTTGTACTCTTTCAGGTAGCACATCAATTAAAATATCAAGATCTTTTTGTAGAAGATGATTTATTGTTTCGTATGATTCTTTATTCATATTTTCTTAATTATATTAGATTTTTTAATTTTTAAAATTATTTATTAATCGTCATATTTGCGAACAGCTCATGTACTTTTAAGTCATCAGTTAATTCCGGGTGAAAACTTGTCCCAAGAATGTTTTTTGATTGTACAGCAACCGGTGTTCCATCTGAAGTTGCTGAGAGTACCTTAATATTTTTTTCAGTCTTGATAATTTTTGGAGCTCTAATAAATATAGCTTCAAATTCTTTATTTTGAAAATTAATTTTTTCTACAAAGCTATCAATTTGGCGACCATAAAAATTTCTTGAAGTTGTTATATTAATCAGTTTTAAGGTCGTAGGCTCTTTTTCCACAAGCTTGTCTGAAATTAATATTAAACCCGCGCATGTGCCCCATACTGGAAAGCCATTAGAAGCTTTTTTAATGATGGCCTTATCTATATTCGTACTAAACAATAGTTTAGAAATAGTAGTACTTTCTCCGCCAGGAATAACTATAGAATCGCATTTATCAAGATCTGTTGTAGACTTGACCAGTTTTGTTTTGATACCAAGTTTGATAAAACAATTTTGGTGTTCATGAAAATCTCCTTGTAAGGCTAAAATACCGATTTTCAAATTTATTAGACCCCTCTATTTTCCAGCCTGTCTTCTTTAGGCAATGATGATATGTTTATACCAACCATTGCTTCACCCAAATCTTCAGAAACATTTGCAAGAATATCTGGATTTTCATAGTGAGTAGTTGCTTGAACTATTGCTTTTGCTCTTTTTTCAGCATCCCCTGATTTAAAAATTCCTGAACCAACAAAAACACCATCTACACCAATTTGCATCATTAGTGCAGCATCAGCTGGAGTAGCAATTCCACCGGCAGCAAAATTAACTACTGGAAGCCTACCTAGTTTCTTAATTTCTAGTAATAACTCGTATGGCGCACCAAGATTTTTAGCCTCAGTCATCAATTCTTCTTTATCGAGCATTAAAACTTTCTTTAGTTGAGTATTCACTGTTCTTGCATGATATACAGCTTGTACAACATCTCCAGTTCCGGCTTCACCTTTTGTTCTGATCATTGATGCACCTTCACCAATTCTTCTTAAAGCTTCGCCCAAGTCAGTTGCCCCACAAACAAAGGGCATATTGAAATCCCATTTGTTTATATGATAATTATTATCAGCCGGAGTCAAAACTTCTGATTCGTCCGCATAATCAACTCCTAGATGTTGTAAAATTTGTGCTTCAGCAAGGTGACCTATCCTACATTTGGCCATAACAGGTATAGATACAGATGAAATTATATCTTTAATCATTTTGGGATCTGACATTCTTGCAACTCCACCATCTTTCCTGATATCAGCAGGGACTCTTTCAAGAGCCATTACAGCAACAGCGCCAGATTGTTCAGCAATCTTAGCTTCATCTGCATTAATGACATCCATGATTACTCCACCTTTAAGCATTTGAGCAAGACCACCTTTTAGTCTCCAGCTTCCTGTCTCAATGTTAATATTTTGATTATTCTTAGTGTTATTTCCGACCAAGTTCTTAAGCTCAATTTTTTCTTTTGAAGTTGCCATAGTTTTTTTTATCTTGTTAATAATTAATAAATCTAATAACTATTCTACAACAAAATTCAAAGTTTAGATGAAATTAGCTCAACTAAATCAAATGTCCTATTTGCATATCCCCATTCATTATCGTACCAACCAACAACCTTAAATAGCCCATTGGTTGTTTTAATTGTTGATAAAGAGTCAATGATTACGCTATTTGAATTACCTTTAAAATCTTGTGAAACCAAAGGTTCGTCGCAGTAATGCATTATATTACTTAGGTAAGTTTCTGATGCTATTTTTAGCTCATTGTTTAATTCTTTTACACTTGTATTCTTTTCTATTGAAAATGTTAGGTCAGTTACTGAAACTGAAGCTGTAGGTACCCTGTAAGCCATGCCATCGATTTTACCTTTCATTTCTGGAATAACGTTTACAACCGCTTTAGCCGCACCAGTTGTAGTTGGTATTATGTTTTCCGAAGCAGTTCTTGCTCTCCTTAAATCAGAATGAGGCTGATCAAGAACACTTTGGTCATTTGTAAAGGAATGAATGGTTGACATTAATGCATTTTGTATAGCAAATTTATCATTAATAACTTTTATCATTGGAGCAACGCAGTTCGTTGTACAAGACGCATTAGAAATAATATTGTGTTTATTTGCATTGTAAGCTTTATCATTAACTCCTAAAACAATGGTTATATCTTCATCAGTTGCAGGAGCAGAAATTATCACCTTTTTTACTGTGCCACCAAGATGCTTCAAGGCGTCACTTTTCTTAGTAAAAATTCCCGTACTTTCAACAACCACATCAATGTCATAATTTGACCAATTGATTTTGGAAGGGTCCCTTTCAGAAATTTTATTTATTTTTTCATCATTTATGATTATTTGATTTTCATTATAGTTAACTGTCCCATCAAATAAACCATAGCTTGTGTCATATTTAAATAAATGCGAAGAAGTATTTGAATCAGACAAGTCATTAATTGCAGATACTTTTACGTTATTACTATTTAATAATAATTTAGTTAATTGCCTTCCTATTCTGCCAAAACCATTTATTCCAATCCTTTTAACTTTCATTTATAAGTACCTATTGGGTTATTTTTCGGTGCATATTTATATTTATGTTTGATTTTGTCATGTATCAATAGCAATCTATTATACTTATTAACCCTTTCACCTCTTGCAGGAGCACCAGTTTTTATTTGTGTTGAATTTGTACCCACAGCAAGGTCAGCAATGAAAGTATCTTCTGTTTCACCAGACCTATGACTTATGATAGTTTCAAAATTATTCTTTTGAGCAAGTTTAATATTTTCAATTGTTTCACTAACTGTCCCAACTTGATTTAGTTTTATAAGTATTGAATTACCGGCATTTTTTTTGATTCCTTCTGCAAGGAATTTTTTTTGAGTTACATAAAGATCGTCACCGACTAACTGAATATTTTCGCCAATACTTGTTGTTAAGTTTTGCCATCCATCCCAATCATCTTCAGATAAACCATCCTCAATACTATAAATTGGATATTTTTCCACTAAATTTTTATAAATAATTGTTAATTCATTTGAAGATATTTTTTTATTTTCAGATTTGAGGTCATAATAGTTATTGGAATTATCATAAAATTCGCTAGCAGCAACATCTAAGGCAAATTTAATTTCGCTCCCTAATTTAAAGTCAGTTTGAGCTACAGCTTCACAGAGCAAATCTAAAGGTTCCTCATTTGTTAATCCTGGAGGTGCGAATCCTCCTTCGTCACCAAGTGTAGTTGGATAATTTTTACTCTCTAGTAAATTTTTGAGTTTATTATATATTTGAAAACCTGCATATATAGATATTTCAAAATTCTCTATACCTGCTGGAACAATCATATATTCTTGAAAATCAGTGGAATTGAAAGCGTGAGAACCGCCATTAAGAACATTAAACATTGGATTTGGAAGCTTGTAAGTATCTAATTCTAAGTTGTATAAATTTCTAATTAACTCAAATAACTCAATATTTTTTGAAGCAGCTGATGCTCTAGTGCAAGCCATAGAAATTGATAATATTGAATTAGCTCCTAATTTGCTCTTAAATTCAGTGCCATCCATTTCAATCATTTTCGAATCAATTTCTCTTAAATTATTTACATCCATACCAATTATATTAGGACCAATTTTATTGGTTATATTTTCAACAGCATTCAAGACCCCTTTACCATTAAAAATTTTTGGATCGTTATCTCTAAGCTCTAAAGCCTCTTTTGAGCCTGTGCTTGCTCCAGATGGAACATAACTAAATCCCTCATTTCCATTTGAAGTATTTACAAGAGAAAATAAGGTAGGGTTTCCTCTTGAGTCAAGAACTTGCCTTGAATATATACTAGAAATTTTATCAATCATTATTGTTTAAAATTTTTTCTTGTTCATCAAAAATTTTTTCAATACATTTTTTTCCTAAATCAATCATTTGATTTAATTCGTTTGTTGAAAATGTACCTTTTTCTCCAGTGCCTTGAATTTCTATTATTTCGTAAGATGAATTCATGACCAAATTAAGATCAACTTCTGCATTTGAATCCATTTCATAATCGAGATCATCAACAATATGCCCATTAACTTTTCCAACACTAATAGCCGCAATAGGTATAATTTTATTATCAGTTATTAGATGAGGAAATCTCTTTTTTAAAGCAAGAGCTAAAGCTAGAAAGCCACCATTAATTGATGCAGTTCTTGTTCCCCCATCTGCATTAATAACATCGCAGTCAACATAAATTGAATTTCCAGTTATATCTAATAAATCGATAGCTCCTCTCAAGGACCTGCCAATAAGTCTTTGAATTTCTTGAGATCTAGGACTTTTCTTGCCCCTGCTTATTTCTCTTGGCACTCTTGAAGATGTGCTTGCTGGAAGCATAGAATATTCAGCGGTAATCCACCCTCCATTTGTAAGCCATTCAGGAACTTTATTCTCAAAAGTTGCAGTGCATATTACTTCCGTTTTACCACTTTGATAAAGTATAGAACCTTCTGCATTAGCTATTATATTTGAAGTAATTTTTATAGGTCTCATGTAAATGAATTTTAATAAGTGTTACATTACATATAATAACTTTTTAATATTAAATGTCTATGAAAAATAAAAATTATAAATTTCTTGTTTATGGTGGTGGAGGCATAGGAAGTTACTTTGCGGGAGCATTATCGAAAAATTTGCATGACGTAACTTTGTTAACACGTGGTGAACATTATGAAAAAATTAAAGCCAACGGCCTTTCTATGGAAACAAATTGGGGCAAGAACATTCAAAAGCTAAATTTGGTAAGTAAAATCAACACTGATTATGACATAGTGATTCTTGCAGTAAAAACTTATTCTGTAAGAAGCATTTTAAATGATTTAAAAAATTTAAATAATGGTTCAAAGATTTTATGTATTCAAAATGGAACATTTACTTACAATTTTTTATCAGAAAAATTAGAAAATACCGGTATAGAAGTTATTAACGGATTGACATGGATAGATGCTGTTAGAAAAAAATATGGAAGTGTAAATCAATTTGGAACTGAAGCAAAAATTATTATAGGCAAAAATGAAATTTCGACAAATTTGCAATACGCATTAAAAGATATTGTGAATAGATTTAATTCAAAAAACATTCAATTTGAATACGCAAAGGACATCAATAAGGCTGTATGGGAAAAATTAATAATGGTTGCTTCAATTGGTTCAGTTATGTGTTACTCAAATATGGATGCAAAAAATACTGTAAATGACAGATCATATTTTAAAATATTGGAAGGTATGATCATTGAAATGACAAATGTAGCTGTTTCAATTGGAGTAAAAATTGATGAAAATTATGCAAATAATACACTTAATTACATTTTAAATAGATCCGAAAATCTTCATTCGTCTTTGAAAGAAGATTTTGATAAAAAGAGGCCTCTTGAAGTAGATGAAATTTTAGGAGAAGCTTACAGAACAGGTAAAAATAATAATGTTCAAATGCCAAATTGTGAGATTGTATATAAAAAACTTATTAAATTTGCTAAAGTTTAATTATCTTTTGAAATTGACATTGTGATTTCATAATCTGCATCATTTATGAACCTATTTAATTCTAAAATATCAGGATCAATTTTTGAAATTTTTATATAGTTTCCTCCATAAAAAAATTCATAATCTTTTATTTGTTCTTTATATAAAAAATCGTCAAATTTTCTAAATTTAGGTGTTGCAATATTAAGATGAAGCAAGGTTTTTGGGTTATGGATGCAACTTCCAGGATTTGTAATATTTTCGTTATTGTCTGTTGGATCTGGGCACCTTGAATCTTCGCTAATATTTATTAAAGTAATAATTGTTTTTGATGATCTTTCGTAAACAGTTTCATTAATTTTTATTTTAAAATCTTCATTTAAATTAATTTTTCTAAAATTTAATTCAGGGTTAATTAAAGCCTTTGAAATAATTTTTTCTTCAGTATAAATAATATTTTTTATTTTAAGTGATGAATTTTCATTTGAAGGATTTAAAAATATTAACTCAGTATTTTCATTGTGATAAACTTCTTCTTCTGCAGATAAATTATTTAGAGTAATTAAATAATTTTCTTTTGAATAATTTCTTAAAAATATACTAACTTTTCCTTCAATAAATTTATATCCTAAATATTGGAGTTCTTTATATTCAATTTCATCATTATCTGTTATATCTGAGCAAGAAATACTAAATAAAATCATCAAAATTGAAATCAGAATACTAGATTTATTTACATTAACTTTATTCATAGAAATATTATTTTACTTTGCTTTAACAATTGAAACTAATATAATTTTTATTCAGATTAAAAATAACATTATTTTTGAAAGGAATTCCGTTGGGAAAAGAATTAGCTTTTTTTAAAGGAGAAATTGTGCCTGTTAATTCGGCAAAAATAGGCATAATGACTCATGCATTGCATTATGGTACAGCTGTCTTTGAAGGTATTAGAGGAAACTGGAATCCAATTAAAAATAAAATGTTTGTTTTTAGGCTTAAAGAGCATTACGAAAGACTTATCAAAGGCTGTAAAATTTTAAACATTAATATCAACTATTCAATTGAAGAATTATGCGATATTACCATTAATTTGATTAAGGAATCAGGATATAAAGAAGATATTTACATTAGACCTCTTGCATATAAAAGTGAAGAAAAAGTAGCAAATTTAAAATTGCATGAATTAGAAAGTGAATTTGCTTTGATGATAATCCCTTTTGGTAATTACATAGATAATGAAAAACCAATAAGGTGCCAAACATCTTCATGGAGAAGGCCTCATGATTCGATGATGCCTACTGGAGTAAAGTTATCTGGGCTTTACACAACAAGTATTTTGGCAAAGACGGAAGCTACAATGTCTGGCTTTGACGAAGCAATATTGCTAAATTTTGATGGAAGTGTTTCTGAGGGAAGTGGAGAAAATCTATTTATGTTGAAAGGTGGCAATTTAATTACTCCATCTGAAACAGAAAACTGTTTATTAGGTATAACTAGAGATTGTGTAATTGAAATTGCATCTAGTGAATTTGGAATTGAAATTGAATCTAGAAAAATTCACAGGAGTGAAATATATTTGGCTGAAGAAGTTTTTTTAACAGGCACAGCAGCGCACATAACAAGTGTTGGGCAGCTTGATAATAGAAATATAAATGATGGTAAGGTCGGCAAATTAACTAAAAAAATGCAAGATATTTATTTTAAAATTGTTAAAGGGGATTATCAAAAGTATATTGAATGGTGTACAGAGATAAAATGAATTAACTATTAATTATTAAATTTGGGTTCCCCCAGCAGTATACTTCTTCTACTTTTTTAATATCAATCTTTGTTTTCCTGCTAAATATTTTTAGGCTCTCATCTACATTTTCCAACTTGTTAAATCCACTAATTGTGATTATTGAATTTTGTTTTTCCATGTACTTAATTATATTTATCAATTTTTTATCTTTGGATTTAAAAAAATTATAAAGGTCAATATCAAACAAACAGCCCATTTCCATTATTTCTTTTAATTTTTTTGAATTATTTAAAGGACTGTGGTCTAAATTAGTTATTATTGGTAAATAATTATTATTTATAAGATAACTTAATTTTTCCTTGTAATTATGTGGTATTCCATGTGTAGGGAATTTACAT
>MDTD01200926.1_pt1 | contig 17900 bp, 11 predicted proteins | sample 811221 | NCBI WGS metagenome assembly MDTD01 (sample SAMN05326646, study PRJNA326480) | marine metagenome | isolation source: seawater | place: Pacific Ocean: South West | collected 2011 | reverse complement strand
GTGAATCGAGCGGGCGCACTCAAGTTGACGCGCTTTCTTGCAGATTGGATTCACGAGAACAGCACAAATTTCTAAGAACTGCTTTGTTTCCGTCGCTTAGGCCGATCGAAAGTGCCATGCCTTTGGCTTCAAAAACGCTTCAATACCAGCCACGGAGCAGGTCAGTCCAACTCCTGAATGGCCTCTGCCCGACCAAGGCAATGCTGGAGAGACCCGATCGCAACAATTCCAATAAACGGTTCCGGAATTGATACGGGTTAATATTTGTTCGGCCCGCGCTCGGTTTTGGGTGAAAACGCTCGCGGTGAGGCCATACTCTGTATCTTGCATCAGCGCCAAAGCCTCTTCGTCATGGGCAACCTTTTGAATCCCAATCACGGGTCCGAAACTTTCATCCCTCATGAGAGACATCTCATGGTTAGCGTGGGTGACCACAGCCGGTGAGAAGTAAGATCCTTTACCTTCTACTTTACCACCTTCCACTGCCAGTTTTCCGCCCTTATCAGTCGCATCTTTTAACTGAGCCTCCAAAATTTGGATTTGAGCAGCACGGGTGAGGGGACCGAGGTTGGTCTTTTTATCGGTGGGATCTCCTGGCTTCCACTGAATTGCGGCCGCCGTGTATGCACGACAAAAATCATCGTATACCGCTTCGTGAACATAAATGCGTTCCACGGCGCAGCAGCTCTGGCCCGCGTTGTAAAATGCCCCCTCAGCCAGACCCTCAGCCACCTTTTCGATATCCACGTCGTCACACACATAGGCGGGGTCTTTGCCACCCAGTTCCAGTTGAACTTTAATCATTCTCCCCGCTAATTGTTGGGCAATTTTTTGGCCCGTTTCAAAGGAACCGGTGAAAAAGGCGCCGTCAATGTTTTGCTCGAGCAAATGGCTGCCGATGATGCCGTCCCCGGTGACCATTTGGAATGCATCGTCCGGCACACCCGCTTCGTGCAGCAAGCGGGTGATGTTCGCACCGGTGAGAAGGGCCAATTCAGAGGGTTTATATAAAACGGTATTCCCCGTGAGAAGGGCCGGTAAAAACACATTGGCCCCCACGAAATAGGGATAATTCCAGGCAGAGATATTGGCCACCACGCCCAGGGGTTCAAAACGTATTTCTTCTCCTGTTCCACTGCCCATCGGGGCGATGGGGCGGGTTTTCAGGGTTGGCTCTGTGTTTTCTAAAAAGAACCGAATGCGGCCCTGCGTCGCTCGCACTTCGCCGAGGGCTTGGGCGATGGGTTTGCCTGTTTCTGCAGTTAAATCTTTGGCGCATGCTTCCGCTTGTTCGGAAAGCAATTCTCCAAAACGCTTCAAGCAGGCGGCGCGATCTTTGAAATCCGTGGTGGACCACGATGTAAGCCCTTGGCGCGCCCGTTCATATTTGTGGGCCACACTTTCAAAGGTATCTGACGGTAACTCCGCAATGGGCGCTTCGGTGGCAGGGTTGATGATGGTGATCATGTGGCGGCCCTCTCCATCGTGCCAGCAAAGGCTTGTTGAAAAATGTCTTTAAAGTTTTCAGCGGTGACCGGCCCTGGGTTGGTTTGGTGGCATGGGTCATGGATGGCCACTTCTACCAAGGCATCCAAATGACGTGCCTCAATTCCCTGTTCCGGCAATGACGAGGGGATACCCACCATTTTATTCATGGTTTGTAGCCATCCCACCCAACCTGGACCGGATTTTTCAGCGGCGTTAACAGCTTCAGCCATGGTTTTCATGCGACCTTCTGCAAAACGTAAATTAAAATGCATGACATAGGGAATCATGAGTGCGTTGGCGAGGCCGTGGTGTAAATCGCATACGGTGGACAAGGCATGCGCACACGAGTGAACAGCGCCCAGTCCTTTTTGAAAGGCCACCGCGCCCATCATCGCAGCATTGAGCATGTCATGGCGAGCGTCCACATAAGTTTTGGAAGTCTCGTGATTCATGACCCCCGTGACACATTTGGGTAGGGCTTGCGACATCAAACGTAAACCTTCTAAAGCGATGCCATCACACTGCGGGTGGTAGCCAGGCGCCAAAAAAGCCTCTGACAAGTGAGAGCAGGCATCCATACCCGTCCACGCGGTAATGGTCGCAGGAAGACCTAAGGTCAGTTCAGGGTCCATGAGCACATGCACGGGAAGCAGTTTCGGATCAAAGATGATGCGTTTAATATGCGTGGCATCCTCAGAGACCACTGCGGAACGGCCCACCTCGCTACCCGTACCCGCTGTGGTGGGCAGGGCGATGATTAAGGGTAACACTTGATCTACCGGTCGGGCGTCTGGCTTACCATCTTCATAATCGAGTAATTGACCTGGGTGGTGCTGCATCAATGCGATGCATTTCGCCACGTCCATGGCGGCCCCGCCTCCCACGGCAACGACCGCATCCCCTCCAAACCCTTTCGCAGTTTCAGTGCCCGCGGTAACGTGGGAGATGAGCGGGTTACCTTCTATGCCCGAGTAGACCTCCACAGCGAAATCTCTTTTGAGCGTCTCAGCAATATCACCAAAAAATGGTAGAGTGGCCACACCTTTGTCGGTCACCAACAATACCTTTGTAACGCCATGACTTTTGAGCATTGGCGTAAGTTCATGCCTTGCACCGGCACCGCTCACAACATGTGTTGGGAAATTATAATTATTTAAGGTCATGATGGACCTCCTTAAACCAGTTCAAAATAGCGTTTAAGTTCCCAATCGGTCACCGTCTCGTGGGATTGACGACTTTCCCACCGACGGGTTTGTACAAAATGAGACACAAAATCATGGCCCAGGAGTTCATGGGCCAGCTCGGATTGAGCGAGGCGCTCGGTGGCAGCAGACAGCGTGCCCGGTAGAATTTCGGCATCGGTGGCCTGGTAACCATTGCCTTGGGTTTGCGGCATGTCTAAGGACAGGCCATTTTCGATGCCATAAAGGCCAGAGGCCAAGGCGGCAGCCATGGCCAAATAAGGATTGATGTCTGAACCCGTCACCCGCATTTCAACCCGTGTACTTTTGCTGCTACCTGGAATCACCCGAAAAGCCACGGTGCGGTTATCAACCCCCCAGGTCACCTTGGTGGGCGCCCAATGTCCCTCTACCAAACGCTTATAGGAATTGATGGTGGGCGCGTAGAAGGGAAGTAGCTCTGGCAATAACTTGAGCTGACCGGCGAGGTAACTTCTAAACGTCGTGCTCATTTTATGAACATCATCAGGGTCGTAAAACAAATTTTCACTGTCCGCAGAATCCCACAAGCTTTGATGAAGGTGTCCGGAGCAGCCCGGCAGAGCCATGTTGATCTTCGCCATAAAGGTGGGCACCACCCCAAACTCATACGCAATCTCTTTGGCGCTGGTTTTGAACAATACCGACCGGTCAGCGGCACTCAGGGCGTCGGTCACCGCAATGGCAGCCTCGTAAACACCGGGGCCTGTCTCCGTGTGCAGGCCTTCTAAAGGCACACCAAAGTCCAACATATCGTCCATGAGGGCAGCAAAATAATCGCGATTGAGGCCCGCCCGTAAAACCGAATACCCGAACATGCCGGGGGTCAGTGGTGTGAGGTTTTGGAAGCCTTTTTCCGCCAACGTTTCGGGCGTTTCTTTGAAATTAAACCATTCAAACTCAGGACCGAATTTGGGAATGAAACCCATCCCTTCCGCTTTTTTGATCACTTGCCGGAGCAACTGCCTCGGGCATACCGGCGTCCGGGTTCCCGTGTCATCAGAAAAATCAGCCAGGAAGAAGGGTTGTCCATCTTCCCAAGGAATTTGCCGATAGGTGTTTAAGTCAACGCGGGCAGGCGCATCTGGATAACCGCTGTGCCATCCGGTGATCTTGACATTGTCGTAGCAAACATCTCCGATATCCCAGCCGAACACCACATCGCAAAAGCCAAAGCCGCCATCCACTGCTGATAAAAACTTGTCTTTGTGCATGTATTTGCCCCTTAGGACCCCATCCATGTCCACAATGCCCACCTTCACTTTTTGGAACTGGGAATCCTTGAGTTCTTGGAGAATCATTTCATTATTGGTTGGATTAGGCATTTGGGCCCCCTTTAGGATGGATGAAGACCTTAGAGCTACCACCAGGCAGCGGTGCCTTTCAAGGCCTGCAGTCTTGCCATGGCGTGGCTAAAATGCTCTGTTAGGGCCACTGGAGGCGACATCATGAACCGTGCTCGTAAATTCGCACCCTTAGGACTGCTCACTTGCTCTCTGATGGCTCTTTTTGCCACCCCTGCGTTGGCCCAAGGGGCAGACGGTGAAAGCGTCGGCCTGCTGTCTATGTTGGCCTTTAGTTTCGTTGGGGGGCTCATCCTCAATTTGATGCCCTGTGTTTTTCCCGTTTTGGCGCTGAAAGCTTTTGGTTTTGTTCGAACTGCCGGAGAGGATAAAAAAGACCGGCTGCTGCACGTGGGCGCGTACACGGTCGGCATTGTAGGGACCATGGTTGGCTTTGCCGCCCTGATCGCGGGTATCCGCTACAGTGGTGGCGTGGTGGGCTGGGGTTTTCAGTTCCAGCATGCGCCCTTCATCGTTTTCATGTGTGCGTTACTGTTCCTTTTCGCCCTCAATTTACTCGGTGTGTTCGAAATCAGCATGCCCGGCGTTCAAACCGGGGTGGCAGAGGAACAGGGTCTCGGTCACAGCGTTTTTGAGGGTTTCTTAGCCGTTGTGCTTGCCACACCGTGCTCTGCGCCCTTTGTGGGCACCGCGGTTGGTTTTGCTTTGACCCAAGGGCTCGTGGAGATTTTTCTCATTTTCGCCGTTTTAGGTTTGGGGCTAGCGGCGCCCTTTGCCGCCTTGGCGCTCATTCCGGGCCTTGCTGAAAAGCTGCCCCGACCTGGCAACTGGATGCTGAGGTTGAAAGAACTGCTCAGCTTTGCACTCCTGGGGACCATGGTTTGGATGCTTTGGGTCCTTGGGGGCGCTCACGGCTCCGACGACGTCATTCGCACGCTGATACTGATGTTGTGCTTGGGCCTCATTGCGTGGAGCTTCGGCCATTGGCAAAGATCTGCCATGGGTGTGAAAGGCTTTGGTGCGACTTTGGTGTTTTCTCTTGCAGCCCTGTGGGCGGGACAAGGCCAAGTCCCAGAAGTGGCCGCGGAAAGTTCTGGCACCGCCGTCAATGCCGAAAAAGCGACCAAAGGTGAAGCCATTTCTTGGGTAAAATTTGACCCCGCAGGGGTTCAAGCTGAACTCAAAAAAGGCAACCCCGTGTTCGTGGATTTTACGGCAGATTGGTGCATCACTTGTAAAGTCAACGAGCGAACCATCATCGAAACCCCCGAAGTGATTTCGGTCATGAACGAACTCAATGTTCTCACCATGAAGGGCGATTACACCAAACCTGATGACGTCATTACCGCCACGCTCCAAGAATACGGCAAGGGCGGGGTGCCCATGTATCTGGTTTACAGCCCCAAGAACCCAAAAAGGGCTGAGGTGCTACCAGAGGTGTTCACCAAAGCCCTTTTAACGGACGCGCTTAAAAAAGCAGCGAACTAAACGGTCACTATTTAACGATTTTTAATAGCTCCACGTCGAAGACCAGCGTGCCTGCGGGCGCACCTGGGCGTGATGGAGTTTCACCGTACGCCAAGTTACCTGGAATCCAAAAACGCATTTTTTCGCCCACCGTCATCAACTGAAGACCCTCGGTCCAGCCTTTGATCACGCCGTTGAGTGGAAAAGTGGCTGGCATCCCTCGCTTCACAGAAGAGTCGAACATCTTGCCGTCGGTGGTCCAACCGCTGTAATGCACCTCAACCACGCTGGTGGCCGTTGGTTTTTGGTCGCTCTTGCCAGCGCTCAGGGACTTATAGGCTAAGCCTGAGCCGGTCGTCGTGGCATCAGCGGGTACTGCTGCAACGTCGGCGGGAACTTTCACTTCGGGGGGCGGAGGCAGGATCTCCAACAACTCCACATCGAAGACCAAATCGCCCGAAGGGGCACCTGGCCGCCGCGGCGTATCACCATAAGCCATGGCAGCAGGAATCCAAAGACGACGCTTTTCACCGGCCACCATGAGACCAACGCCTTCGGTCCAGCCTTTAATGACTCGGTTGAGAGGGAACACCGCGGGAGAACCTCTCACCACAGAGGAATCAAACATTTTACCGCTCTTGTCCCAGCCCGAATAGTGCACACGAACAACGTCCGTGGGTTTGGGCTTATCAGTGCCTTTCCCAGCGGTTAGGATTCGACTTTTCAAGCCGCTGGGCGCAACTTCAGCATCGGCGGGCGGCGCCAGTAAGTCACTGGGGGCCGGCAATGGCTCAGGGCGGTTGGATGGCGGGGGTGAAGATTTGGCCGCTTGTTTCATTTTATCTTCTTTCTTATTCGCTTGGGCGGCATCATTTTGCGCCGGTGAGTCGGTAGTGGGTCTGGGACAACCGGTAAATAAGGCCAGAGCCAACAGGGAGGTCCATAATTTGAGGTACATATGCTTTCCTTAGGTTTGAGGTATTTTCGCGAAATCGGCGTTAAACCGCTCAATGCCGCTTGTGGTCAAAGGGTGTGAGACCAATTTGTCGAATACGGACATGGGTATGGTTGAAACGTGCGCTCCCGCCAAAGCCGATTGAAGAACATGAACAGGGTGGCGGATAGACGCAGCCAATACTTCCGTTTCAAACTGGTAATTATCAAAGATACGCACGATATCAGCGATGAGGTTCATCCCGTCGGTACCGACGTCATCGAGGCGGCCGATAAAGGGCGAAACATAAGTGGCGCCGGCTTTGGCGGCCATCAATGCTTGAATGGGCTGAAAGACCAAAGTGACGTTGGTTTTGATGCCATCAATGCTCAAGGCACGACAAGCCTTTAAGCCGGCCGTGTTTAGGGGGAGCTTCACCACCACATTTTTGGCGATAGAGGCCAGTTGTCGGCCTTGTGAAATGAAGTCTTCAGCCGTTTCGGCCACCGCTTCCGCTGACACCGGGCCGGGCACAAACTCGCAAATTTCGGCGATGACTTCTTCGAAAGGCCGCCCTGTTTTGGCAATGAGGGTTGGATTGGTGGTGACACCATCTAAAATGCCCAAGGATTGGGCCTCACGGATCTCACCCACGTCTGCGGTATCAATAAAGAATTTCATGAAATCTCCCGAATTTGGGGGCCAAAAGCCCTAAAACCTAAAAAGCTACGCGAACTTCCACCGTCTCCCTTGGCGAGTCAAGGCGTTTGTGGCAATTCCAATGGAGCAATTTTGAATTCGAGACGACATGATCATTACTCCAGAAATGGCAGAACGAATCCGGGCCCAAGGCCGCAAGGTGGTCCAAACCGAGGCAGAAGCGCTCAAACGCCTTCCTGACCGGATTGGTGAGCCTTTTGTGGCAGCGGCACAAGCCATTTTGGAGCGATGCAACGAGGCGGAGAGGGGTCGTTTGATCGTCTCTGGGATGGGCAAACCGGGTTTTATCGCCCAAAAGATTTCCGCCACCTTCGCATCTACAGGCATCCCTTCCTTTGCGCTCCATCCAGCGGACGCCTTACACGGAGATTTGGGCCGGGTGGGTAACAAAGATGTGGTCTTGCTGCTGTCCAACAGTGGTGCCACGCAAGAAATGGTCGAGCTCCTCAATCCTTTGAAGCGCACCCAAGCCATTTTGGTGGTGATGACGGCCAAAAAAGAGTCTCCCCTGGCGCAACACGCAGACGTGCTCCTCGATTTGGGTGAAGTGATTGAAGCTTGCCCCCTTGGGCTGGCGCCCACCACTTCATCCACCGTGATGTTGGCCCTGGGTGACGCCTTGGCCATGGCTTGTTTGGAGGTCAGGGATTTTGATTCAAAAGATTTCGCCCAGTACCATCCGGGCGGGTCCCTCGGTCGCCAACTCATGACGGTGACGGAGGTGATGCGAAAAGACAAATCACTGCCAGTGGTCCTGCCCGACGCCTCCTTAGAGCAAACGCTGGATGTCATGACTTCCACTGTGGGCCGCCCAGGCGCCGCCTGTGTGATCGCACCAAATTCCGGAGAACTCTTGGGTCTTTTTACCGACGGCGACCTCAGGCGTTTGCTTACCAACGGTCAAGCGACCCTGGCCATGGATACCACGGCCGTCGAATTGATGACCCCCAAACCCATCACCATTCTTGAAAACAAACTGGCCTCTGAGGCTGCGCGCATCATGTCAGAGAAACATCTGGATCAACTTCCTGTCGTTGACGAGGCGAATAAAGCCGTCGGGCTCATCGACATTCAAGACTTACTCGAACTTGGATTTACCCCCTAAAAGGAGCCGCATTCATGGCGCTGATACACAACACAACCCGTTTGGCCTTCTTTGTGCCCGCCCTGATTCTTTTACAAGCACAGGGATGTGGCTGCGACGAAGAGCCGCTGGAGAAGGTCAGGTGCGAGTATACGGTGACACCGTCGGGTAACGACCAGGGGATTGAATTTCCAGAAACAGAGGTAGGCCGAGAAAAGGTACGTGCTTTTTCCATTGAAAATACCGGCTCTCACGTACTGAGCAACTTTAATTTTGAATTCGACGACCGTAATGGCGACAATTATGCCATCATCATCGACGAAGAATGGCCCGGGGTGCTGCCCAACACCAAAGAATTTCTGCAAATCAAATTCCAGCCAATTGCCGCCTCTACCAATATTGGTTCTACCGTCACCGTGTCTCATCCCAAGCTTCACGGCGTGGGCTGTGCATCTTATCAGATTCAATTGTACGGCGCTGCGTACGAACGCCCCGTGGTTGAACCTCCTTTTGATGGAGGACCCGGACCTGGGCCCGGACCATCAGACGAAGACGCTGGCACACCCGAGGAGCCACCAGAAATCATTTACGTGGACGGGGGTACTTTCATCATGGGGCCCGATGGTGGCTTGATTCCTGTAGATATCGAACCCGAACCGGGTGAAGACGCTGGCACCGAAGAAGAAGAAGAGGACACTCCTCAATTTTTCAGAGATGGCGGCTATCCTTTCACCGAGAACAGTGTTTTTGTGGCCCGTGGCGCCCTACAAGAGGCGCGTACGGGTTTCGCCGCGGTCAAGCTGGCCGACAACCGCATCGTGGTGGTGGGCGGCTATGGGCGCAATGGGCAGACCTTAGATTCCATTGAGATTTTTGACCCTGAAACCGGCGTTTCTCGTTTGGCGGCGCGAATGCCATCCGCGCGGGGCGAACCTGGTGCGGCGTTGCGCTCAGACGGCAAAGTGGTGATCGCAGGTGGTATTTCGAGCGTCACTGGTGGCGTCATGCTTCAAACCATTGAATTGTTCGACCCAGAGACAGGAGAATTGGAATGCCCCTTTGAACAAGGCAGTTGCGGGCTGAATGACAGCGGGCTCATCCCCTTGGAACACACAAGATTGTCACCGATTGTCACTGTGACCTCCTCGGACAACATCATCTTCGCCCTTGGGGAAACCATCACCGAAGATGGGCGGCTGCCCGCCTCAGACGGTATAAAAATCGTGGGGGACGGCTCTTCGGTGGGCGCACTGAACGTGGCCAGCAATGTAGGTGGCCGTTTCTTAGCTGCCAATGTGGTCATGGCCGATGGCGCGTTTGCTGTGATTGGCGGTGCAACGCCTGACGGATTTGTGCTCAACGATATTCTGTATTTCGACCCGAACACCGATAGCCTCACCAAAACCAGCGCCACCCTTGAAAGCTATGCAGTGCATGCTGCAGCAGGCTTGATGCCTAACGGCAAGATTGCTGTGGCCGGTGGTTATGGCGAAATGGGGATTCCCAACACCAATCACATTCATCTCATCGATAACCTGAACGGCACCGACGCCAATGTAGAAAAAGTGGAATTCGTTTCTGGCACGTTGGCCGTTCGATACGGCGGATCATTGGTCCCCATCAGCGACGATGAAATGCTTTTCTTTGGTGGCATTGATGAACGTTTCACAGACGGCGAGGACCCTCCGAGTTATCTGCACTGGTTCGAAGCCTCTGTGAATGATTCCGTCGTCCCCTTAAAGACAGCGGATTACATTGAATACAAGAGCGCAGGGGACTTTTGGAAAGTTTTAGAGGCCACAGCATTGGCCACCCCAAGATTTGGGCACCAAGCCTTGGCCCTCGATGACGCCCGCATTGTGGTGTTAGGCGGACTGGCAGTGGTGCCACGCCGTGTCGCCCAGCCTGCAGCGGAGTTCTACGATCCAATCTATGAGACATTTAAAACCTACGGCCTGTTTACCCAAGGTTCAGCCTACGCGCCTTTGGGCGAACCGCCTTTTGGCGCATTGCTCTCTATTGGTGGATTAGATGCACACACCGGTGCGGTGACCAAACGTGTGCGACGCTACAATGTGGGTACTGACCTGTTTAACGATGCGCCGGCCCTCGAGGAATTCGCGCGGCGCGATCATTCCGCCACCCGATTGGTCGAAGAATTCGAGCAGTTCTATTTAATTGCAGGTGGCGTCAGTGGCGACAACCAGGTGCTCAGTTCACTGACCTTATACAGCGCCTTGTTTGGCATTGAATGGAGTTTACCGGTTGCACTGGAAACCCCTCGCTACAACCACTCGGCTACTTTGCTTGATGATGGAAAAATTCTCATCTGTGGTGGGCTCGACAGCAGTGGGGCAGCTCTCGATACCTGTGAGTTAGTAACACCGCCTGAAGACCCAGAAGACCTCGAAACTTACGACACAGCCGCCATTCTGACCTTAGCCAATCGAATGCAGACCGAAAGAGTGGATCACAGCGCCACGCTATTGGACAATGGCGATGTCCTTATCGCTGGCGGGGGCAATATCGAAAATACCACCGCCGACCCTGCCGACCTCTACAATATGATTACCGGTGATTTGCAGCCTACGGGATTCATGGTTCGCACCAGGCGAAAACACGCCGCGGTTTTTATCGGCGGTGGACAAGTCCTTTTGGCCGGCGGTGAAGTTTACGTCAGTGGAGTATCTGAAACAGCGACCGCAGAAATCTACGACCGCGAAGGCGACGAAGGCGATGGGCAATTTAATGAGATTGCCGCCATGAGCCAGGCCAGAGCAGGGTGCAGTGGCATGCTGATGAGCGATGGTCGTGTGATCATCGTTGGTGGCCGACAATACTCCAGTCTCCCTGGCTTTCCGAACAAAGCGCTGCAAAGTGCAGAACTGTTCGACCTCGCTAATGCAGGCTCCGGATACTGGGCTTTGGAAAGTTCTTTTGACTTGCGTTTAACCTACCCTAGAGCAGACTTACAGCTCATCGATGTGTACGGTACACCGGTGATTGTTGGGGGACAGAGTCACGATGGTGACTTGGCCAATGCGACCGAACGTCAAACACCGTTGTTCTTTATTGAAAAAATGGTGGAGGGCAATCCAGACGGTGGCACGGCTGAATGACAGCCCCCGTCGCCTTAGAGTCCACCATTTATGCCTTCGGACTTCCTGAGGATGAAGCCTTTGCGTTAGGGTTGACCCTGACACATGCGGTGCAGGAAGAGGGCGGCACCCCTGTGCCCATCGCGGTGATGGGTGGCGAACCCGTTTACGGCTTTTCCCAAGATATGCTGCGAACCATTTGCAGAGGCCAAAACATAGAGAAAGCCAACGCGCGAGATCTGGGCGCATTGATGGCGACCCAAAAATCAGGTGCAACCACCGTCTCGGGCACTTGTGTCTTGGCGGCCCGTAAAGGCATTCAGGTTTTTGCCACCGGGGGTATTGGTGGGGTTCATCGAGGCAGCGAAGAAACCTTCGACGAAAGCATGGACTTAATGGCCATTAAGGAAAACCCAGTTGCAGTGGTTTCTGCAGGGGCAAAATCCATTCTGGACCTCCCAAAAACGCTGGAGCGCCTTGAAACCTTAGGTGTCCCGGTCTGGGGTTATCAGACCGAGACATTCCCTGAATTTTATCACCGCGGACGTGACCTTCAACTGGAATGGACCTTCAATGACATGCCCTCCTTGGCGGCCGCGCTCAAAGCCCATTGGGAAATCTCACCAAACACCGGGGTTCTCATTTGTAACCCTATTCCTGCAGCACACGAATTGCCCCCGGCCCAAGTTGACCAATGGCTGGCGCAAGCCCTTCGAAGAGCCAAAGAACATCAAATCACAGGAAAAAGGCTCACACCATTTTTGCTCAACGCCCTCAAAGAGCTGAGCAAGGGCCAAACGGTGACCGCTAATCTGGCGCTCATTGAGAACAACGCGCGGATGGCAGCCCAGTTGGCCGTCGCTTTAAAGAGGGTTTAAAATGAGATTGGTTTTGGCCTCTCAATCTCAGATAAGGGCAAAAATGCTGCGTCAGGCCGGTCTTCGTTTCGAAATTTTACCGGCCAACGTGGATGAGACCCCCATCGGCCCACCTTTGGAGCGCGCGGCATCACTGGCCGCACTTAAAGCCGCCACCATCAGCCGACAACAGAAGGGCGCACTGGTCATCGGGGCTGATCAAGTAGGAATACTATCGAATGGTGTGGAACTTCAAAAGCCAATGGATGCGACCCAAGCATCGGCTCAAATTGCCCAAATGTCTGGTAATAAACACCAATTTCGGAGCGCTGTCAGTGTTTGGCGCGATGGGGTGGAAATCCAACATTGCCATGAAGACGCTTGGGTGACTTTCAGGGAATTATCCCCCCAAACGCTGGCTTGGTACGTGGGCACCGGAGAGTGGCAGGGATGCTGTGGGGGTTACCAAATCGAAAACCAAGGCATTCAACTGGTTGAAAAAATAGAGGGTTCTTTGATGGCTATTTATGGGCTCCCTCTGGTACCCTTGTTGGACATTTTAAGGGGCGAAGGTTTTTTGGAATCATCCAAAGGACCTTCTAAGTAGTTCGTTGGAACCTGAGGCTTCATGGCAGAAAACAAAACCGCAGGATTGGTGTTCGCCGTTGCGCTTTTAGCACTGGTCTCCTGCGTGGTGAACTTGGCCACCACTTTTACTGACAGTGTCTTTCTGTCTGAATATCCCGTGAAAGCACTCCCGTTTTATCTCATGGGAATCAATTTTGCCTCGCTGGCATTATCCATGTTCATTTTGTGGGCCGTCGGCAAAAGCAACACCTGGAAAGGGTTCACGGTTTTAGGGTGTCTATTGGCTTTCGCTGCCATTTTTGCCCGTTTTGGACCCATGCCCATAGACTGGGAATACAGCGAAGCTTCGCGGCTCGTGCTCGTCCATACCTTCGCCTTGATGGTCAACGTGGCCAGTTGGAACTTCGCCGCGAACCAAGTTCATTCATCCCATGCCAGGTCGTGGCTTCCCGCCATGGCGTCAGGATTAACCGTGGGCGGCCTCGTGGGTGGTGTCATCACCGTGATGGCCAGTGGCTTTTTTAAGATTTACACGCTTCATGAAATCACCACGGTCTTTTTATGTGTTGCGATACCTTTTCCATTTCTTTTTGGGCGAATTATGTCGGAGTCCCTCCAAACCGGAGGGCGAACCAAGTCTTACGCCGCCCAGGCCATTAGTGTCGAGCAAAAGACCTACCAGAAGGCCGAAATCTCAATTTTCAAAGACCCCCTCGTGGGATTCCTTGCAACGGTCACACTTCTCTTTGCCATTGCTGGTACTTTAGCGGACTACCAATATAAGGCCACCCTACAAGACCAGGGTGCCGCCGAGAAAGTGGCATTGTTCCTCGGTATTTTAAACACCACACTCAATATTTTGGTACTCATGGGCCAGTGGGGATTTGTTTCCAAATTATTGAACAAGACAAGTCTAAAAGGCCTCTTCGGTCTCTATCCATGGCCCATCCTCGGCAGCATTGCGCTCTCGTTTGTGCTTCCGAGCTTGTATGGCTCCTTTTTGGTGCGATTGCTCGAAAGGTCTTTGAGGCCCCTCATTTTTTATTCTGCCACAGACACTTTGGTGGCTCCCATGCGGAGCGCGCTCAAATCTAAAGTCATCTGGCTCAACAAAGGCATCATGACACCGTTGGGCACTTTGCTGGCCATGGGACTGGTGATGGTTTTGTTCGAGACTTCGCCTGAACTGGTCACATCTCCCACCCTCATTTACGGGCTCATGTCCATGGTGTTGGTTGTCTCGCTCTTCGCAGGACGGTCCTTGTCTCGCATCTATCAATTGCATTTGAGGAAATCCCTGGGGCTGGAGCTGGACGAAGGAAACAAAGAGAACTCGAAACAGAGTCCTTCCATTGACACCATTTCCATGGACCAGACCTCGGTGTTCGACCCCACGGTTCTCATGGGGACATCTTTCGTTTCTGAATCCAAGCTTAAAAAAGTGTTTGCAATGGAAGGTAATGAACGGCTTTTGTCTCTCATTACACTGTTTTCGCCTGCTGATGAGGCAGGTGTTGAATTTTTGCTGGGGAGGGTGCTTCAAGAAGATGACCCGAATGTCCTTTTACACATCTTACGTCTCCTGAAGCTTTCAAAGGCGCATCAGCCTCGGATGCCTCACAATCTCCTTCAACACCCGTGGCCCGAAATCCAATATCTGAGCCGTTATCTGGCCAGTGATAGCCGTGGTGCCTTTAACCAGGAGGTCAAAAAAGAGCTTACAAACTGCATCGTGCGGGACCGGTCATTTAAGAAATTTGGATTGGTTTTTGCTGGAGCACTCGAAGTGCTCGAGCCAGAAGACACCACTTCTTGGTGGGAAACCTTTCTGAAAACGGCGCCCAATAACAAAGCAGTCATTTTGGAAATCCTCACTGCCTCATTTTTAAAAGGGACCCCTTTAGACAGTTGGGGGTTCGCGAACGATGAAGGGTTACGCCACAAGGACTTAAAGCCTTTGATGGACTACGTCGAACACCATCCCTCCGGAAAAGTCTTTTTGAGATTGTTTCGCCGCGAACAACTCTCTCATGATTTCTGGACGGTGGCCTTAAATGCCAGGGGTGAATCCACCCGGATTTTTCTTGTCCTGCTCGACATGCTCATTGCCGACAACGAGCGCAGCAAAGCTTTTTTGTTTGAGTGGGCCCATCAACTGAAAGCCAACGATGCCCTCATCTTGTCCAGTTATTTAGAATGTGGCAGCCCAACATTACGACGACAGGCCATGAGTCTGTTTGCATTGCTCGCACTACGCTTTGGAGAAAACAGTCTGCCTCAAAAGCCTATCGTGAGAGGGCTCCAAAAAACCATCAGAGAAAGCTTGTTGGTGGCAGGGGCCATGGGCGAAGTCTTCGTGGCCCAAGAAAATCAAATTATGGCAGGTGTGACCTTGTCCCGGCTCAAGCGGAATCAGGCATATCGCCTTCTGAATCGAGCGTTTGAGCATCAGATCGAACTCTTTTTTGCTTTTTCAGGGTTACTGTTCGGGTCTCAGATTACCAAACAGGCCTTCGCGCGTTTTAGACAAGGGTCGGATTTCACACGCGCCAACGTGGTAGAGTTCTTCAGGGCAGGGGAGCTGCAATCGGTTGTGGCACCCATGCTTAACCTCCTCAATATTTCCCTCCCAAAAGATATGGTCCCCTTCGTGATCAAAGAGCTCAAATTACCACCAGGCAGCTCCGTTGCGCCGCGCCTCATGAGTCGCGAGGGTTTTGAATGGTTTGAAACCTTCATCAAAAATGGGTCCTTGCCCGAGCGGGTATCCACCCGTCTGATGGCTTTGAGTGAAAACCATGTGGGTGTCAACAGCATTCAACCCGAGCATTATGTCGCTTTTTACATGTCGCTTGGTGATTTGTCTCCTGGAGCCCTCGAAACCCGTTTACCATCCATGCTGGAAGAACTCGCCCAGGCCCCACCTGCATCGCTCATGAGCTTCCAGGCTCGATTACGAGATGCATTTTGACTTCTCTGACCTTTGCAGCTCCTAAACAATCCTGGGGGCACTATCCCAGTGTGGCTATTTTGGCCGTGTCCATGGCCATTACCACCACTACCACTACCTTGGCAGATTCGCTCTTTTTAGCGAATTACCCGGTTCAATCGTTACCCTATTATTTGGTGGTCCTGCATCTGCTTGGCATTGGCGTGACGGGCCTGCTCTTGATGAGTGGGCGAAACAACAGCCATCCCAAAAAGTTTTTCTTTATTCATCTTGTCTTTGCCCTCGTGGCTTTCAACACGGCGGTTTGGTCTGGCGGGGTGTGGTGGATTTCAAAAGCGGTGCTCTGCGTGATCGCCCATACGGCAGCCACCATGATCAATCTCGCCATTTGGGCCCAAACCATGGGTCATGTGCATACCGATAAAGCAAAATCACAGGTCCCCTTTCTCGCTGCGGGGTTGACCATTGGCGGCATGCTGAGCGGGGCATTCGTGGTTTGGGCATCCAACAGCTTCGTGGTAGCCAACACCCTTTTCTTTTTCATTATCTTATTGGTGGCCGCCACGCCTCTGGTCTTTCTTTTGGAAAAAACCATGGGGCAGGGCAATCCCGAGGTATCAAAAGAATATTCTGCCACCCATTTCTCCTTCACTTCAAAAAAAAATGCCCTTCGAGATCCGTTGGTACAATTTTTGGCATTGGTGTCTTTTCTCTTTGCCGTTGGCAGCACTTTTTTGGATTTCCAATACAAATCCGTCCTGCAAAACCAACCCAACGCTGAGCGCATCGCTTTTTATCTCGGGGGATTGCACCTGGTCTTAAACGTACTGGTTTTAACTGGCCAGTTGACCTTGTCAAAACTGATGGTCCAGCAAATCAGGGTCCACCGAATTTTTCCTTTTTATCCACGTTTGGTGCTTCTCGCTGTGTTCTCATCCCTGTTTTTGCCGCTCCTTCTCGGCGCATTTTTTGCTCGGGTGACGGAACGAACCTTCAGGTACCTGATTCTAAATGCAACCACTGACATATTTATGGGGCCCATGCGAAGTCATTTTAAGACAAGAGCCGTTTGGTTGACCAAAGGTATCGCGTTTCCTTTAGGGACCTTGGTTTCCATTATCGTTATTTTGTTAATCTTCCAATTTGTGGAGCCCGGAGACCCACTCCAGGTAAACCTGCTTTATATTTTGACCATCGGTTCTTTCGTAGGTGCTTTGTTTTTCTCCAGCAAACTCGAGGTTAAATACCGAAGTTTTCTCGCCACCTCTTTGGGGGTTGCGCCACTCGAAAAACGCAGTGCACCCCTTGGGGTCATGCCCATTCGCAGGCCCAAAAAAGCCTCAATATCCCTTGGCGCCAATACCGAAAGTTCTCGTTTAGAAACCGCCGATATGGAAACGCTTTTCGCAGAGGACCACCCCATGAAACGGCGAAAAAGACTGTTTCGTATGCGCGGCCAACTTACCCCCGAAGGGGCCCAGTCGCTCATGGGTTTTCTCGAAGACGAGCAAGATATTCCGGTCCTTAAAATGGCATTGAGATTTTTATGCCAAAAACAACAGCGATTACGAACACCAGTATCTTTACTGGAACATGAAAACGAAGATGTTCGTTTTTTTGCGCGATATCTCCTCACCGAAGAAATTCCAGCTTGCGATGGGGAAGGTAAAAATGTGGTTCAACACCTTTGCTGGAAACTGGAGATTGGCAAACCAGATCACCAGCAAATCAGTGATGCCATTGAGCGAATCAAAAACGTTGGGCCCCCTGATATTATCTTGCCCTGGTTGGTAGAAATGCTCATGCAAAGTACGCCTTGGCCCGCGCCAGAGGCCACCATTCACATGCCACGTTGGCGACACATGGTTGGCCTATACCGACATTTTACCCATCACCCAATCTATCAAATCGTCGCTGCGGTGGCCCCTGAATTATCTCGTGAAGAGCGCAACCTTATGGCGCTACAAACGCGTTCCCATTGCAACCGTTTGTGGTATTGTTACGAAATTGCCTTTTGTTTATCTCATCCAGAGGTCATACAGGCCTCTTTCTCCTGGGCACAACACCTCCATGGGAACGACACGGACTATTTACTGCCCTTAATGGAGCATCCCGACCCGTTTGTAAGGGGACGAATATTATCGTTGCTTTACCTTTGTAAAACTTCTTTTGATGAGGTGTCCTTTACAG
>MDTD01001942.1_pt1 | contig 17902 bp, 16 predicted proteins | sample 811221 | NCBI WGS metagenome assembly MDTD01 (sample SAMN05326646, study PRJNA326480) | marine metagenome | isolation source: seawater | place: Pacific Ocean: South West | collected 2011 | reverse complement strand
AGTTGGCGAAGCGCGAGTCGAGCTGATTGCGGAACTTCAGCCCGATCAGGCACGCCGTCGAGGTGTAGATCGTCAGCTCGGCGAAGAACTCCAGGAGGTCGATCTCGCCGGTGTCGCCCCAGTCGGCGATCATCCGCTTGACCTCGTTCTCGATCGTCGCGGCGTGGCCCTTCATCTGCTCACCGCGCAGCGCCGAGTTGTGCAGCATCTCCGCCCGGCGCTCCGGATCGGCGTCGAACACCACACCCTCGCCGAAGATCGGCGTCATGAACGGGTAGGCCTCAGCCTGGTTGAGATCGCTGTCGCTGGAGCGGAAGAAGAACTCGTTGGCTTCGGCGCCGGAGAGCATCACGACCTGCTTGCCGGCGAGTTGGAACCAGCCGACGTCCCCGCACTCCTCGCGAAGACGCTTCATCAGCCCGATCGGATCGGTGCGGAACTCTTCCAGGTGCCCGTGCTCTTCGTCTTCCCCACCGGAGACGCGGGGAACTACTGCAGTGGTCACGAGTCTTGTGCTCCCTCTTCGAGCTTGAGCTTCTGACGGTCCGTCGTCGTGGTCAGCGGCGCCTCGGGCTGCAGCTCCATGTTGGCGATGAAGCCGCCGCGCGGGGTTTCGGCGACGAAGGTGATGGCACGCGCCAGATCCGAGGCGCGCAGGAAGTAGTCGTGCCGGGCCTGGCCCCACTTGGCCCAGTCCTCGAGAGCGGGCCCGATGAGCTCGGCGGGCAGGCTCCAGCCCATCCCGGTCTTCGTCGGGCCAGGATGCACGATCGACGCGCGCACCCCGGTGCCTTCCAGCTCCATCTGCAGGTTGTTGACCATCGCGACCAGCGCTGCCTTGGCCGCACCGTAGGCGCCCATGTGCGGGCGCTGGCGCAACGCCACGTCCGAGCCGACGAAGATCAGGTCTCCGCGCTGGCGTTCGATCATGCCGGGCAGCACCGCGGTGGCAACCCGGTTTGCGCCGATCAGGTGGATCTGTATCTGTGACTCGAACTGCTCGGTGCTGATCGCATCCAGCTTGCCGAAGTAGGTGTCGCCGGCCCCGGCGACAAGCACCTCGATGTCGCCCAGCTCGGCGGTGGTCTGTTCGACGCACGCCTTCACCGAGTCGGGGTCGGTGACATCGAGATGGACCGCGACGGCCTCGCCGCCGTCGGCGCGGATTGTCTGGACGATCTCCTGGCACTTCTCCACCCGGCGGGCACCCAGTGCAACCGGGAAGCCGCGGGCTGCGAGGTCGATCGCGGTTGCGGCACCGATGCCGGACGAGGCTCCGGCCACCAGCGCGGGCCGGCGGTCGGGCAGCGGGTCAAAACGGGGCATTGCCAGTACCTTTCAGCGAAGCTGGACAGCGATGGGAAGGTGTGCGAACCCACGGACGTTGCTGGAGTGAACGCGGACGGCGTTGGCCTCGTCCACCTCGTATCCGCTGATTCGCTTGAACAACTCGGCCAGCGCCACCCGGGCCTCCATCCGGGCCAGGTGCGCGCCGAGACAGAAGTGGGCCCCGCTACCGAAACTCATCAGCTTCGAGCCGATCTCCCGTCCGACCACGTAGTCGTCGGGGTTCTCGAACGCCCGCTCGTCGCGGTGCGCAGAACCGGGCAACAGCAGCAGGACGTCGCCATCCGGGATGGTGGTGTCATACAGCGTCAGTCCGCCGGCCACGGTCCGGGCAAGGATCTGGCTGGACGTGTCGTAACGCAGGGTCTCCTCGACCCACAGCGGGACGCGGTCCAGGTCGTCGTAGACAGCGGTGAGCTGGTCGGGGTTGTGGTGACCCCAGAAAGCCGCGTTGGCAAGGAGTTTGGTGGTCGTCTCGTTTCCCGCAATCACCATCAGGAACATGAACCCGAGGATCTCGTCGTCGGTGAGGCGGTCACCGTCGATCTCGGCCTCCAACAATGCTGAGGTCAGGTCATCGGTCAGCTTCTTGCGCCGTTCGGCCACCATCGACTGGTAGTAGACGATCAGGTTCAGTGACGCTTCCACCGCCGCCGCGGGCACGTCGGTGACGCCCTCCTCGCGGTGCATCACTCCGTCGGCCCACGCCCGGACCTGTACCCGGTCGGCCTCCGGCACGCCCATCAGCTCGGAGATGACGTCCATGGGCAGCTTGCCGGCGAACTCGTCGACGAAGTCGACGGTGCCGGCGGTGTCGCTGCTGCGGACCTTTTCCAACATCGCGTCCAGGTGGCGGGTCGCGATCTCGGTCACCCGCGGCTCCAGCTCGCGGATGCGCCGCGGCGTGAACCCCTTGGACACGAGCGTGCGCAGCCGCAGATGGTCCGGATCATCCATGGCCAGGAAGGACATCGTCTTCGACGCGTGCGGACCGCGCGACGCAGGATCCAGTGAGACGCCGAACTTGTTCGACAACGTGGTGCTGTTGCGGAACCCCTGCAACACGTCCTGGTGCCGCGAGAGCGCCCAGAACCCCAGCTCCTCGTTGCGGTACAGCGGCGCCTCGTCGCGCAGCCGCTGGTAGTACGGGTACGGATCCTCGTGGAAGTCGTAGTCGTACGGGTCCAGTTTCACGTCGCTCAATGTCATTTCTCGTCTCCGACGCTCGGTTTCATTTGTCGTCTCCGACGACGGGTTTCATTTATCGTCTCCGACGATGAGACCGACCACGTAGCTCAGGCGATCGGCGATCTGGTGGTAGGTGAATGCGCCGCTTCCGGCATTGACCAGCGCACCGAAGAACGTCATCTCCAACGCGGCCAGGGTTCGCGGGTCCGGGTCCGGGCCGACCGCGGCCCGGATGCGGCGGTGGATCTCGCCGCCGATGCGCTCCCGGACCGCGCGTACCGCTGCGTCATTGCCGGACAACAGTGCCGTCGTGCACGCCGCGGCGACCTCCGGTTCGTCGGCGACCGTCAGCGCCATCGCCCGCAGGGTCTTCTCGACCCGGCTGCTTCTCGTGTCGTTGACATCCGTGAAGTAGTCGACCTTGCGGATGAGGTCGAGGTAGACCTCGGCGATGAGGTGGTTCTTCGACGAGAAGTACGTATACGCCGTCGCCGGGGCCACTTTCGCCCGAGCTGCCACGGCGCGCACCGTCAGGTCGGCGTAGGACGATTCGCGCAGCATCTCGATCCCGGCGGAGAGCACCTTGCGGAACGTTTCTTCCTGCCGCCGGTTGCGCGGTGGTCCCTGCGTCGAATCTGTGAGCGCAGCAACAGCATCACTGGACACTTGTCCAAGCTATCGGACACTGTCGCCATCCGGCAAGTGTACGGATGAATCTGCAGTTGAACGGCGTGTGGCGAGTTTGCGTCACGTCCGACCTTGATTCGTCCGATGGTCTGGGGCTATCGTTCGAAACGACGATCTCGGACAGTTGTCCAGATTCACGACACAGGAGGTGGGATGGCAATCCTGGCCGATCGCGAGAGCCGGCTGCTCATCGACGGCAAGCTCGTCACCGGCAGTGCGGGCACCTTCCCCACGGCCAACCCCGCCACCGAGGAAACGCTGGGCGTTGCGGCCGATGCGAGCACCGAGGACATGGGTGCGGCCATCGCGGCGGCGCGGCGGGCGTTCGACGACACGGACTGGTCGACGAACACCGAGCTGCGGGTACGCTGCGTGCGTCAGCTGCAGCAGGCCATGCGTGACCACATCGAGGACCTTCGGGAGCTGACCATCGCCGAGGTCGGCGCGCCCCGGATGCTGACCTCGGCCGCGCAGCTCGAGGGTCCGGTCGAGGACCTGAGCTTCTGCGCCGACACCGCTGAGTCCTACCAGTGGAGTAGCGACCTCGGGATCGCGTCACCGATGGGCATCAAGACCCGCCGCACCATCGCCCGCGAAGCCGTCGGTGTCGTCGGGGCCATCACGCCGTGGAACTTCCCGCACCAGATCAACCTCGCCAAGATAGGTCCCGCACTGGCGGCGGGAAACACGTTGGTGCTCAAGCCTGCTCCGGACACGCCATGGGCTGCGGCAGTGCTCGGCGAACTGGTCACCGAGCACACCGACTTCCCGGCGGGTGTCGTCAACATCATCACCGCCAGTGACCACAGCGTCGGTGCACTGCTCTCGAAGGACCCCAGGGTCGACATGGTGTCGTTCACCGGGTCGACCAACACCGGCCGGGCGGTGATGGCCGACGGCGCGGCGACGTTGAAGAAGGTGTTCCTCGAACTCGGCGGCAAGTCGGCGTTCCTCGTGCTCGACGACGCCGACCTCGCCGGAGCGTGCTCGATGGCGGCCTTCACTGCGTCGATGCATGCCGGCCAGGGCTGCGCGATCACCACCCGCCTGGTGGTACCGCGGAACCGGTACGACAAGGCCGTGGAAGCGGCCGCCGCCACCATGGGTGGTCTCGAGCCCGGGGACCCGAACGACCCGGGCACGATCTGCGGCCCGCTGATCTCAGAGCGCCAACGCGACCGGGTGCAGGGTTACCTGGATTCGGCGAGCGCCGAGGGTGGCCGGTTCGCCTGCGGCGGAGGGCGTCCCGCGAGCCGGGACACCGGTTTCTTCATCGAGCCGACGGTGATCGCCGGGCTGGACAACACCGCGAAGGTGGCGCGGGAGGAGATCTTCGGTCCGGTGCTGACCGTCATCGCCCACGACGGTGACGACGACGCCGTACGCATCGCCAACGACTCGCCGTACGGGCTGTCGGGCACGGTGTTCTCGGCCGATGCAGACCGGGCCGCCGGCATAGCCGCCCGGATGCGCGTCGGCACCGTCAACGTCAACGGCGGCGTCTGGTACTCGGCTGACATGCCGTTCGGCGGCTACAAGCAGTCCGGCATCGGCAGGGAGATGGGCTTGGCCGGCTTCGAGGAATACCTCGAGATCAAGGCCATCGCCACAGCAGCGCAGTAACTCCGCTCGAACCCGATAGGGATCGAACTCGAAAGGGAAGGCACCCGTGGGACTTTACGGAGACCAGTTCAACGAAAAGGTGGCGATCGTCACCGGGGCGGGCGGCGGTATCGGCCAGGCCTACGCCGAGGCGTTGGCACGAGAAGGCGCAGCGGTGGTCGTCGCCGACATCAACACCGAGGGGGCGCAGAAGGTCGTCGACGGGATCAAGGGTGAGGGCGGTACGGCCCTGGCGGTCCGGGTCGACGTCTCGGATCCCGATTCCGCCAAAGACATGGCGGCCCAGACGCTCTCGGAGTTCGGCGGCATCGACTACCTGGTCAACAACGCCGCGATCTTCGGCGGGATGAAGCTGGACTTCCTGATCACCGTCGACTGGGACTACTACAAGAAGTTCATGAGCGTGAACCTCGACGGCGCGCTGGTGTGCACCCGCGCCGTGTACCGCAAGATGGTCAAGCGGGGCGGAGGCGCGATCGTCAACCAGTCGTCGACCGCGGCGTGGCTGTATTCGAACTTCTACGGCTTGGCCAAAGTCGGCGTCAACGGACTGACCCAGCAGCTGGCGACCGAGCTCGGGGGACAGAACATCCGGGTCAACGCCATCGCGCCGGGCCCGATCGACACCGAGGCCAACAGGACGTCCACCCCCCAGGAGATCGTCGAGGACATCGTCAAGAAGCTGCCGCTGGCCCGCATGGGCGAGCCCGAGGACCTGGTCGGCATGTGCCTGTTCCTGCTGTCGGATCAGGCCAAGTGGATCACCGGCCAGATCTTCAATGTCGACGGCGGACAGATCATCCGATGAGCGCTCGCGCGAAGAGCAGACGGCGGCGCTCATGAGTGAACCCAAGCTCGGCTACATCGGCCTGGGCAACCAGGGGGCGCCGATGGCCAAGCGCCTGGTCGACTGGCCGGGCGGCCTCGTGGTCTTCGACGTCCGCGCCGACGCGATGACCCCGCTGGCCGAATTGGGAGCCACGCCGGCCGACAGTCTCGCCGATGTCGCCGCCGCCGACGTGATCAGCGTGACCGTACTCAACGACGATCAGGTGCGCGAGGTGGTCGGCGAACTCGGTGAGCATGCCAAGGCCGGAACCGTCATTGCGATCCACTCGACGATCGAACCGGAGACCGCTCCGGAACTGGCAGTCAAGCTGCGCAGCAAGGGCATTCATGTGGTGGATGCCCCAGTCAGCGGTGGCGCAGGTGCGGCGGACGAGGGCGAACTGGCCGTGATGGTCGGCGCGGACGACGAGGCCTACGACATCGTCAAACCGGTTTTCAAGAAATGGGCTTCGATGGTGGTGCGGGCCGGCGAACCCGGTGCGGGAACCCGGATGAAGCTGGCGCGCAACATGCTTACCTTCGTCGGCTTCGCCGCCGCGTGCGAGGCGCAACGACTCGCGGAGGCGGCCGGCATCGATCTGCAGAAGCTCGGCCGGGTGGTGCGGCACAGCGACGCGCAGAGCGGCGGACCCGGCGCGATCATGTACCGCGACGACACCACGCCGCTGTCGTCGGATCATTTCCTCCACGACATGTTCGTCCACACCCGGGGGCTGGGGGAGAAGGACCTACGGCTGGCCCTGCGCCTGGGCGAGGCCCACGGGGTGCAGCTTCCGCTGGCCGACATCGCCCTGCGGGACCTGGCCGCCGGTCTCGGCGTGCCACACACGACCTCGACCGTGAAGGAGTAACGCGGATGGACGAGACGCGCCGCAGAGGCCTGGAGAAGATGAACGAGGTCTACGGCTGGGAGATGCCTAACGTCGAGGGCGATCCGTACTTCGACCTCACCGTCGACCACCTCTTCGCCAACATCTGGACCAGGCCGGGCCTGTCGATGCGGGAGAAGCGGATGATGACGCTGACCGTGGTGACCGCGGTCGGCAATGCCGATCTGGCCGAGATCCAGGCAAACGCCGCCCTGGCCAACGGGGAGCTCACGGTCGACGAACTCAAGGAGATGGCGGTCTTCCTGACCCACTACCTGGGTTTCCCGCTCGGATCCAAGCTCGACGGCGTCGTCTCCAAGGTGGCCAAGCAGCGCAAGAAGGCAGCCGAGAAGGGGCAGGCCGAGGACAAGCGGGCGAACGTCAACGCTGCGGTGAACATGCATTCGGGAGGCAGTCTCGGTGATGAGTAGATACGCAGCGCTGTCCCGCGAGGAACTCGCCCTCCTCGTCCCGGAGTTGCTGCTCATCGGTCAGTTGATCGACCGGTCCGGAATGGCTTGGTGCATCTCGTCGTTCGGCCGCGAGGAGATGCTGCAGATCGCCATAGAGGAGTGGGCCGGCGCCAGCCCGCTCTACACCAAGCGGATGCAGAAGGCGCTCAACTACGAGGGCGTCGACGTCGTCACGATCTTCAAGGGTTTGCAGCTGGACATCGGTGCGCCGCCGCAGTTCATGGATTTTCGATACACCGTGCACGACCGGTGGCATGGCGAGTTCCACCTCGACCACTGCGGCGCTCTGCTCGACGTGGAACCGATGGGCGAGGACTACGTGCGCGGGATGTGTCACGACATCGAGGATCCGACCTTCGACGCCACCGCGCTCGCCACCAATCGGCGATGCCAGGTGCGTCCGATCCACCGGCCGCCGCGCACACCATCAGACCGGCATCCGCACTGCGCGTGGACGGTGATCATCGACGACTCCCACCCCGAGGTGGACTTCATCCCGCAGCTCGACATCGTTGCCGCCACCAACGCGCACAATGTCGTGCTCGAGCCGATCGACCCCGAAGAAGAAGGGCGCGCGGACTATTCCGGACCGCTGGTGTCCGACGTCGACTTCGCTGCGTTCTCCCATTCGGCGCTGGTGCGCATCGCCGACGAGGTGTGTCTGCAGATGCACCTGTTGGTGCTGTCATTCAATCTCGCGGTCCGTGCGCGCGCCAACGGCGATTCCGCGCTGGAGGAATCGATCCGATACAAGGCGCTGACCGGTATCGCCGGGGTGGCCGCCGACCGTATTCGCGCAGCGTTGGGAATCCCCGCCGACGCCAAGGGCGCGTTGCGGGTGCTGGAACTGCACCCGCTGCTCAACCCTGCGGCCTACGTCTTCGCCGACATCGATCCCGAGTACGTTCATGTGCGGCGTTCGCCGGCCCACGACGACGGAGCATGGATCTCGCTGGTATCGCCGGCGGCCGACCGGCCGGTTCAGGCGATGGTCCAGGCGGTCGACCCACATCTGCGGGCCGAGCTGAGCGGCACCGAATTCGACTGGACGGTCCGGGTGGTCACCACCGACACCGCTGCCGAGGAATTCTCCGAGGTCTCGGTGTGCAAGGTCTCGGGTGGGGCATCCTGGGTCTTCGAGGACCGGAAGTCGCTTCCGCTGACAGTGGTCTAGCTCGGCCGCAGCGCATTGCCGACCCACCTGCGCAGGTAGGCCCGAAGATCGTCACCCCGACGCGGCGGTCGGCCCGGGTCGATGACGAACGACTGGATGATGCGCAGCAGGTGCTCGGACAGCTCGTCGATGTCGGCCACGTCGTAACCCGCTGCGGCCCAGTCGACGTCGAGTCGCTGCACCATGTCGCGGGCGAAGCGCAGCGCGACATCGGAGGTGACTGATTCGACATGCCGGGATCCGCCGGGCACCATGATCAAACCGATGTACTTCTCCCGCGGCAGCCATTCCAGTGCGGTGGCCACGGCTTCGGTGACCGCCTCGGGCGGGCTGGTGAGACCCGCGACGTGCTCGGTCAATCGGTCCAGGAATCCGTCGACCGCATGCACCGCCGCGGCGACCAACAGCGCCTCGGTGCTGGCGAAGTATCGATAGACGGTCTGGCGGGTCACCCCGACCGTGCGGGCCACGTCGCTGATGCTGAAGTCCGCGCCATGAAGTTCGATGGTCTTGCCGGCCGCGTCGAGGATGCGTGCGATGGCCTCGTCATCCGAGGCCGGTTTGGCTCCGGACCAACCGTGGGTGCGCACGGATGCACTCTAGCCACCGTCAGCAGTCACCGTTGAGGCTGCGCTGGCGGCGGGCGTCACTCGCACTTTCCCGCCGTGGATGCACTCTCAACGCAGGTTCTAGCGGTAGGAGACCTGGAGTTCCTTGACGCCGTTGATCCACCCTGAGCGCAGCCGCTTCGGCTCTGCCAGTTTGGCGATGTCGGGAACCTGGTCGGCGAGCTCGTCGAAGATCAGTTTGATCTCCATGCGGGCCAGGTTGGCCCCGATGCAGTAGTGGGCGCCGTTACCGCCGAATGACAGGTGCGGGTTGGGATTACGCAGAATATCGAACTCGAACGGCCGGTCGAAGACGTCCTCGTCGAAGTTCGCCGAGCTGTAGAACAGCCCCGCGCGCTGGCCTTCCCGGATCGTCACCCCGCCCAGTTCGACGTCCTCCAGGGCGGTGCGCTGAAAGCAGTGCACCGGAGTGGCCCACCGGATGATCTCATCGATTGCGCTGTCGGGGCGTTCCCGCTTGAACAACTCCCACTGGTCCGGATTGTCGAAGAACGCGTTCATGCCGTGGGTCATCGCGTTGCGGGTGGTCTCGTTGCCGGCCACCGCCAGCAGGATCACGAAGAACGCGAACTCCACGTCCTCCATCGCCTCGCCATCGATGTCGGCCTGGACCAGCCGCGTCACGATGTCGTCGGCAGGACAGCGGCGCCGTTCCTCAGCCATCGTGTACGCGTAGCCCATCAGTTCTGCGTTGGCGGTTGTCGGGTCGGAGTCGAAGTCCGGGTCGTCGGTGTTCATGATGCTGTTCGTCCAATGGAAGAGCCGCTCGCGATCCGCCTCCGGTACCCCGATCAGATCCGCGATGGCCTGGAGCGGCAGGTTCATCGCGACGTCGGCGACGAAGTCGCCGGAGCTCTTGGCGGCCGCGGCGGCGACGATCTCCCGGGACGCGACGGCCAGCTTCTCCTCGAGCGCGGCGACGGCGCGCGGGGTGAACAGCCGCGACACGATCTTGCGTAGCCGGGTGTGTTCAGGTGCGTCGTGGTTGATCAGCAACGCCTTGGTCAGATCCAGCTGTTCTGCGGTGACCCCGTCGGGCAGCCGCATCACCGCACCCTTGCGGTTGGTCGACCACTGCCCGCTGTTGCGGGAGATGTCTTTGATGTCGGCGTGACGGGTGATCACCCAGTAACCGCCGTCGTCGAAGATTGTGTCGGTCTGCTCGTTCCACCAGACCGGCGCGGTCTTGCGCAGCTGCGCGAACTCCCCGACGGGGATGCCTTCGACGAGGACGTCGGGGTCGGTGAAGTCATAGCCCGGGGGCAGGAATGGGCAGTTCGCAGCGGTGGTCATGGTGATCGCTCCTGTGTGACGTAACGCACTCCGTTCTGACCATACATCAGTAATGCTGACTGTATGGCCGGGATGGCTGCCTCGCGTGGCGGGCGGGCATTAGGGTGGTGACCTGTGCACGTCCTGGTAGTCGGATCCGGAGCCCGTGAACATGCGCTGCTGCTTGCGCTGCGCCGAGACCCGGAGGTCGACACGGTGTCGGTCGCGCCCGGCAATGCCGGGACCGCGGCCGTGGCCGACCAGTACGAGGTCGACGTGACGTCCGGCGAGGACGTCACCGCGCTGGCCACCCGGATCGGCGCCGATCTGGTCGTCGTCGGACCCGAGGTGCCGTTGGTGCTCGGGGTTGCCGACGCAGTACGCGCGGCCGGAATCGCCTGCTTCGGCCCGACCAAAGAGGCCGCCCGCATCGAGGGGTCGAAGGCGTTCGCCAAAGACGTCATGGCGGCTGCCGGCGTGCGGACGGCGACCAGCGAGATCGTCGACAACCCCGCCCACCTCGACGCCGCCCTCGACCGCTTCGGCCCCGGGGGCGGGTTCGCGGCCTGGGTGGTCAAGGACGACGGTCTGGCCGCCGGCAAGGGGGTGGTGGTCACCGCTGACCGCGATGCCGCCCGCGCACACGCCGCGAGCCTGCTCGAGGCCGGTCACCCGGTGCTGCTCGAGTCTTTTCTCGACGGCCCCGAGGTGTCGCTGTTCTGCGTCGTCGACGGCGACGTCGTCGTCCCGTTGCTGCCCGCTCAGGACTTCAAGCGGGTCGGTGACGGGGACAGCGGACCCAACACCGGCGGCATGGGCGCTTACACCCCGTTGCCGTGGCTGCCCGACGAGGTGACGACAGGCATCGTCGACGAGATCGTCAAACCCGTTGCCGCGGAATTGGTCAGCCGCGGCTGCCCGTTTTCGGGGTTGCTGTATGCCGGGCTGGCTGTCACCTCACAGGGGCCCGCGGTGGTCGAATTCAATTGCCGCTTCGGCGATCCGGAGACCCAGGCGGTCCTGGCTCTGCTCGAGTCCCCGCTCGGTCAACTGCTGCGTGCCGCCGCCACCGGTGAACTGTCCGGCCAACCGCCTCTGCAGTGGCGGGACGGCGCGGCGGTCGCGGTGGTGCTGGCCGCCGAAAACTACCCCGGCCGGCCGCGAGTGGGTGACGTCATCCAGGGCGCGGACGGCGACGGCGTTCTGCACGCGGGTACCGCCCGTCGCGACGACGGCGCCGTGGTGTCCTCCGGCGGCCGAGTGCTCTCGGTGGTCGGCGTCGGTGACGACCTGGCCGCGGCGCGCGACGCTGCATACGCCCGGATCGGCTCGATCCGCCTGGCCGGCAGCCACTTCCGCAGTGACATCGGCCTGGCCGCGCAGGAGGGCCAGATCTCGGTCTAGGCCGTCAGTAACGGCGCCGCCCAGACCAACTCCGGGCTGAGCTGCGACGACCAGTACGCAGCGTTGTGGCCACCGGGTGTGAAGCCGCCCGCCGGCGGATTCGGCAGCTGGGCGATGAACTGCCGGGTCGCCGCGGAAAACGGGTCGTCGTCACCGCAGTCGATCCGCAACGGAATGTCGTCGAGTGGCGCCAGCCCCCACACGCTGTTGGCGGCATAGTCGTCGGGTCCGTCGAACGCCCCCGGGGCGGCGGCACCGGCACTCGTCCACAGCGCCGGGCTCACCGCGCAGATTGCCGCGGTGCGTGCCGCGCCGAGTCGGGAACCCAGCAGCATCGCGCCGTATCCGCCCATGGACCAACCGAGGAAGGCCACCCGCGACGTGTCCAGACCGTGGTCGGCGAGCAGCGGGAGGAACTCGTCGAGCACCATCGCCCCCGAGTCGTCTCCGGAGGCCCGTCGGTGCCAATAGCCGTTCCCCCCGTCGACGGCGGCCAGCGCGAACGGAGCCACCCCGGCGGCCACCGCGTCGGCCAGAAACCGTTCGGCCCCCATCGACATCACCGTCTGCGCATTGGAGTCCTTGCCGTGCAGAAGGATCACTGGACGCAGCGGCTCGGTCTGCCCCGGCGGGCGCGCGATGATCCAGTTGGTCACCACGCCGCCGCGGGCCACCGATGTGAACGACCCCGACTCGTACGTCGGGCGCGGTGGTGCCAGAGGTGCTGGCGGTACGGCTGCGGCGGGGGTGCTCGCCAGAGCGGAGCCCGCGGTGCAGGCGCCCAGCGCCGCGAGTCCGGCGCGTAGCCCCAGTCCCAGTGCCGCGCGGCGGTTGATGGCAGACATGCGCGCCATCATGCCACCGGTCCGAGCTGAGGATTAGCTGGTGATTGGTCAAAAGGCCGATGCGCAAACCCTGTGACTGGCAGCATGCAAAGAGTGACGGCTGCGGTCACTCCCAAGGGAGAACGACGGCGGTGTGCGCTGGTCAGCGCCGCTGCCGATCTGCTCTGCGAGGGTGGCTTCGACGCGGTACGCCACCGAGCCGTCGCGCGCCGGGCCGGGCTCCCGCTGGCGTCGACGACGTACTACTTCTCGTCGTTGGACGATCTCATCGCCAAGGCGGTCGAGTACGTCGGAACGCAGGAGACGCAACAGCTTCACGACAAGGTCGCCATGCTGTCTCGGCGCCGGCGCAGTGCGGAGTCGATCGCCGACATTCTCGTCGACCTGCTCGTCGGCGACAGCCCAGAACGGGTCAGCGAATATCTGATCTCGCGTTACGAGCGGTTGATCGCCTGTGCCCGGCAGCCGGGTTTGCGCAATGTGCAGCGTCATGTCCTCAAGCAGCGCACCGAGGCCGTCGTCGAGATCATCGAAAGGTCCGGCAGATGTGTGCGCCCCGAGTTGGTGAGCGCTCTCGTCTGCGCGGTCGACGGAGCCGTGGTCGCCGCGCTCGTCGGTGACGGGGTGAGTCCGCGCGAGACGGCCAGAGCGACGTTGATCGGCGTGATCGACGTGCTGGCACCGATCGTCTCGTTTGCGAAGTGACCAGCTTGGTTACTTCCCTCTCCGTGGCGATCCGGAAATCCCTGGGGGGCGTCGTCGACACGGCGCTGGACCGGTCGGTCGTGCTGGGCTATACCAAGCTCGGCTCCGGTGTGCGTCGCCTGTGGTGGCCGGCCGATCCGGCGGCGAACGCCATGGCCGGCAAGCGGGTGGTGGTCACCGGCGCGACGTCCGGCATCGGGGAGGCAATGGCCGGTAGCTTCGCGCGACTCGGCGCCACCGTGCACCTGCTCGGCCGCGACGCCGCGAAGGTGTGCCGCAGCGCTGGCGCGGTCCGCGCCTCGGTCCCCGATGCGGAGGTCGTCGAAGAAGTCTGCGACGTTTCCGACCTCGACGCGGTACGGGCTTGGACGACGGATCTGGCCGGCCGCATCGACGCGCTGCACGGCGTGGTCCACAACGCGGGCCTGATGCCCAAGCGTCGCGACGAGACTGGGCAGGGGCATGAGATCCAGCTCGCGTGCCATGTCCTGGGTCCACACCTGATGACTGTGCGGCTGCTCGATCTGCTGCAGGTACCGGACCGGGCTGCCGTGGTGTTCATGTCCTCTGGAGGGATGCACACCGAACCGCTGCGGACCTGGTCGGTTGACGAACTCGAATCCCGCGACGGCCCCTACAACGGCGTCCGGACCTATGCACGGACCAAGCGGATGCAGGTTGTGCTCGCCGGTGAATGGGCGAAGGCCCTGGCCGGCAGCGGCATTCATGTCTACAGTGCCCATCCGGGGTGGGTTGAGACGCCGGGGGTCGCCGAAGCCCTGCCGGTGTTTCGGAGTGTCACCAAGCCGTTGCTGCGGCACGCCGAGGACGGAGCCGACACCGCGGTGTGGCTGGTGGCGACGTGCCCCGAGTCCAAGCCGGGTCACTTCTGGCACGACCGCGCGCAGCGGCCGACGACGTTCGGTTGGCAACGCCGCCAGGACCCGCGAGCCGTCGCTGCCCTTCTCGACGAGGTGTCAGCGCTGACGGGCACCGAGCACAGCGTAGTGTCCGGGCACAACTAATCATCTGGGGGAGGCGCGATGTCGGAGTCGGTCGCAGGTCAGCAGACCGCCGAGAACACCCCGGAGCTCAAGCGTGTGATGGGCCCGGGGTTGCTGCTGTTGTTCGTCGTCGGTGACATCCTCGGCACCGGCGTCTACGCACTCGTGGGCGATGTGGCGGGTGAAGTTGGTGGGGCGGCGTGGCTTCCGTTCCTGGTGGCCTTCGCCGTGGCCACCGTCACCGCATTCAGCTACCTGGAGCTGGTGACCAAATATCCGCAGGCCGCGGGCGCAGCGTTGTACGCGCACAAAGCATTCGGCATCCACTTCATCACGTTCATCGTCGCGTTCGTGGTCATGTGCTCCGGAATCACCTCGGCCTCAACGGCATCACGTGCCTTCTCAGCGAATTTCTTCGAAGGCATCGGCGTGGCTGAGCCGTCGAAGCTCGGGGTGGCGCTGCTTGCCCTGGGATTCATGGCGGCGCTGGCGGCGATCAACTTTCGTGGTGTCGGTGAGAGCATCAAGCTCAACGTGGTGCTCACCATCGTCGAGATCACCGGCCTCGTCGCCGTGATCATGGTCGGCATGTGGGCCTTCAGCGGCGGTGACGTCGACTTCTCGCGGGTCGTCGCGTTCGACACCGCCGACCAGAAGAACACCTTCATGGCCGTCACCGCAGCGACGTCCCTGGCGTTCTTCGCCATGGTCGGCTTCGAGGACTCGGTCAACATGGCCGAGGAGACCAAAGACCCCGTCAAGACGTTTCCGAAGATTCTGCTCTCCGGTCTGTCGATCGCCGGGATCGTCTACATCCTGGTGTCGATCGTGGCCGTCGCGCTGGTGCCCGTCGGCGAACTGCAGGCCAGCGACACCCCACTTGTCGAGGTGGTGAAGGCGGGCGCACCCGGGCTGCCCATCGACGAGATCTTCCCGTTCATCACCATGTTCGCCGTGTCGAACACCGCGCTGATCAACATGCTGATGGCCAGCCGCTTGATCTACGGGATGGCCCGTCAGCATGTGTTGCCACCGGGACTCGGGGTGGTCCATCCCACCCGTCGCTCGCCCTGGGCGGCCATCATCTTCACCACCGTGATCGCGTTCGGTCTGATCACCTACGTCTCGACCGCTGCCAGCGACAACGCGATCTCGGTGCTCGGCGGCACCACGAGCCTGCTGTTGCTGGCGGTGTTCGCGGTGGTCAACGTCGCCGTGCTGGTGCTGCGGCGCGACGTCCGGCAGGCCGGCGGCTACTTCAAGACCCCGACGGTGCTGCCGGTCATCGGGTTCCTCGTTTCGCTGTATCTCGTGACGCCGCTGTCGGGCCGACCCGCGCAGCAGTACCTCGTTGCCGGGGCTTTGGTCGTCATCGGCATCGCGTTGTTCTTCGTCACCCAGTTGATCAACCGTCAGCTCGGCATTCGCGACGGGCACATCACCGACCCGACGCACCTGGGGTCCGGGCCGGACTGAGCGGCAGTCGGGCGCTCGCCGTCACTCCGAGTGCCAGCCCGTCGCGCCGAATGCTCGGGTAACCGTGGTGCGCTCGGGGGAGCTCGCTTCCGAGGCGCTGCGGGCCTCAGTCCAGCTCGCCGGCCGTCAGAGGTGGTCGCACTTATCCACAGGGCGCCCAGCTTGTCTTGGCAGCGTGTCGGCGGATCGACGTAGAATCGAACACATGTTCGACGAATCGCTGCCGGAGATTCCCGCGCTCGGGGAACTGAGTGCGCGCGAGCTCGTCGACGCGGCGCGGGGCTGGGCGCGTGCGGAGAACGCGGCGGGCGCGCGCAAGCTGGCGGTGATGGCCGAACTGTTCGCCCGCCGCACCGGTCTGGCTGCTGAGGATCGAGAAGACTGGTGGGTCGATCCGGATGCCGCGGTGGCCGCCGAGCTGGCCGCCGCTCTCGATCTGACGCAAGGGCTGGCGTTGGCTCAGACCCACCGCGGGGTGGCATTGCGTGACCGGCTGCCCAGAGTGGCGGCGCTGTTCGAGGCCGGCCTGATCAACGACATCCTGGTGCGCGCCATCGTGTGGCGCACCTACCTGATCGACGACGAGACCGCGATGGGGGCCGTGGACGCAGAACTCGCCGAGGTGATCACCGGCTGGGGACCTCTGTCGGCGCCCAAAGTCGAACGTGCCATCGACGCGATCGTCGACCGCCACGACCCGGGGGCGCTGCGACGCAGCCGCGAATCGGGCTCGTCACGCACGGTGGAATTCGGCGGCCCGAAAGACGTTCCGGGCATCACCAGTCTGTACGCGCGAATGAATGCCGCCGACGCCGCAGCTATGAGAGCGCGGGTGGAGGACCTGGCTCACAGCGTCTGCGAGGCTGACCCGCGCAGCCTCGACGAGCGACGCAACGACGCCTTCGCGGCCCTCGGTCTCGAGATGGACAGCCTGCCTTGTCAGTGCGGCACGGAGGGCTGCGAGGCGGCTGGCAGGCGGCCCGCCCGCGACACCACCATCTACGTCATCGCCGAGCGGGCCGCCATAGCCGAAGCGGCGGATGCCTTCGATCTCGATGCCGCTCACAGGCTCGACGATGCCCAGCGCGATTGCGAGGAAGTGACGCGCGACAGGGCGGCTGGACCGGATGTGGCTGGGTCGGCTGAGCCGGACGTGACGGGCGCGGCCGAATGCAAGGCGCCGAAGGCTCCGCCAGCCTTCATATTCGGTGCCGGTGTCACGCCGAACTGGCTCCTGGCGCAGGTGATGGACGGCGCCCGGTTCCGTGAGGTGTTCCACCCAGGGATCACCGATCCCGAACCCGGCTACACTCCATCTGCCGCCACCGCCGCTTTCGTCCGCTGTCGTGACCTGACCTGCCGGTTCCCGGGCTGCGATCGGCCCGCCTCGCTGGCCGACATCGACCACACGGTGCCTCATCCGCTCGGGCCGACTCACCCGTCGAACCTCAAGTGCCTGTGCCGTTTTCATCATCTGCTGAAAACCTTCTGGAACGGGCCAACCGGTTGGCGCGACCGTCAACTGCCCGACGGCACCGTGATCTGGACCAGTCCAACGGGGCACGTCTACACCACCAAGCCGGGCAGCGCCTTGCTGTTTCCCTCGTTGTGCCGGCCCACCGGCGAGCTGTGGCCGGGCGATCCGCCGCAACCCGACTCCAGTGACGCGCGCGACGCGCTGATGCCGCGGCGTCGACAAACCCGTGCGCAGAACAGGATCCGGGCCATCGCTGCGGAGCGCAAGCTCAACGAAGAGCGAGCCGCCGAGCACAACAAACCGCCGCCGTTCTGACCGGGCCTTCGCCCGCGCTGCAGCCGGGCCTAATCGGCTTTGCCGGATTCGATATTGGAGATCCGGGCAAACCTGTTGTGCAGCAGCTTCGTACGATGCGCATTGCCGGGTAGGTCGATGTAGCGGGTACCGAACACCGCCAGCAGCACGTCGTCGAGACGACGCACCGCGCCGGCCGGATAGTGGTAGCCCATCGAGGCGTTCACCCGGTCGGTGTCCACACCGTTGAGCACAGCGTCCACCTCGTCGACCGAGTCGATCCCGAGGTCCAGCAACAGTCCGGCGATCCAGGCGTAATGGTCGGTCCGCGACCACCCCGCCTCCGGGAACCGGTTGCCGAGGTAAGCCAAGCGGTTGTGCGCCACCTCGGCGATTTGCACATCCCGCCGTGCCGCGGTATCGCCCAGAGCGATGGTATACACCGGTGCGTTCAGCTTTTGGAAGCTGTAAACTGGATTGACTCCGCGGTTGTACCGGCCGTCACTGGCCACCACGACGGCACCCAAATTGCGGTTGCTGTACGTAGCGTAGAGCTCGTCGAGAAGGGCTGTGTAATCGGTGGTTT
>MDTD01143310.1_pt1 | contig 17903 bp, 20 predicted proteins | sample 811221 | NCBI WGS metagenome assembly MDTD01 (sample SAMN05326646, study PRJNA326480) | marine metagenome | isolation source: seawater | place: Pacific Ocean: South West | collected 2011 | reverse complement strand
TCTTGGCAACATCCTTCAGAATTTATTCAGATAAAAAAAAGAAAAAAAGCAAAATTTCTAGATAAGAATTTAGATACATATCGTCAGAAATATAAAAAATATTATTTTATAAGTGGAGCTATATATATGACTGAAATAGATTATTTTCTTAAAAAAAAAAGATTTATTACTAATAAATCTTTACCATTTATAATGTCACAAGAAACATTAATTGATATTGATAATGATTTTCATTTAAAAGTTGCTAGAGGCTTATACAAATCTTAAAATTTATACGATGATTAAGATTTTAAAAAATATTCTTCTAATTAAAAAAATGAATTTTAAAAAATATGAAAATAAGGATGTCATTTTATATGATAATTCTTTTAGTGAGATTTTTGAAAAAATGATTTCTAAAGAAAACTTTATAATATTATTTACTAGATACGAATATGTAAATTTAAGAATTATTATAAAATTATTATTTACACTTAGATTAAATAGCCTCAATTATGTTTTAGAAATTATTAAAGAAGTAAATCCTAAAATAGTAGTTACCTTTACAGATAATGATGAAAAATTTTGGCTTTTAAAGAAAAAAATAAATAACCCAAAAATTAAATTTATTATAATCCAAAATGGATGGAGAGTAAATATTTTTGAAGATATTAAAGTATTATCAAATGACTACAGTTTAGATGATATGTTTTTTTTTAATAAAAATATTTCAAATTTATATTCAAAATTTATCAAAGGTAAAACTCATTATTTAGGCTCTTTCGTAAATAATTATTTTAATACATACAATGAAGTAAAAAAATCTGAAAAGAAATCTATTCTATTTATATCTCAAATAAATCCCTATAAAAATAGTGAAGATGAATTTTTAAGAAGGATAAAGAAAAAAAATTTTTCATGGAAACAATTCTACGAGGCAGATTTTATTGTTCTCAAGTTTCTTAGTGATTATTGTTATAAAAAAAATATAGCATTAAATATTATGGGTAGAAATTATGAAAATAGATTTAAAGAAAAAAATATTTTTCAAAAATTTTTAGGCCATGACAATTTTAATTATATAGAAAATAAAGAGAATTTTTCTCAGTATCAAACAATTTCAGAGTTTGATTTATTAATTTATTTAGACTCTACTCTTGGATATGAGGCTATATCAAGAAAAATCAAAACTTGTGCATTTACTATAAGAGGGAATGTTCTTGGATTAGATAATGATGAGTTCAAATTTGGTTGGCCTGCAATTTTTGATAATAATGGTTTTTTTTGGACTAATCAAAAAAATAATGAGATATTTGAAAAAATCATTGATCGAGTTAATTCAATTTCTCAAAAGGACTGGATATCGAAAACCGATAATTTAAGAGACGAATTAATGATTTATTCTCAAAAAAATGAAATATTTTCTAATTATTTGAAAGAAAATACTATAAAAACAAATTTTGGTTAATAATATTTATGATTAAATCAATATTAATTACAGGTGGAACAGGATCTTTCGGACAAGCTTTTGTCAAAACAATATTGAGTAGATATAAAAATATCAAAAGATTAGTAGTATTCAGTAGAGATGAACAAAAACAATTTTTTATGTCGCAAAAATTTACAGAAAAAAAATATCCATCTTTAAGATTTTTTATTGGAGATGTAAGAAATAGGGATAGGTTAAGAAGAGCATTAGATGGTATTGATTGTGTAATACATGCAGCAGCGCTTAAACACGTTCCGGCTGGAGAATATAATCCTATTGAGTTTATTCAGACAAATATTATTGGAGCTCAAAATTTAATTGAAGCTTGTATTGATGCACAAGTAAAACAGGTAGTTGCATTATCTACTGACAAGGCTGCTGCACCTATAAATTTATATGGTGCAACAAAACTATGTAGTGATAGATTATTTATTTCAGCTAATGATTATTCGGGCCACTCAGTAAATTTTTCAGTGGTTAGATATGGAAATGTATTTGGCTCTCGAGGATCAGTAGTCCCATTATTTTTAGAAAAAAAAAAAGAAGGAGTCCTACCAATTACACATAAGGACATGACAAGATTTAATGTGACTTTAAAAGATGGAGTTGAAATGGTCCTTTGGGCAATAAAGAATTCTTTAGGTGGAGAAATATTTGTTCCAAAAACATCATCTTATAAATTATTGGATCTTGCAAAAGCTATAAGTCCAAAATGTAAGATAAAAGTTATAGGAATTAGACCTGGTGAAAAAATTCATGAAGAATTAATTACAAAAAGCGATAGTTTTTCAACCGTCGATCTTGGCAAATATTTTGCAATTTTGCCTAATTCTAATAAGAAAAATATAGACAGTTATTTGAAAAAAAAAGGTGGCAAAAAGGTTAATATACAAAGTTATAATTCAAAAGATAATAATAATTATCTTAATGTTAAACAAATTCAAAATTTGTTAAAAGATTATTTGGATCAAAACTAGTTGAATAAAAAATTCATACCCTATAGCAAACATAGTATCAATAAATTTGATATAAAAAGTGTTATCTCAGTTTTAAAGAGTGGTTGGTTAACTCAAGGACCTAAAGTACCTTTATTTGAAAAAAAAATATCAAAATATGTTGGCGCCAAATATGCTATTGCTGTAAATTCTGCAACCAGTGGACTTCACTTGTGTTGTAAAGCATTAGGTGTAAAAAAAAATGATATAGTTTGGACAACTTCTAACACTTTTATTTCAACAGCAAATGTAGCGTTATTATGTGGAGCAAAAATTGATTTTGTTGATATAGATATAAATACGAATAACATCTGTATTCAAAAGTTAAAAGAAAAATTAGAAAAAACCAAAACTAAGAATTTACCAAAAATTTTAATCCCAGTTCATATTGGAGGATACTCTTGTGATATGAAAAAAATATCTGATTTATCAAAAAAATATAATTTTAAGGTTATTGAAGATGCCTCTCATGCTTTAGGAAGTAAATATTATAACCACAAAGTAGGAAGTTGTAAATTTAGTGAAATGACCGTTTTTAGTTTTCACCCTGTAAAAAATATTACTACAGGTGAGGGAGGAATGATTTTGACAAATAAAAAGATATTAAGTGATAAAGTAAGATCACTCAGAACTCATGGAATAAATTATGATACTACAAAATTTGAAAATAAATTGTCTAATTTAAAGGGTTATTATCAACAGATAGATTTAGGTTTAAATTACAGAATGTCTGATATATCTGCTGCTTTGGGAATAAGTCAATTAAAGAGACTTAAAGTATTTTTAAAAAAAAGAAATCTTATCGCTAAATATTATGATAAAGAATTAGAAAATTTACCTTTAATTAAACCAATAATTAATAAAAATTATTATTCGGCATTTCACTTATATATTATTAAAATAAATACCAAAAATAGTTTTGTTTTAAGAGATAGAATTTTTAACAAATTATTAAAATCAAATTTTAAGGTTAATATCCACTACATACCAGTTCATACACATCCATATTATAAAAAACTTGGTTTTAAAAAAAATCAATTCAATGATTCTCTTAAATATTATAAGACTGCAATAAGTATTCCTATATTTCCTGACTTAAGAAAGAAAGATCAAAATAGAATTATACAAATTATAAAATCTTTTTTTATTAATGAATTCAAATAAAATAATATTGGGAACTGCTCAATTTGGACAAAAATATGGAGTTACAAATACAAATATAGTTACTTACAGTGAGATAAAAAAAATAATTTCTACTTGTAAAAAAAATAAAATTAAATTTATTGATACTGCTCAAGGATACGGTAACAGCGAAAAAATATTAGGATCTTTAAGTTTGAATAAAATAAAAATAATTACTAAAATAAAAATAGGAACAAAAACTAATATTGAAAAGCAAATTAATATTTCGAGAAAAAAATTAAGATTAAAAAAACTTTACTGTGTTTTAATACATAACTGTGAGTCATTATTAAAAAAAAATGGACATGATTTGTTCAGAAAATTATTTGATTTAAAAAAGAGAAATTTAATTTCTAGAATTGGTATTTCAATTTATGATCCAAAAGAATTTATTAAATTGAAAAAAAAAGGTTATAGATTCGATATAATTCAGATCCCTTATTCAATTTTTGATAAAAGATTTTCAAGAAATAATATTTTAGAAGATATGAAAAAAACTGGAGCCGAAATACATGCAAGATCTATCTTTTTGCAGGGCCTACTATTAGAAAATAAAAAAATTCCTATTAAATTCAAAAAATGGTCAACAGTATGGAATAAATGGAACTCATTTATAAATAAAAATAATTATAAAAGATCAAATGTTTGTTTAAGCTTTGTATTGGCAAATAGATATATTGATAAAATTATTTTAGGATTTTCTTCAAATAAGGAAATAAAAGAAATATTTTTAAATTTTAAAAAAATAAATTTTAAGCTAATAGATAAAAATTTTACGAACGATATAAAATTAATAAACCCTAATTACTGGAAATGAAAAAAAAAAATTTAGCAATTATACAAGCTAGAATTACATCAAAGCGATTTCCAGAAAAAGTTTTAAAAAATGTGGGAAATGAAATTATATTAGAAAGAATTTATAGGAATGTTCTGAAATCAAAAAAAATTGATAAAGTAGTTGTTTCAATACCAAATAACAGGAAAAACTTAAAATTAAAAAAATTTTTAATATTGAAAAATTTTAATTTTTTTTGTGGTAGTGAAAATGATGTTTTATCAAGATTTTATAATACAGCAAAAAGATTTAAAGCAAATACAATTGTAAGAATAACTGCCGATTGTCCTTTTACCGATCATAAAATTATTGATCAGATGTTAGAGATTTTTGCTAATTCAAATATCGATATTTTATCTAATGTAATTAAACCCACTTTTCCTGATGGTTTAGATATTGAAGTTTTTAATTTTAAATCTTTAAAAATCGCAAATAATTTTGCCAAAAGTTTATATGATAGAGAACATGTAACATCATACATGTACAAAAAAAAATTTTTTATTAAGAAAAATTTTGAATATAAGTCAAATTATTCTAACTTACGATTTACTATTGATGAAAAAAAAGATCTTGCATTAATGAATCAAATTATTAACAAGATTAAAAGTAAAAAATTTGATTGGAAAAGTTTGATTAAAACAGTTAAGAACGATAAAGATTTAATGAAAAGAGCACAATTTTTTAAAAAAAAAAAATACAAAAAATTAGATACTGGACCAGAGTTATGGAATAGGGCGTTAGGATTAATACCTGGTGGAAATATGCTTAAGTCTAAAAATCCAGATTTATTTTTACCAAATAAGTGGCCTACATACTTTTCAAAAACGTCAGGATGTGTTGTTTGGGATTTAGATAATAAAAAATATTATGACATTTCATTAATGGGTGTTGGTACAAATATACTTGGCTATTCTAATAAAAAAATTGATAACGCAGTTCATAAAGTAATTGATCAAGGTAATATTTCCACATTGAATTGCCCTGAGGAGGTAGAGTTAGCAAAAAAATTGACTGAAATGCATGAATGGTCAGATATGGCCAAGTTTTGTCGAACTGGCGGTGAAGCAAATGCAGTTGCTGTTAGATTGGCTAGAGCATATACAGGCAGAGAAAAAGTTGCAATATGTGGATATCATGGATGGCATGATTGGTATTTAGCTTCAAACCTTAAAAATAAAAAAAATTTAGATAGTCATTTATATCAAAACTTAAAGATTAAAGGTGTCCCAAAAAGTTTAAAATCTTCAGCTTTTCCATTTAATTTTAATTCTTTAAAAGAAATAAAAAAAATAGTTTCACAAAATAATTTAGCTGCAATCGTGATGGAGGTGTCAAGGAATTTTAGACCTAATATAAATTTTTTGAAAGAAATTCGAAAATTAAGTCAAAAAAAAAATATTGTTTTAATATTTGATGAATGTACGTCTGGATTTAGAGAAACATACGGTGGGTTACATAAAAAATATAAAATAAATCCTGATTTAGCTATATTTGGAAAAGCTTTGGGGAACGGTTACGCAATTACATCTATTATTGGTAAAAAAAATATTATGAGATTTGCCAATGAAACTTTTGTAAGTAGTACTTTCTGGACTGAAAGAATTGGATATGTTGCTGCATTAAAAACTTTAGAAGTAATGAAAAATGAAAAATCTTGGAAAATAATTACAAATACTGGTTTAAAAATAAGAGATAAATGGAAAAAAATTGCAAAAAAAAATAAGCTTAAAATTAAGATATATGGTCTACCATCTCTTTCAAGATTTGAAATTAAATCAGAAAATTGGATTAAATATAAAACATATATAACTCAAGAAATGTTAAAATCAGGTTTTTTAGCGTCTGATACAATTTACTTTTCTATCGCTCACACAGATCAAATTTTAAAAAAATATCTTATTAAATTAGAAAGTATTTTTGCCGTTATTGGAAAATGTGAAAAATCTATTGAGAATATTGATAATTTAATTGAAAATCAGGTCTCAAAATTAAATATGAAAAGGATGAATTAAATGAAAAAAATAAATAATAAAATAAAGATTATAAATGAAATAAAAAAAGTTAGAAGCCATAATAATGTGAATTGGATGAATCTTATGAAGATTGCTTTTAAATATGCTCCACAAGAAGCAAAAAAATGCCTCAAACAAATAGATAAAAAAGATAAAAAAATAAATAATCTAATAAAAAAATTAATCAAATAGTTTACTTATTCATTATATGAGAGAGAATAATCACATTAGACCAGCTACGATCCATGATTTAGATTTAATATTCACTTGGTCTAATGACAAACAAGTAAGAAAAAATTCATTCAACAATTCAAAAATTAAATATAGTAATCATAAAATTTGGTTTAAAAAAAATATTAAAAAAAAATCAATATTTATATTTGCTAATGGTAAAAAGTTATTAGGTCTAATAAGGATCAGCGATTTTAATAAAGGTATTAAAATTAGTTATTCAATTTCTAAAGAAAATAGAGGAAAAAATCTTGGGTCTAAGATGATTAATTTTTTTTGTAATAAACTTAAAAAAAATAGAAAATTAAAAAAGAAAAAAATTTATGCATTTGTAATTAAAAAAAACAATGCCTCTAAAAAAACCTTGTTAAGATCTAGTTTTAATTATTTAGGAATAAGATATAAAAAAGAATGTTATATGAGAATAATTGATGAGAATTAAAAATTTAAATATAGGCTCAAAATATACGCCAAAGATAATTGCTGAAATGTCAGGTAATCACAAACAATCATTAAAGAGAGCTCTAAAATTAGTTGATATTGCAGCTAGTTGTGGTGTTCATTTTTTAAAACTTCAAACATTTAAAGCAGAAACTATGACTTTGAGACTTAGTAAAGGAAAATTTAAAATAAAAGATAAAAAAAGTTTATGGAAAAATAAAACATTGTACGATCTTTATAAAAAATCAGCTATGCCTTGGGAGTGGCATCAAAAAATAATTAATAGATGCAAAAAAAAAGGTTTAATATGTTTTAGTACTCCTTTTGATGAGAAATCTGTTGATTTTTTAGAAACACTTAACATTCCTCTTTATAAAGTAGCATCTTTTGAAATAACCCATCTTCCTTTAATTAAAAAAATTGCTCGAACAAAAAAACCAATAATTATTTCAACAGGAATGGCATCTAAAAAAGAAATTTCAGATGCTATTAAAGTAGTTAAAAAAGAAAAAAATAATAAAATTATTTTAATGAAATGTACCAGCGAGTATCCAGCTAATCCAATTTATTCTAATTTAAAAACTATAAAAGATATGAAAAAAAGATTTAATTGTGAAATTGGTTTATCAGATCATACAATTGGTATTGGAGCCGCAATATCATCAATAATTAATGGGGCAACAATTATTGAAAAACACTTCACAATTAGTAAAAAAGATGGTGGTATTGATTCACCTTTTTCTCTTGAACCAAATGAACTTAAAGCATTAGTTGAAGAAACTAAAAGAGCCTGGCTTTCCAATGGTAAGATTCATTACGGAGCAACAAGATATGAAAAAAAAAGTTTAGTATTTAGAAGATCTTTGTTTTTAAACAAAAATTTAAAAAAGGGTGAATTGTTAACTAATAAAGTTATTTCAATATTAAGACCTAAGATTGGACTCGATCCAAAAATGATTTACAAAATGATAGGAAAAAAAGCCATTAAAGACCTAAAAAAAAATACAGCAATTAAATCTGGAATGTTCAAGTAGAAAAGTAGTTGAGGTTATTTAGATGAAAAAAATAGTTACACCAAAAAGTTTTTATAATTCGCTTTATTCTAAAAAAGGGATCGAAGCTCAAAGAAAATATCCAAATGAAGAGCTTGTTAGATTTATGGGTAGAAATTTTTTTTACAAAAAAAATAACGATAGAAAAAAAATTAGATTATTGGAAACAGGTTGTGGGAGCGGTGGAAATCTAAAGATGCTAGCAAAAGAAAAATTTGATGTATATGGATTAGATAATAGTAATCAGGCTATTAATGTTTGTAAAAAAATTTTAAAATCTAAAAATCTAAAAGCAAAATTAAAGACTCAGGATATGGAAAATCTGCAATATCCAAAAAGTTCTATGGATGCAGTCATTGATATTTTTAGTAGTTGTTGTTTAGATCAATCTAGTGGATTAAAGTATATTAAAAAAGTACAAAAAATTTTAAAAAGGGGTGGAATTTTTTTTTCATACTTTCCAAGTAAAAATTCAGATACATGGACGCAAGAAAGAAATAAAAAAAACTTTATTGACCCTTACACATTAAAGGGAATTTTTCGAAAAACAGCTCCTTATTATGGAAATAATTATTCTCTAAGATTTTTGAGTGTTAATGAATATTCCAATATTTTAAAACGATCGAAGTTTAAAATTCAGTATCTAGAAACTACAAGTAGGACTTATAGATCACAGAAAGAATATTTTGAATTTATAGTAGTTGAAGCCAAAAAAATTTAATGAAAAAAAAAATTGCTATAATTGGTACAAGTCCAATAATGTCAATATTAGCAAAAGAATTATCACAAAAAAATGATGTAACTATTTTTGAAAAAGATAAAAAATTAGGTGGTGCATGGTCCTTATCAAAATATAAAGAAAATTTTTTTTCTGATAAAACAAATTTAATTGTTCCTAATAGAATTAGAGATATAAAATATCTTAATTCGATGAATTCTTACTTGAATAAAAGGCATAATATTTCTATCGAAAATTCCAAAGCTAAAATTTTTTTATCAAAAACTGCTGAGTATCGACCAAAATTATTTTATAAATATAATATTAATAAATTTTTAAAAAATAATTTCTTTAGAGAACTAAAAATTAAAAAAAAAGAAATTAAAAATATTAAAATTACTAATAGCAAAATACAAATCGCATCTTATGAATTTGATAAATTATTTATTCCAATGTATTCATCGATTAAAAAAATTCAAATAAATAACAAAATTTACAGGTCGAATTATAAAAAAATAACGAGTAAACATTTTTTTTTTATTACTAAAAAAATTAAATATAATAATTTTTTATACAAAGAAGATTTCAATGAAGTTTTTGATAGAGCACAGATTATTAAAAAGAATAAAATTTGTGCTTTTACAGGAAGAATTAGAAAGAAATATAAAAAAAAGAATAAAAATTTCTTATTGAAAAATTTAAATATAAATTATGAAAAAAATTTATTAACCAAAATTATATCTTATAGTAATTTTTATAGAGACGAAAAACAAAAAAAAAATCTTTTCAAAATTTGTAAAAAAACTAAATTGGTTGATTTAATAGATACTTCAAATTTTGTGACTGGATATTCTTTTATAAAAAAATATTTAAATGAAAAATAAAGATATTCTATTATTAGACAAAAAAGAATTATTCACATTGGATAAGAATTTTACTTTAAAAGAGATTAATTCAGATATTATAGAAAGCGAAATAGAACAAATTATATCAAATTTATGGAATAATACTTGCTCAATTGAAAAAGAATTAAGACCATTATTTTCATCTTTTCTACAAATTAATTTAATGCGAAAATTATATATATATTATTTTTCTTTATCTAATTTAAAAAAAGATTATTCAGAAATAAAAGTTTTAAATTCAAATATTTTAGTAGATATTATTGGACGTTACCTAGGATTTACTTTTAAAAAAAATTTAATAAATCATGATAGTGATTTTAATTTGAAAAGATATTATTCATTTTATGATGAAAAATTTGATATAAAAAAAAAGATTAAAAGTTTAATTAATTATTTTAATTCATTAATTGATTTTAAAAGCTACGATATTTTATTTTCTGATCAAAATAGGTTAAAAAGTGAGTTAAAGAATATAAAAAAATCAAAAATTATTTCTAAAATTTCTTCAAAAAACAAAATCAAACTAAACGTCGATATAGAACTATTAAAAAAAAAAATGAAAAATAATTTATCAATGGTAAATACCTCTATACCTAAAAATTTGATAGAAGAACTTCTAGAAAAAAGAATATTTGTTTACTTACCCCAAACACTTGAACGAATAGGTGAGATTTCTTATTATATTAAAAAAAAAAATATTAAGTTAGTTATTGCTTCAAGTTCAGTTCATGAGGAAGATATAGTACTTTTAGTTTCTGCTAAAATTTGTAAAATTAAAACTTTGTTAATAAATCACGGATTAGCCGGATGTAAAAATCAATTTTTAGATAATTACATTGATTATCAAGTTACTTTTTCTCCACAAGAGTATCAATATGATGGAGCACAATGTTTTGGTTTATCTCCAAATTGGCCTAAATTATGATTAAATTTAATACTATCATTTTACCACCTGACACACATCAATTTACAATAAAAGATAGATTGTATGATGAAAATTTTTTCTTTAATCAGATAGTAGATTTTTTTTATAAAATTAAAAAACCTAAAGAAAAAATTCTAATCAAATATAGGGAAAGTGGCCATAAAAATAAATTCCCAAATGAATTAGTGGTGTCAACCGACAAAGGAAAATTGTTAGATTATTGTGATAAAAATTGTAACGTTATTGGTCCAGTAAATTCAGCAACAATAGAGTGTTTACAATTTGGTTTAAAGTATTTTTGTTATAGATACGATCCTGGATTAAATAAAAATTTATCTCATGTATATACTTTAGACAATATATTGCATGTAGCAAATGATTTAAATCAAATAAAAGAAAATTTTAAAAAAAAAAATATTTTTAAAAATGATTATTCTGTAAGTGATTTAACACATAAAGATGGAAAAAATTTAGATAAAATTGTTGAGGAAATATTAAATAAAATATAAATAATGAAAAAAGAAATAAATTTTTTGATTATTGGTGCTCAAAAATCTGGCACAACATTTTTATATAACATTCTTAAAGTATCAAATAATATTTTTATGCCTCAAGAGAAAGAGCTACCTTTTTTTTTAAATAAAAATATCGATCAAAAAAATTATGAAAAATTTATTGATGAATATTTTTATGACTCAAAAGCTGATCAAACTATTGGTACCTCAACACCTCAATACATGATATATCCAGAATGTTTTAAAAGTATAAAGCAAACTCTACCAAATATAAAATTGATTGCTATTCTCAGAGATCCAATAAAAAGACTAATTAGTCATTATGATATGGCTTGTAGATTTGGAAAAGAAAATAGATCTTTAAACTCTGTTTTGGAAGATCAATTAAATAATATCGAGTTTTATCGGAATACTCCTTTTGACGATCCTACTGGAAAATATATTGTTGCAGGTGAATATGGCAGAATATTTTTACAATTACTTGAAAATTTTGATAAAAATCAGATTCATATTCTTTTATTTCAAGATTTAATTAACCAACCCAAGGTCGAAACAAAAAAGATAATGAATTTTTTAAATTTGAAAAGTGAAATAAATGAAATTAAAAAATTTAATAATATGCGTGGTGGAAAAAAAAAATTAATAAATATTGATATTTACAAAATCATCATTTTGTTTAATAAAATTGGAATTAAAAAGATTATTCCAAATTTTTTAAAAAAAAAAATTAAAAATCTTTTAAGCTTTGTTGATAATGTAAATGTTGATACAAAGACAAAAACCTCTATTGATCAAATAAGACCAGACTTGCATAAGAAGTTAAAAGATCATTATAGGAAGGATCTTAATTTGTTAAAAAATATCACAGGTGTTCAGCTGAATGATGAATAAAATTAAAGATATAGATTTAATTCATATTGGTTTTCATAAAACAGCCTCAACTTTGATGCAAGAAATAATTTTTAAAGAAAATAAAAACTTGAATTTATTAAACAGCAATATTGAAAATAAGGATCTTTGGTTTTATAAGAATTTTATCAATCTTAGCTCACATGAATTTTCAAACGAAAATTTTATTAAACAATTCGATAAAGAGTTTAATTTTGGGATAAATAAAAATCAAAATATAAAAAAATTAAATATTTTAAGTGATGAGAATTTAAGTGGAGATCCTTTTTCTGGAATAGACTCCTACCAATTGATGAATAGAATATTTGATTGTTTTGACAATCCTAAAATTTTAATTGTAATTCGTAACCAGATAGACATGGTTATTTCTATATATAGTAATTACATAAATAATGGAGGTACAAAAAGTTTTGAGTCATGGATAAATGGGCCCGAAACAAGATGGGGAATGATTTTTAAAAAATTGAACTATGTACCTATAATTCGTGATTACAACCAATTATTTTCAGAAAAAAATATAAAAGTTGTTTGTTACGAAAATCTTTGGAATTCTGAAGATGGATTGGTATCTCTCTTTAAAGAATTTAATATTAATTTGAATTTAGAAAATAATAAATCATTAAATAGGGGAAGGTCTTTATTTTTGAATAAAATTTTTGCTTATCTAAATTTTACAGAAAATAAATTCTTGAAAAAATTTGCTTTGAAGTTTTTGAATAATAAGCCACCATTAAGTGATAGAAAATTTGTTAAAAAAAAAATTTATGATCAATTTAGCAAAATTATTTTGCACAATAGAGAATTAGAAAAATTATTAAACTTAAATTTACCAAAAAAATATTTTGATTAAGTAAATGAGTGAAAATAAACATTTTTCTGATGAATTAATTGATCAAATTGATATTGATCAAGATAAAAATTATTTTACAAATATTCTGATTGAAACAATAGATAAAATAGGTGTTCCAAAAAAAACATTAGATGTTGGATGTGGTAATGGCGCATTTACTCAAATTTTAAAAAAGGATTTTAAATCATATTTAGTCGGTGTAGATGGAAACGAACATGGTTTAAAGTTATCTAAGTCAAGAGGATTTGATGAAACACATTTAGTTGATGATTTCTCTAACGATGAATTATCAATGTTAAAGGATTTAGATTTTGATTTAGTTGTAAGTAAAGATGTTTTAGAACATGTTCTAAACCCTCAATATGCATTTAGACAATTTTGGAACAAAATTAAAATAGGAGGATATTTATTAATTCATGTTCCCAACCATTTTCCCATATATGGAAGAATAAAATTTTTAAAATCAAATAACATTGACACTTTTAATTATTTTCCAAATCATCAAAGATATAATTATCCACACATAAGATTTTATAATTATGAGTCAATTTTATCTATGATATCAGATTACAATTATGAAATAATTGAAAATTTAAGTTATAATTTTTTTGTATTTCCGTTTTTTAACAAGATTATCTCAAAAAAAATTAAAAAAAAAATTGTTAATTTTTTTCCAAACAGTTTTAGTGAAGCATACACCTTTTTAATTAAAAAATTATAAAATGAAAATAGGATATTTTATCCAAAATTATAAGAGAGGTGGAGTTAATACATTTATAAAAAATCTGACATCTACAAACATTTATAAAGATAAAATATTCATTATTTCAAATCATAATAATCCTGGAATAAAATTTTTAAAAAATATTTCTAAAAAAAATATAAAATTTTTAACTTATTCTATTTTTTCGTGGGATACTATCTTGAATAATAAATTCCATATCATAATAATAAATATTTTTAAAATTGTATATTCTGTTTTCTTTCCAATTTTTTTTATTTATCAAATTTATAGATTAAAGAATTTTTTTAAAAAAAATTATTTTGATAAAATAATGATTGTAAATGGAGGTTATCCTGGAGGAGACTTATGTCTGGCAGCAGTTATCGCTTGGAATAAAATTTATCCTCAAAAAAAACCTTGGATAAATTTTCATAACTTTGCATTAAGGAAATACAGATTCTTTTTATTAGATTTTTATAAAAACTTTGTAGATGGGATTATATCAAAATCAATAAAAGGTTTTGTATCAGTATCAAAAGTTTGTTCAAAAAGTATTTTAAAGAGAAAAAATTTGAAAAAAAGTAAAATTGTTACAATTTACAATGGATATTTAAATTCAAAAAAAGAAAAAAAATTTTTTCTTAAAAAAAAGTTTAGATTACCGAAAAATTCAAAAATTTTATTAATGTTGGCTGAATATGATCTACGTAAGGGTCATAAATTTATAATTAAGGTAATGGAAAATATTATTAAAAAAGATAAAAACATTTTTTTACTAATATATGGATATGGAGAAAAAAACCCTGTAAAGAAATTAGTAATAAAGTCTTATGCTAATAAAAATATATTTTTGAATGATTTTGAAGAAAATAATATTGGATTAATTAGTGAATGTGATGCTTTGGTTATTCCATCTCAAGAATACGAGTCATTTGGCTATACTGCTTTAGAAGCAATTAGCAAAAAAAAACCAGTAATAGCTACTGATTGCGGTGGTCTGCCCGAGGTAATAATAAATAACGTAACAGGTTTTATTGTTAAAAAAGATAATCCAGTTATGTTTGCGAACAAAATCTTAGATTTAATTTATAATAAAAAAATTAGAAAAAAATTTTCCGTTAATTCATATAAAGACTTAAAAAAAAGATTTAGTCATATAAAGATGATTAAAAGCTATAATAATTTAATTAAATATAATAATGTTGCTAAATTGTGATTAATAAAAATGAAAAAAAAAATTAAAATCAAAAGTAATTTTGATATCTATAAAAATAATTTAAAAATTGTAATTTTATGTGGAGGTCTTGGTTCTAGATTAGCAGAGGAAACAAAAAAAATTCCAAAACCAATGGTTAAAATTGGAAAATATCCAATTTTAAGTCATATAATCAATATTTACACAAAATATGGTTTTAAAGATTTTATTTTGGCTCTTGGATACAAAAAAGAAGTAATTATCAGATATTTTAAAAAAAAAAAATATAAAGGAATAAATTTGAAGCTTATTGATACAGGAAAAAAAACTCTAACAGGTTCAAGACTGCTAAAATTAAAAAAATATTTAGTAGGTGAAAATTTTCTTCTTACTTATGGAGATGGTTTGAGTGATATTAATTTAGATAAATTATTAAAATTTCATATTAAAAATAAAAAAATTGCCACCATCACCGCAGTCAGACCTCCTGCTAGATTTGGAGAACTTTATTTAAAAAATGATGTAGTAAGAAAGTTTGAAGAAAAAAATCAGGTTAACACAGGGTGGATTAATGGAGGTTTCTTTATTTTTAATAAAAAAGTTTTCAATTTTATTCCAAAAAAATCATGTATGTTAGAGAAAGAACCTATGAGAAATCTTACAAAAAAAAAGGAATTGATAGCTTTTAAACATAAATCTTTTTGGCAATGTATGGATACAGTTAGAGATAAAGAGATTTTAGAAAAACTATGGAAGTCTGGAAAATCAAAATGGTAAAAAAAAAATTAAATTATTTCAAATTTTATAAAAATAAAAAAATTCTTGTTACAGGTTCAACTGGTTTCAAGGGAGCTTGGCTCAGCTTATGGTTAAATATAATGGGTGCAAAGGTTTATGGTATAGGCTATAGACCAAATCTTAATAAAAAATTATTTAATCAATTAAATCTGAGAAAAAAAATAATTTTTAAGAATATAGATATTAGAAATTTTTCAAAAATTCAAAAATATATAAAAAAAGTCAAGCCTGATATTATCTTTCATTTAGCTGCCCAACCAATAATTTCAAAATCTTATGAAAAACCAAAATATACCTATGAGGTGAATAGTTTGGGAACTTTAAATATTATAGAAACTATACGAGAGGTAAAATTCATTAAATCAGCAGTATTTGTGACATCAGACAAATGTTATGAGAGTAATAATTCAACAATTGGATTTAAAGAAGATGATAAATTAGGAGGCATTGATCCTTATAGTGGATCTAAAGCATCTGCTGAGATAATTGTAAATTCGTATTATCAAAGCTTTTTTAAAAACAAAAAAAAAGTAGGGATTGCAAGTGCAAGAGCAGGTAATGTAATTGGAGGTGGTGATTGGTCCAAAGATAGATTAATTCCTGATGCAATAAGATTTTTGAATAAAAAGAAAAAAATAATTATTAGAAATCCAAATTTTAATAGACCATGGCAACACGTTTTAGAACCATTAAATGGTTATTTAATTTTAGCTATGAGATTATATAAAAATCCTTTGAAATATTCAGGACCTTGGAATTTTGGTACAGAACGAAATACTGTAACTAGTGTTGAACAAATAATACGAAAAATAATTTATTACTGGGGTAGGGGAAATTATAAGGTATTAAATAAAAAAATTTTTTATGAACAAACAAATTTACAATTGAATATATTGAAGGCTAAAAAAAAATTAAATTGGAAACCTAAATTTTCAATTAATGAATGTGTTTCTTTTACTGTTGACTGGTATAAAGGTGTTTTAAAAAATAAAATATCAGTTCCTAAAATTACATCAGATCAAATTTTTAGATATATGAAAAAAAATGATTAAAAAAGAAAAAATAAAAGTCATCAAATTTTATAAAGGTAATATAATTAAATTTTTTGACTTTAAGAGATATATTAAAAAGTGTGATGAAATTTATTTTTCCGAAGTAAAAAAAAAATATTTTAAAGGATGGAAATTTCATGAAGATAAAAAACAAGTGATGACGATTGCTGCTGGATCAGTAGAATTTTATTTTAAAAACAAGATCAAAAGTAAGCCTAAAAAATTAAAATTATCATATCCTAATAATTTATATGTAATACATATTCCTGAAAAAGTTTTTTATTGTTTTAAATGTGTTAGCAATCAAAAAGCTTTGATTATTAATTTAGTAAGTAAAATTAAATAAGTTAATTTATATTAAAATCATAAAATTGATATGAAATCATCAAGAAAACACAAATTAGTAAGCATAATAATAAATTGTTACAATTCTGAAAAATATTTACGTGAGACATTAAACTCTGTATTAAATCAAACTTATAAAAAATGGGAACTAGTTTTTTATGACAATCAATCAACAGATAAGAGTATAGAAATATTTAAAAGTTTCAAAGATAAGAGATTTAAATATTTTAAAGCAAAAGCTTTTGAAAATCTTGGAGTAGCTAGAAGAAATGCTCTTCTTAACGCAAAAGGAAATTTTATAGCATTTCTTGACTCTGATGATGTTTGGTTAAAAAATAAATTATCTAAACAATTGAAACTTTTTAATAACAAGAAAGTAGGTTTTACTATTTCGAACACATTGTTTTTTAATGAATTTAAAAGCAAACAATTTTATCCAAAAAATAAAATTTTTAAAAAAAAAAATTTTTTATGATTTGATAAGAAAATACAATATTAGTTTTGATACAGTTATTATGAGATCATCTTATCTAAATAAATTGGATCATACTTTAGATAAAAATTTTGATATTATCCATGACATGGATTTATTAATCAGATTAAGTAAAATATGTGAGATGAGATATTGTCCATTAATATTGTCAAAATGGAGAATGCGAGATGACAGTTTGAGTTATAATAGTTTTAACAAAATTATTAATGAAAAAAAAATTTTAATAAATAAATTAAGCAAGAAATATCAAAATGATGA
>MDTD01128164.1_pt1 | contig 17904 bp, 13 predicted proteins | sample 811221 | NCBI WGS metagenome assembly MDTD01 (sample SAMN05326646, study PRJNA326480) | marine metagenome | isolation source: seawater | place: Pacific Ocean: South West | collected 2011 | reverse complement strand
CAATTCAATTGCCTATAATTATTCTTACTAGTCTTTTTTCTCCAGTAATATCTGGTTTTTATGTTTTAGCTGAAAGAGTTTTTAGATCTCCAATAGCTATGATGTCTGATACAGTAAGTAAGTCGATACTATCAGTAGCTTCTGAAGCTAATAGAAGAGGTAAACTCTATAAATTCTCAATACTCTTTATGGAACCTTTAATAAAAATATCTCTTTTAGCTTTTGTAATTTTTTCATATTTAGCACCTGAAATATTTTCAATTATCTTTGGTAATGATTGGAGAGAGGCTGGTGTATATGCAAGTAAAATGACTCCTCTTTTTTGGAGTATTTTTGTTTTTGTTCCTGCAATAGGATTGATGACGATAATGCAATTGCAAAAGCTTGAATTATTTTTTCAATCATCACTTCTTATTTTTAGTCTAAGCGGTATCATTGTTGGGTATGTTCTCAATGATGTAAGATTATCAATATCTTTATTTTCCATTGCTGGTTTTTGTATTTATAGTTTTTTTGGACTTTGGACATTATTTATTGCCAAAATAAATAAGAAGAAACTTTTTTATTGCTTTATAAAAGAAATTTCAATTTTAGGAATAATAATTCTTGTTTGGTCACTATCCTCAAAGAATATTTTAGATTACTCAAATATATTTGTAATAGTATTTTATTCGTTCATTTTTATTTACTTGATATATTTATATAAAACAATAAAAAAACAAATGAAAGATTTAGGAAATTTTGCAGATAAGTTATTAAGCGAGAACCCATAATGGATAATTCTATTTCGTTGTCAGGAACATATTTTTCTGGATCGTCAGCACTAATTGACATTTTTCATGAACATAACTCATGCACTGTTATTCCGAATGAATTTGCCTTATTTTCCTATGGACAATTTTTTGCTGAGGTTCTTTATCCTCTTCAATTTGGAGAAATTGATGAAGAAATTTTTAATAAAAATCTTGGCCGTTTCACTAGTTTTAACCAAAGTGAGATACCAATCCTTTTCTCTATCCTAAGAAAGATAAGCAACTTTCTGAGACTATATCCAGAATATTTTTTCAAAATGAGACTTGGTATGAGTAAAATTCTGGGAGAGAAATATACTGATGCTTGCAGAGCTTTTGAAGAATACTGTTTAGACTGCAATGATCTTAAAACTTCTTTTGACCCTAAATATGTCTCAGAATTAATATCAAAAATATTGAATGAAGCATGTCTATCAAAAATTGAAGCCAATAATTCCTCATCAAGTCTTGTAGTTTTTGATCAATTTATTTCTCCTGCATATATAAAACAGGCAAAGCCATTTCTTCCACAAACTAAATTTATTGTTGTTGATAGAAATTGGCGCGATCAATATGCTGATATGCGTTCAGAAATGGACAGGATGATTAGAGTAAATAACAAAATGGATACAAGGCCCTTTGATGAAAAGATTTCAAAAAAAGTATTTCAACGTAAAGATTTTTTTATTGATTTAAGAAGAAAAGTTGAATTTTTAAAAATTAGTCAAAAAAAATCAAAAAATATCTTATGGCTTGATTTTGAAAATTTGGTTAATGATACAAATAACACAATGGATCGAGTTTTTAATTTTTTAAACATAGAGAGCAGGAATTGGAATAAAGGCAATAGATTCTTTCCAGAAAAATCTATTAAAAATATTGGTTTATGGAGAGAGTCTCGTTATAAAGATGAAATAATCATGCTAGAGGAATACTTATAGGTGCTTGAATTGAATATTTTATTAGCAATTTCTTACTCATTTTTAACATTAATAGGTTTAATTTCGATGTGGCATTTAAAAAGAGCAAACCCTACTTTTTGGTTCCTAATTTTTCAATGGTTAATAGGTTTTGGAGTAATGCTTCTTGCAGACTTTACGATTGATGCTGACAGATTTTTTATAATTGGATACTTTCTATCTTCAATTTTTTTTATATTAGGAGCATTAACATACCAATCTTTAACATCACTTAAATCTGATTATAATAAATTTTTTAAATCTGAGATTGTAGCTGATCATCCAAGTACAATGGCTGGGATCAAGCTTATTTTTTTAGTTTCAATTGCAGTTACTGTTCTATATTATTCTGCTGTTGGAAGTAATCTTTTCTTAAATATAATACTTGGAGTTGCAATAGAGGATTTCTCTACAATGAGGTTGAATGCATATTCTTCTGATGAATACTTTGCACCAGGATATGCTAATCAATTTAAAAATGTATTATTGCCAATTACAACCTCTATAATCGGTTACTATTTTTACATAACAAAAAAATTTACTAGTCTAAAAATAATACTAATATTTTCAGTTACTTTTCTTCCAATAGCATTGCTTGGAACTGGCCAAAGAGTTTTTTTAGTTTATTCTTTTGCTGCCTTCGTTTTTGGAATGGTCTGTTTAAATAAAGTGCCTTTGAAAAATCTTTTTATCGGAGGTATTTTGGCCTTTAGTTTATTTTCAATAATGACAGCGTTATATAAAAGTGATCAATTGGCTGGAGAAGATAATATAGTCATCTCAGTAGTACTTAAATCATTTGAGCGATTTTTTTATACAGAGCAAGAAGATGTACTTGTTACTTTTAGAGTTATTTATGAACGAGATATTGTATATTTTTATGAATGGTATGAAGGTTTAGCTGGTCTTCTGCCTGGTAATACAGGAAGTTATTTACAACATGAGTTATTTGCATATATGCATGGATCAGATAGAGGAACAGCTGCAGTTTCAACAGTAGGATCGATACTTTACAACGGCGGCATATTTTATTTAATGTTTTTTTATTTTTTTATAGGCTGGTTTTACAATTATTTATATCATAATTTTTTGCGAGGGAAACGATCACTTATAAGAATCTTCTCATATGGCGCTTTATTCTTTTACCTAGCAACTTTTGTGAGTGGAGGGCCATCGTCATTAATAAATAATGGTGTAGCTGCAATAGCTATTTTAATTTTTTTAGGAAAGTTTAAACTTGAGCTCACCAAAAAATCGATGGCTCGAATATGAAACAAAATATATGTAAAAGATGCGTGATGGATCTGAGTGTTGCAGACATAGTTTTTCATGGTGAGAAAGGATGCAATTATTGTTTGAAATTGTCATCAGATATCGAGAGATCAGGAATAAATAATATTCAATTCCAAAAAGAAAAATTAGAACAGCTTATAAAAGATATAAAAAGAAAAGGAAGAGGAAAAAAATTTGATTGCATAGTTGGTGTATCAGGTGGTGTTGATAGTTCATGGGTTTTAATTAAAGCGATTGAATCAGGCTTGAGACCTCTTGCAGTTCATATGGATAACGGTTGGAACTCAGAATTAGCTCAAAATAATATTGCTAACTTAGTTAATAATCTTGGTGTTGAGTTATATACGCATGTAATAGATTGGGCAGAATATAAAGGACTTATGCAAGCATTCTTTGATGCAGACGTTTTGGATGTTGAGCTTTTATATGATAATGCAATGCTTGCTGTTAACTATTTTGAAGCAAGAAAACATGGAATAAAGTACATTTTATCTGGAGATAACACTGCAACAGAAGGAATGAAAATGCCACCAGGTTGGAATTGGTTCAAATTTGATAAAAAAAATATTATAAGCATAGGCAAGAATAACAAAATATCATTAGAAACCTTTCCTGCTATAGGAACTCTTGGATATTTTTACTATGAATTTATTAGAAGAATAAATTGGGTACATTTTTTAGATTTATTCAATTTTAATAAATCAAATTCCCTTGATATTTTAGAAAAAGATTATGGATATAAGAGATATCCATACAAGCATTATGAGTCGATATTTACTCGCTTCTATCAAGGATATATTTTGCCTCAAAAGTTCGGAGTCGATAAAAGAAAAATGCATCTTTCTAATTTGATTGTATCAGGGCAAATGACGAGAGAAGAGGCTTTAAATCAGATTAATCAAATTCCTTATCCATCTCATGAAGATCTTGAAAATGATATTAAGTATTTCTTAAAGAAAATGGATTGGAGTGAAGATGATCTTAAAAGTTACATAAAAAGAAAACCTATACCTCACGATTTTTATAAATCTGAAAAGAAATTATGGGAATTCGCAAAAAAAATGCATAGTGTCATTATTGGGCAAAAGATAAATGGTTGATGTATCTGTAATTATCGCGGTCAAAAATGAATCTAAATATATAGGTGAGGCGTTGGAAAGTATCGCAAGCCAAGAAAATCTAAATTTTGAGATTTTAGTAGTTGATGATAATTCTACAGATGATACTTATGAAATAGTTAACTCATTTTCTAAAGATCGCTCCAAGGTTAGCGTTTACCATAGCCCTTCAAAAGGAAAAGTTGCAGCTTTTAATTTTGGTGTTAAAAAGTCTACTGGCAGGTATGTTTGTTTGTTTGCTGGAGATGATATCATGCCAAAAGATAGCTTAAAAGCAAGATTAGACTCTATAAAAGAAAAAGAGGATCATGGACCATGCTTAGGACTATCCAAAATAAAAACACTTAGTGATAAAAAAAAATTAGATGGAGTGATTGTTCCAAAACAGAAAGGAAGAGGGAACCCAAGCGGACAATCTCCTTTGATGAATAGATCTGCAACAGATATTCTTTTCCCAATTCCAGAACATTTACCCAATGAAGATACTTGGTTGGAGATAGCAATATGCCATTCTTCTTTATGTAAAATAGTTCATTCAGATATCATTTGTTGTCTTTGGAGAATTCATAGCGGCAATTCGTATAATTTCAATCTAAGCAATTCAGATTTTAAAAAAAAGATATATCTTCGCAGAGAAGCATTCCAATTATTTTATGATAAATTCTTTGATAAACTTTCAATTAAGGAGAATCAAAATATAAAATCTTTGATATCATTAACAGAAGCCTATAAAAGTGGCAATATTTTAAAGATTATTAATACAGATGCGCCTTTAAAAGAAAGACTCCGTTTGCTTGGCACATCAAATAGTTTTTTTTACAGTATTAGAAAGTTTTTTTATACATTTTTAAGTGGTTGGTAATAGAAATTACAATGATATAGCGTGTATTTTTATACATTGTTAATAATCTAATTAAAGGATTCACGATGAGTTTTAAAGTTACAATAATCGACTATGGTATAGGTAATATTAAAGCTTTTTATAATCTCTATAGTAGGCAAAATATACCTGTATCTGTAGCAAAGGAACCAAAAGATCTCAAAGGATCAATGAGATTAATTCTTCCGGGTGTCGGATCATTTGATTGGGCAATGCAAAAATTTAATAAATCTGGAATGAAAGATGAATTAAATAATTTAATTTTAAATAAGAAGCTACCCGTTCTTGGGGTCTGTGTAGGCATGCAAATGATGGCAAATTCTAGTGAAGAGGGAAGCATGTCTGGCTTAGGTTGGATTGATGCAGAGGTTAAGAGATTTAAGTTTGATTCTGAGATAAACAATAAAGATCTACCTTTGCCTCATATGGGTTGGAATGATGTTAAACCCGTTATTGATCATAATTTATTTAAGGGTCTCCACAAACCGCTTTTTTATTTTCTTCATTCATATTATTTCTCTTCTTCAAATAATGATCATATTCTTGCTAGATCAATATATGGAAATGAGTTCACGTGTGCTGCAATTAAGGATAATGTGATTGGAGTTCAGTTTCATCCAGAAAAAAGTCATCAATATGGAATGCAGCTGTTAAAAAATTTTTCTGATATCTAAATATGTTGCGTTCTAGAATAATTCCTTGTTTATTGATTCATAAAGGTGGTCTAGTGAAAACGGTTAATTTTAAGAATCCTAAATATGTCGGAGATCCTATAAATGCTGTAAGAATATTTAATGAGAAAGAAGTTGATGAACTTATAGTCATAGATATTGATTCAACAGTAGAATCTAAAGAACCTAATTATGATCTAATTGCTAATTTAGCAGGAGAATGCAGAATGCCATTATGTTATGGCGGTGGTGTAAATACCCCAGAGCAAGTAGAGAAAATAGTTAGTTTAGGGGTTGAGAAAGTTGCTATTAGTAGTTCAGCACTGCTAAATCCAGAAATAATTTCTGAATCAGCTAAAAGAGTTGGAAATCAAAGTCTTGTTGTGGTCTTAGATATAAAAAAAGTTGGACTATTTAATAAGAAGTATCAGATATTTACCCATAATGGAAAAAAACATATTGATATTGATATTTGTCAAGCAGCTATAAATGCTGAAAAAATGGGAGCAGGAGAGATTGTTATAAACAATATTGATCGAGAAGGAACTCTCAAAGGATATGATTTAGAATTAATAGATCAGATTTATAACTCATTAAATATTCCCTTAACTGTTATTGGTGGAGCTGGTTCAGAAGATAATTTTCAAGAACTTATAGAGAAATACAAAGTAATAGGTGTTTCTGCAGGAAGTATTTTTGTGCTTACTGGCAAGTATAGGGCTGTTCTTATTCAATATTTCACAGAAAAGCAGAAAAATAAAATTTTAGGCATAAATTAAGCGATAATTAACTAAATAATAACTTATAAATTATTAATATTTTGAGATTTTAAAATGAGTAATAGGGATTATCAGATTTGTAAGACCTGTGTTATGGATACCTCAGATTCGAACATAACTTTTGATTCTGATGGAGTGTGTGAATATTGCAATAACTTTCAATCTTACATCATGCCAAATTGGCATGATGATGAAAGAGATAGTAAAGAACTTGAAATGCTCTCTAATAAAATTAGAAAGGGCAATAAATCGAAAGAATTTAATTGCATTATTGGATTAAGTGGTGGACTTGATAGTTCATATGCAGCACATGTTGCTGTAAAAAAGATGAAATTGAAACCACTTCTTGTGCATGTTGATGCTGGATGGAATACCAAGCAAGCTGTTGAAAATATCAAGAATGTAGTTGATGGATTAGGGCTTGATCTTTACACAGATGTAGTCAATTGGGACGGCGTTAAAAGAATGCAACTCGCATTTCTCAAGTCAGGTATATCAGATGTAGATTTAGTTCAAGATGCTGCGTTTTTTTCTGGTCTATATAGATTCGCTAGAAAATATAAGATTAAACATATCATTACAGGATCAAACTATTCAACAGAGTGTTGCAGGGAACCAGAAGAGTGGGGAGGGTATCTTGGAGTGGATTCTACATTGTTTGCTGATATTTGGAATAAATGCGGTGATGGAAAACCAAACAGAGATTTTCCTCTAGTTGATATTTTTATATATAAAATCTGGTACCAGAGGTTTCTAGGAATGAAAGTACACCATCCCCTAAACCACACTAAATATATAAAAAAAGAGGCTGAAAAAGAATTGAATGATAAGTATGGATGGAAACCTTTTCAGCATAAGCATCATGAATCAAGGTTTACGAGGTTTTATGAAGATTTTTGGATGCCAAAACGTTTTGGATATGAAAAAAGAAGAGCTCATCTTTCAAGTTTGATTATGACGAATCAAATGATAAGAGCTGATGCAATAAAAAGATTAGAAAAACCAGAATTAAGTGATGAATTTCATAGACAAGAATTTGAATATGTTGCTACAAAGCTAGGCATTTCTGAACAAGAATTACATGATATTTTTAATCTTCCAAAAAAAACATATAGAGATTATAAGAACAAAAGATTTTTAATAGTTTTGGGTGCAAATATTTTAAGATATCTTGGTCTTGAGAAGAGATATTTTAGGAAAGCATAAGGTGAAAAAAAAGATTTTACTTATATTTGGAACTAGACCAGAAGCAATTAAGCTGGCTCCGCTTTACCAGATTTTAAGAAATAAAGATTCTGCTTATACGCTTATAACTTGTACAACAGGGCAGCATAAAGAAATGCTTAAACAGGTTATGGAAATTTTTGATATCAGTTCAGACATCGATCTTGATTTAATGAAAAATAATCAAGACTTATCAGATCTCACTTCAAATGTATTAACTAGAGTCAGAGATATTATTAGAAAAATTCAACCTGATTTAGTTATTGTTCATGGTGATACTACAACAACATTTGCATCTTCTCTAGCTTCTTTTTATGAATCTATTCCTGTTGCTCATGTAGAGGCGGGGCTAAGAACAAATAATTTAAATGAACCTTTTCCCGAGGAATTCAATAGACAAGTAGCAACAAAAATTTCTGAACTGCACTTTGCTCCGACTGAACTAAGCAGGACGAATTTAATTTCAGAAAATATTTCAAAAGATAAGATATTTGTGACTGGAAATACAGTAATAGATGCACTTTTTCTTGCACTAAATAATTTAGAAAAGGATACAGTTAAGACTAATTTACTTTATAAGGAAATAAATTCTTTACTTGACTTCGATATTAAAAAACAAAATTACATTCTTATTACTGGTCACAGAAGAGAGAATTTTGGAGACGGGTTCTTAAATATTTGCCATGCTATAAAGGAGCTTTCAGAAAAATATAAGCACTTTAATTTTGTTTACCCTGTCCACTTAAATCCAAATGTTCAGGAACCAGTTAACAACATCCTAAAAGATATAACAAATGTGCAGCTAATAGAACCCCTTCCATATTTGCATTTCTTATTATTATTAAAGAATTGCTATTTGGTGCTTACGGATAGCGGGGGAATTCAGGAGGAAGCACCAAGTTTAGGGAAACCAGTACTTGTTATGAGGAATACTACCGAAAGACCAGAAGGAGTAGATTCAAATACTTTGAAGTTAGTGGGAACAGAAAAAAATAATATTATAAAAAATGTTTCAGAATTGATTGAACTTGAAGACACCTATAATGAAATGTCAAATTCTATAAATCCTTATGGAGATGGAAAAGCTAGCATAAGAATCTTAGAGATATTAAATCTTTTTTTTAAATAAATTTAAAAAGAATAGTCTTATAATAAGCGTTATGAAAAAAGACACTTTTAGAGATGAATTAGTAGATAATTATTTAGAAAGAATCAATCTTGACAGTAAAATTAAAAGCTATTTTAAAAATAAGAATATATTAGTAACAGGAGGTGCTGGTGCGATTGGAAGTAATCTAACTATTGCTCTTTCAAAAATTATCGGAGATGGAAAAGTAATTGTTCTAGACAATCTTTCTGCAACACAAGATGGCTCACCCTGGAATCTAATCAATAAACCTAATGTTATGTTTGTTAAAGGTGACATTAGATCTGATAGAGACCTAAAAAGAGTATTTAAAGAGAGGGTAGACATTGTTTTTCATCTGGCTGCTTTTTTTGCTAATCAAAACTCTGTTGATTATCCAGAAACTTCTGCTGAAGTTGATGTTTTGGGTATGATAAAACTGTTGGAGATCTCAACATTAAGCGAAGTGGAAAAATTTATTTATGCATCGAGTGGTTGTGCAATTTATGGATCATTCCCAGAACTTCCTCTAAAAGAAGACTTCATTTCAATGCATCTCACTACCCCTTATCAGATAAATAAAATGACTGGAGAAATGTATTGCAACTACTACATGCATCATTTTGGTCTTGATATAGTTAACTGTAGATTTTTTAATTCCTTTGGTCCTGGTGAAATACCTGGCCAATATAGAAATGTTATACCTAATTTTATTTATTGGTCTATGAATGGGCGTCAATTACCCATAACGGGTGATGGTTCTGAAACTAGAGATTTCACTTATGTCTTGGATTTAGTTCAAGGTCTAATTAAGTCTGCATATTATAAAGAAGCTATAGGAGAAAATTTTAATTTAGCTGCCGGTAGAGAAATTTCGATATCTGATATGGCGAAACAAGTTCAGAAAGTTACAGGTAATGAAATTGAATTTTTATACAAGGAAAGAAGGAAATGGGATACAAAACCACGGCTACTTGCTTCAATTGAAAAAGCATCAAAATTGATAGACTATAAGCCTATTATTGATTTTGAAGAAGGTTTTAAGGCTAATTTAGATTGGTTTAAATTATTTGAAAAAGAAATAGAAAAATCTTCTGATTTTCCTCCAGGCATGAGCGCTGCCGTAAAGTAGTAATGAAAACCCTTATACAAAAATACTCTAATGGAGACATTTCTATTGAGGAGCTTCCAAATCCTCATCCACTACCAAATGAAATTGTCGTCAAAAACTTTTATTCAGCTGTAAGTATCGGTACAGAAGCTAGCATCATAAAGCTAGCTAAAAAATCATTAATTGGAAAAGCAATTGATAGGCCGGATTTGGTAAGAAGGGTATTGCAAAAGGTAAGTCAGACTGGACTTCTTGAAACAATGTCTGAAGTATTCAACAGATTAGATTCACCATTCCCTCTTGGTTATAGCGCTAGTGGAGAAGTTATTGCAAAGGGGTCTCAGGTAAAAAAATTTAAGGTTGGAGATTTTGTTTCAATCATTGGTGAAGATTCTGCTAATCATTCTGAATTAAATGTTTGCCCAGAAAATATGGCACATAAAATAAATAAAGATTTTATTAAAGAATCTGCTTTTGGAATGCTTGGATGCATATCAATGAATGCAGTTCGCCTTATAAGAACCCAATTAGGAGGAGCATCAATTGCAGTTATAGGGGCAGGAATACTTGGGAATATAACATCTCAAATATTGACAGCATATGGCGCAAAAGTTTTTGTTTATGATCCAAATGAAACAAAATTAAGATTTTTATCAAATAACCCCAATATTAAAACCTTTTCTAACAAAAAAACTTTTTTAGCCAACACATTAAAAGAAAATGATTTTACTGGAGTAGATGGTGCAATAATTTCTTGTGGAGTAAAGACAAATGAGCCCATTATTGATGCAATAAATATTTCAAGACCATCAGGCGAAATTATTCTTTTGGGTGTTGCCGATATATCTATTGATAGAAATCTTTTATGGGAAAAAGAATTAAGTTTTATAGTTTCTAAAGCAGGCGGACCTGGATCTCTAGATAGAGATTATGAAAGAGGTCAAGACTATCCTAATAATATTAAAAAATGGACTCAATCAAGAAATCTTGCAGAATTTGTAAATCTTATTGAGAACCAAAAAATTAATATTGGAAATTTAATTACATATCAAGAAGATTTTGGAAATTCTGTAAAATTTTATAATGATCTTATTCAAGGAGAAAAGTCTGATGAGCTTGGTGTATTGCTTAAATATAACTTTTCAAGTGAATTTCTAGAAAAACGAACTACCTTAAATAAAGATGCAAACAAAAATAAATCAAAAAGCGATATTTGTATAAATCCAAAGGCAGGAGTAATTGGAGCAGGAATCCATGGAAAAAATATTATTTTACCAATATTGCAGGGCTTTAAAAATGAGCTTGAGTTTAATCATATTTGCACAAAAAGCAGTCTAAATGCTGGCAATATGCAGAAAAAATATAAATTTAGAAATGCTTCAACAAATAGAGATGAAGTTCTTTTAGATAAAGAAACAGATATAATTTTTTCTTTTGAACCTCATTCTTATCATAAAGATACTGTTCTTAAGTGTTTGAATGAGAATAAACATTTATTGATAGAAAAACCTATATGCATAGCACTTAATGAATACAATGAAATTTTAAAAAAATTTGGAGATCTTAAAGAAGTCCCTTTAATTAGAGTTGGGCACAATAGAAAGTATTCACCATCTGTAAAATATTTAGCCTCAAATTTGAATTTAGATGAGCCTATGATGATTCAGATTGATATAAATGCTGGCTCAATTGATAGAGATCATTGGCTATATAAAGAGTCTAATGGTGGAAATAGATTAATTTCTGAATGCTCACATTTTATAGATCTTGCAGTTTTCTTAACAAATTCCCATTTGTCTAATATTTCTGGCTATTCATTAGATTCAGGCGATCCTCAAATTTCAATTGATAATTTTAAGTCTGTATTTAAGCATTTTAATGGATCCGTAACTTCCCTTTCATACTCAAGTTTAGGTTCAAGAAATTCATATAGAGAGAGAGTAAAGATATATCAAGATGGTAAGATTTTTGAGTTAGTTGATTATAAAGAAATTAATATAAAAGGCTCTAGAAATTTTAAAAAGAAATTTAAGTATGACCTAGGTTTTAAAAATCAAATTTCTGATTTTCTAAGTGATATTAAATTAGATCAAGAATCAAAAAGACAAATTCTCCAAGAAGAACTTAAAGTAATCAAGGCTACTTTAGATATGTCAGAGGAGGTATTCAGACCATCAAAAGAGCACTGATTATTGCTGAACTTTTTCCACCTGCAATTGGATCTTCATCAGAAATTATGGAGGATTTAGCAAATTACCTATCGAATGATCTTTCTTATGACGTTACAGTACTCACAACTAAAACTAATCAAGTAGGTTTATCCGAACAAAAAACTTACCCATATAAAGTAATTAGACAAAGATTCTTTTTTAATAAAAAATCCAATTACATTCTAAGAGGTATTTTTGGTATTCTAGGTATATTCCCTATGTTTTTAAGAGTCTTATTTAAGAAGAGATTCGATATAGTTTTAGTTTATTCTCCTCCAATTTTTTATGGATTAATTGGAATTTTCTTAAAGAAAATTAGATCTTCAAAAATTGTTTTAAATGTGCAAGATTTATTTCCACAAAATGCGATAGATCTGGGTATCCTAAAAAATAGAAGACTAATACTTTTTTTTGAAAAAATCGAAGAATATCTCTATAAAAATTATGATTTAGTAACATTTCACTCAATCAATAATAAAAATTTTTCTGAAGACAAATACAAAGGCTCTATCCAGAAATCAATAGTTGCGCATAACTGGATAAGATTTAATAATCAAAAACCAACTAAAATTGAATTCTCAAAAAACCATATCAAATTTATCTTTGGTGGAGTTATTGGTCCTTCTCAAATTGGTGGGATTATAGATTTTCTTGAAGGATTATTGATATTGGACAATAAAAAGGTATCAATTGATATTTTTGGTGACGGATCATCAAAAGATGAATTAATTTCATACTTAAAAAATAAAAATCTTAATGTAAATTTATTTGATTTCATTTCAGCTCATGATTATGAATCAAAGCTTCTTGAATATGATTTAGGTCTAGTCTGCTTATCAGAAGAAGTAAAGACACCAGTTGTTCCAGGTAAGCTTCTTGGTTACATGAAACTTGGCCTTCCTTCATTTGCAATAGCTTCAAAGGGAAATGATGTTCACCAGATTATATCTGATTCTCATTGTGGATTATCTTCAGTGAATGATCCGATGGAGATATCTGAAACATTGAAAATTTTGTTAGCCTCAGATTTAAAAAAATTTGGAAGAAATGGATTTGAGTATGCTAAAAATAATTTTTCAGTAAATAAGATTGTTAATAAAATTCTTTCAAATATAGAGTGAGCAGTTCATTCACTATAGAATTGTTAACTTTTCTAAATCTTTTAAAAAATCTAAGACATTGCTCTACAAATGCATTTCGACTATCATTTAGGCATGATTTTCCGACTATTTTTAATGACTTTCTCCAGTTTTTTTCTTACTTCTCAAGAAGTAGATTTAGCTGATATTGATCCAGAACTGCTTAAAAATTTAACACCAGAACAGGTTATGTATATGCAGAAAATGCAGAGGGAAGATGGTGTTATTGAAACAGGTGATGATTTAACTAAAGAAGAAAGTCTTGTTGATGCTGCTACTTTAGAACTCATAGAAGAAAAATTTGGATATAGCTACTTTTCTAAAATTCCAACTACAATCTCTCCAACACAGGATTTACCAATACCAAACGACTATAAAATATCTCTGCAAGACGAGATATCAGTCTTATTGTCTGGTTCAAAAGATGCTAGATATAGTCTAAAAGTAAATCTAGATGGAACAATTTTATTTCCAGAAATTGGTTTAATTACTGTGGTTGACCAATCATTGCAAGATGTTAGAAATAAAATTTCAGCTCTAATTAATCAAAGTTATGTTGGTGTGAATGTGGATGTATCGGTAAGCAATTTAAGCGCAAAAAAAATTACTATTGTGGGTGCAGTTAATGTACCAGGGACTTACTTAGTTAATCCATTTACTACGATATCTAATGCAATAGCTTATGCGGGAGGGATCAAAGAATATGCTTCTCTAAGAAATATTGTTCTAATGAAACAAAGTGGAGAAAAATACTCTTTTGATTTGTATGATTTATTAGTAAGGGGAGATAGATCAAGTGATATAGTCGTTTCTGCAGGGGATACTATAGTGATAAAAGGCACTTCTGATTTTGTTAAAATAAGTGGATCTGTTATAAGGCCACTAATTTATGAGTTTAAAGAAGATGATAACTATGAAGACTTACTAAATTTTGCATTAGGGCTTAATTCCAGCGCTGATACTTCTAACATTACAGCCACATTAATTAGCGGAGGTCGAAAATATTCTAAAAGGGTATCATTTTCTGATGATATTGGAAAAGAAAACCTCCTAGAACTTTTTGCAGGAAATCAGGTAGTCATAAATGATCAAGATTTATACGTCACAGGTAATGGTGCAACAAGTGGCTACTATTCTGTTGATGGAGAAAGCATGAGCGAGTTTTTAAAAAAATTAAGCTTTTCTAGTGATATTTATCCTTTCTATGCAATTTATGAGCAGGAACTAAATTCTGGATTAAGTAGAATAACTACGGCATTCTCACTTGCTGATCCAGACACGTATAAGGATTTAAAAGCTACAAGAAATTCCTCTCTATTTTTCTATGATAGGAAATATTTTCTTGATTTTGATGAAGCAAAAGTTGCAGCTACTGCTGAAGATGCAGATGAAGAAACAATAGAAATTGCTGATGAATTTGAGAAAGAAAACCCTGCAATCATGTCTGATTACGCTCAAATTTTTTTACCAGACAACAATATACGTTTACCATTTACCGGAAAGCTTTCACCGAAACAAGTCCATTTATTTCTAGGAGGTTCAGAAAGTTTAAACTTAGAGAATGTAGCTGTTATTACCACTGAAAATAGTTTTTCAAATGCATATGATATTAGGTTTGATGCAGATAATCTTGTTGCTATATCTTTTCCTCCTATAAGACAAAACTTAATTGAAGTTTCAATAGAAGGAGAAGTAAGAAATCCAGGCACTTATCTTGTTTCAAGCTCAACTAGTCTTGAGGAGCTCTATATTCTATCAGGCGGTTTTCTTGAAAATGCATTTTCAGAAGGAGTAAATCTTTTCAGAGAAGATGTGAAAGAAAAACAAATCAAAGCTTTAAAAGAGGCTAAAACCATCCTAACAGATTCACTTGTTCAAAAGTCAACTAATGTTTCTGAGAGAGGAGCTGTTGATATTAAATCAATAATCGAGTTAGCAGATCTTATTGAGCCAGGTGGAAGAGTGGCTGGAGACTTCTCTGAAGATTCAAAAATAATAAAGAATTTCGTACTCAAGGATGGTGATATGATTGTTGTGCCAGCTGTTTCTGTGGAAGTGACTGTTCAAGGAGAAGTCTTGAATTCATCTTCATTCATTTTTGAAAAAGGTATGGATTATAACGATTATATAGAAGCATCTGGAGGTTATACCTCATTCGCAGACGAGAGAGCAGCTTTCATCATAAGAGCAAATGGAGAAGCGACACCAGTAGGAGCAAATGTTTTTAGAGGGCAGGCAAAAATTTATCCAGGTGACACAATTGTAGTTCCACGGGATTTAGATCAGTTAGAAGCTTTGCCTTTGATAAGCATGGCAACCAAAATAATTGCTGATATTGCATTCTCAGCAGCTTCATTAAATGTTCTACAGGATTAAGTTTCTCCTAATTTTTCTGATAATTGGGAGCATTAATTCAGATTCAATAAAGTATAACAATCCTAATAACCATGGTGTAATTGGTCTAATTAATACACCAACAGCCAGATTTTATGACGAATCTTCATATTCTATTACTTTTTATAGAGGAGATCCGGATAGAAAGATAACTGTAACAATGATGCCCTATGATTGGTTAGAGGCCTCTTTTTTTTACACAAGTATAAAAGGCAGGCCATACGGTGGTGGTTTCAATCAAGATTATAAAGACAAAGGATTTAATGCCAAGTTCAGACTTAAGGAGGAAGGAGCGCTTCCGGCAGTTGCTATTGGGTTTAATGATTTGGCAGGCACAGGAATATATTCATCAGAGTATATTGTAGGTAGTTATGGATTTAATAATTTGGACATGCATTTTGGGATTGGTTGGGGGAGATTAAATGGAGGAAGTTATTCTATTTCAAACCCTCTTTCAAAGATACATGATTCATTTAGTTCCAGATGCTTAACTTGGGGTTGTGATATAAGTGATAGTCAGGGTGGTACTTTTAGATGGCAAGATTACTTTTCTGGAGAACAAGCTGGAATTTTTGGAGGCATCAGCTATTTATATCAAGATAAATGGTTGATCAAGTACGAACATGATTCAACTAATATACCAAATGGTTTAGGCTTTCCTGAAAGAAGCAATAATAATAATCTAAGTGTAGAGTATATTGATAATGATAACTTTGCGATATCCCTTAATCATGAAAGGGGAGATTATTACGGAATAAAAATTTTATGGAAAGGAAACTCAACTGCATTTACAAAAAATCAATATAGAACGAATCAAAACAAAAATATTGATTCGTATCAAAAATTAAAATCTTTACTTAATGAAAACAATATTGGATTACATGAAATTAAAAAAGTTGACTCCCTTCTTTTGATAGAGGTAAATCAGTTTGTATACGCTGACTTCGAAAATCTTAGTTACAATGTTAAAAATTCATTATCAGATTCTAAAATTGATTATGAGGAGGTGGTTATAAAATATAGTACTGCTGGCTTGAATGCTAAAACAGATGGAGAGGAAGAAACACTGTTAATGCTAGAAAATTCTGAGACTATTTATAAAAGTGAATATGAACCATTTTTTAGTTATTCACCCAATGTCGTATTAAGGCCGTTTTTAGCTGGTAGAGAAAACTTTCTGAATGTTGCACTTCTTGCAGAATTAAATACACAGTATGTATTTAATCGAAATTTATTTTGGACTACAAATTTAAAGTATGCTTTATTTTCAAATTTTGATGATTTAGTGATTCCGCCTCGTGATACATATCCAAATCAAGTACGATCGGATGTTAAAAAATATCTAAATAACTTCAATAAATCTATAGTGTTGGGAAGATCCCAGTTAGATTATTTTAAGACTATTTCAAATGATCATCATATTCTTATATCTGCCGGTATCCTAGAAGAAATGTTTAGTGGTTATGGCATAGAATATTTATGGAATTCTGATAACTTGCCTTTTGCAATTGGTATAGAGTCTTTTCAGGTATACAAGAGAGGTTATGATCTAGAATTAGATTTATTAGATTATTCAAATACAACTAGCCACATTAATTTTTACTATGAAAATAGTGATTCAATACCTTTGACTTTACATCTTTCATATGGAGAGTATCTAGCAGGCGATAAAGGCTATACTTTCGATATTTCAAGAAGATTTAGTAATGGAGTAAAAATGGGTGCTTTCATTACTAAAACTAATGTTACTGCTGAGCAGTTTGGGGAAGGAAGTTTTGATAAGGGGGTATATTTTTCAATTCCTATAAACCAAGAAATGTTTAGTTTCCTATGGAGGCCTTTAACCAAAGATCCAGGTGCAAAGCTAAATAGAAAAGATTCTTTATACAATTTACTGAGAAGTTATAAAAATTAACTAGTTACTCAATTTGTTTGAAGTTACTTAGTTTGTTTAATTCAACTTAAGTTCCAGTTCCGGTTCCAGTACCAGTTCCGGTTCCAGTTCCAGTTCCAGTTCCAGTTCCAGTTCCAGTTCCAGGATCAGGAGTTGGTTCAGGTGTTGGTTCAGGAGTTGGTTCTGGCGTTGGTTCAGGTGTTGGTTCAGGTGTTGGTTCAGGTGTTGGTTCAGGTGTTGGTTCAGGTGTTGGCTCTGGTGTTGGTTCAGGTGTTGGTTCAGGTGTTGGCTCTGGTGTTGGTTCAGGTGTTGGCT
>MDTD01043050.1_pt1 | contig 17905 bp, 17 predicted proteins | sample 811221 | NCBI WGS metagenome assembly MDTD01 (sample SAMN05326646, study PRJNA326480) | marine metagenome | isolation source: seawater | place: Pacific Ocean: South West | collected 2011 | reverse complement strand
TACCATCGGCGCTGAAGGACTTAACTTCCGAGTTCGGGATGGGATCGGGTGTGGCCCCTTCGCAATAATTACCAGGCAGTGAGTTATATTATTTTTAAAATGTTATGTAAATAGCTGAATAACCGCTTTTTTGTAAGGTTTGGTGGGCATGATAAGAATTGAACTTATGACCTCTTCGATGTCAACGAAGCGTTCTACCACTGAACTACATGCCCGATTATGTAAAATTAAAAACGCAATCTAATATAAAGTTTTTTTATAATGCGTTCAATCAGGTAAAAATGATTAATGGCAAAACTTTTAATTAATATTTTAAATGCTTTAACGATATTTTTATTAAACTGAATTTCGGTTAAAGCGTAATTTATCGATATGTTTGCATTAATTCTTTTTTTTAAAGACTCTAAATTTTTAGTAAATCTTTGTTTGTTTTCCAAATGATGGAATAAAACTTCTTTCAAAGCATTATGATGTCTTTCAAGATTCCTTGAAAAAGATTTTTCATGATAAAGATGTCTTCCTAAAGGGGTATGAATAAATTTGAATTTAGCACCATTTAAAGCTAAATTTAAAAAAAAATCATAGTCTTCTACAGAGGCAAAAGCTTTTTTCTCAGAGAAAAAAATATTATGTTGTTCTAAAAAGCTTTTTTTTACAACTGAGGCAGATGTTGAAATACAATTACCGTCAAGTAAAAGTTTTTTGTAAAAATTGTTTGTAAAAGGGCCATATTTCCAAATAGTTTTATTTTTACTGCCTTCATAAATAATTTCTTCATCGTTTGTAATAACCTCAAAAGATGGATTCTCTTTTATAAATTTTTCTATAGTTTCTAATTTGTTTTTAAACCAAAAATCATCTGAGTCTAAAAATGCTATCCAAGAACCTTTAGCGTTATTGATACCCAAATTACGTGATATGCCGATTACTCCTTCGTTTTTATTTTTTAAATAATTAATATTTTTGTTATTAAAACTTTTGACTAGTCTTTCAGTTCCATCAGTTGAATAATTATCAACGATAATTATTTCGTAATTTTCTTTCTGATCTAAAACAGAATTTATTGCTTTTTCTAAATACTCACATTGATTATAAGTTGGTATGACTATTGAGAATAAAAATTTAGGGTTCATTTAGATCTTAAAAATTTTTTAGAGAAGATAATCAAGTTTTTTAACTCTTCATGAAAAAACTTATCGTTAATGCTTTTGAATTTACTTTGATATTTGCTTTTATAAAAAATCTTTTTAACTTTATTCATTTCTGGATACTTAAAAAAAATTTGGTTTTTTTTATTATTAATTTTTTTTAAAATAATTTTTAAAATTTGAATTAAATTCATATTTTTATCTGAGCAATAGTTAATAATCTTTGGAATTTTTTTTAATTTACCTATTTTTGATATAATTTTAAATGCGAATTCACAAAAACTTTTCATGCTACTATAGTTTCTATAATTATTATTTTTAGATAAGATTTTAAATTTTTTATTAATTATTAATTGCTTAATTATTGAATTAATTAATAGACGCCAACAATTTTTATTTTCAAAAAAAGGATAACCAAATAAATTACACACTCTTAGAATTATAATTTTTGTGTTAGGATTTTTAAATTTTAATAATTTTTTTTCCCCAAGAATTTTACTCCTAGTATAAATGCTAGCCTTATCTAATTTTGATTTTTCATTTATATTTTTCTTTTCAAATTTGTACACATGAAAAGTAGATATAAAAATAAATAATTTAACATTATTTTTATTTGCTGCTTTGAATAATCTGAACGGGTAAGTAGAATTTATTTTTGAAGCCTGTGAAATATTTTTACAACCGTGCGAGTCTAAACCTGCACAATTAATAATTATATCTTTATTTTTACAAAGATCATTTAGCTTATTTTGTGAGTTCCAGTCTATCTTCTTTGTTATTTTTGATTTTTTTCTTGAGGCTAAATAAATCTTAAGATTTTTTTTTCTTAAATACTCATATAATCTTCCTGCTAAAAAACCTTTACCACCTGTAATTAAAATATTCATCACTTTTCCCAATTATAAGGAATAGATTTATCTAAAGCTGGTTTTCTTATTATCTCGTCATTTCTATGAGGTAATGTCGCACAATTTGCAACTATTGACGATCTTTCTGACTCACCCTTAAAGCCATTCCAAATTAAAGGAGGCACTGTTACTAAACAATAATTTTTTGGTGTTAAAATTAATTCTTGAATTTTACCTCTAGTTTTACTTTTTTTTCTATCATCATAAAGAACAAATTTTACTTTTCCTTCTATGCATACATAATTTAAAGTCATCTCTTTGTGCATGTGCCACGCTTTTATAGATTGAGGATTAGTAAAAGAAAAATAAATTTCACCAAATCTTTTAAAAACTTTACTATCCTCTCTAAGCATATGCATAACTTTACCGCGCTCATCTTCAATTTGTTTTAAAGGTGTTATGATTACTCCATCAATCATAAAAATAATCCTCAATCTGATTAGCTGTCATAAGTTTTGTATCTTCTTTTCTAACATAACAATTGTACCATTCTGCAGTTTTGTTAAGCCCTTTTACCATTGACCATCTTGTAGACCAGCCTAAATATTTGCTAGCTTTATTTGAGTTTAACTTAAGTAAATTTGCTTCTTTAAATTTACCTTTTTTGAAAATAATTTTAATTTTCTTTTTTGAATAAATTTTATTTATAATAATCTTGGCAACTTCAATAACTTTTTTTGTTTCACTATGTCTTGGTCCGAAATTCCAGGATCCTGAAAACTTTTTAGGATATTTATAAAGTCTTTTTGCTAAAACTAAATAACCAGAAATGGGTTCTAGAACATGTTGCCATGGCCTAGTAGATTTAGGACTTCTTATTATCATATCTTTCTCTTTAATAATTGTCTTCACACAATCTGGTATGATTCTATCTTTGGACCAATCGCCTCCTCCAATTACATTTCCAGCTCTTGCAGTTGCTATTCCTAGTTTTTTTTCTTTGAGAAAAAAGGATTGCAAAAAGGCCTCGAAAGCTATCTCCACTGATGCTTTTGATGCGCTATAAGGATCTTTCCCTCCTAATTGATCATTTTCTTTATAACCTCTTAGAATTTCTTTGTTTAGGTAACATTTATCAGATGTAATGACTACCACAGACTTAATTTTTAAATTTCTAGCTATTTCAAATATATTAATTGATCCTAAAAAATTTGTTTTAAAAGTATTTAAAGGTTTCAAGTATGAGTCAGATACAAGCGGTTGCGCAGCTAAGTGAAAGATAATATCTGGTTTAGCAGCTTTAATTTTATCTCTTAGATTATTGTAATCACTTACATTGCCATAAATATTTTTTACTTTTTTATAATCTAAAAAATTTTTATAATTTCTTTTATTTTTGTCGTTTAAAGAATAGCCAGTAATTTTGGTTTTAAACTTCAATAATACTGCAGTGAGCCATTTTCCTTTAAATCCGGTATGACCTGTTATAAAAACTCTCTTATTTTTATAAAAATTTGCTAGTTTTTCCATGGTGCGTTATTTTCTCTTAAAAGTTTTTTAAGAAATTCTTTATCTCTAGGTGTATCCATGCATTGCCAAAAACCTTTATGTTTATAACCGACTAATTGTTTTTTTTTTGACAGTTTAATCATTGGTGATCTTTCTAGCATTTCATTTCCTTTTCCTAAAAATTTAAAAATTTCTTTTTTAAAAACAAAAAAACCTCCGTTTATCCAACTGTTTGTTATCTGTGGTTTTTCCTTAAATTTTTTAATTAAATTTCCATTAATCTTTACTTCCCCAAATCTTACTGGAGGTCTTACAATCGTCATTGTTGCAACTTTTTTACTTTTCAGATGAAATTTTTCTAGCTCATTCAAATTTTGGTTAGTAAGACCATCTCCATAGGTCAACATGAAATTTTCCTCATTAATAAGATATTTTTTTAGTTTTAGCAGCCTACCACCTGTAAGTGTATTGGCACCTGTATCAACACAATTGATTGAGAACTGATAATTTTTTTTTTTAAAGTAATTTTTAATTATTTTTCCCTTATATCCAAGAGCTAGTATAAAATCTTTATAACCAAATTTTTTATAATAATTAATTATATGAATAATTATGGGATCTTTATCTAGTTTTACCATTGGTTTAGGTAATATTTTAGTTTCGAATCCTAATCTTGTTCCCTTACCACCGCACAATAATACAATTTTCATAAATTCCTAAAAATTTTGTTATAAATTATCAAACTTTTGATACCATTTTTAATACTGATTTTCTTTAAATTATTATCTTTTTTTATAAAACTTTTAAGCATTCTGTTTAAGTTTTTTGATGATCTATAAGAATATTTTTTAATCTTCTTAGCATAGTTATGATAACCTAAAGAACGATCCTTTGAAAAATCAATTATTTTTTTTTGTTTTTTTTCGGTAATTATTATTAATCTTTTTCTAATTTTATCCTTTCTACTTATCTTAAAATAATAATTAATTTTATTTATTTCAAATTTAAAATTACTTTCATCATTGTTAAATTTATCGATTTTAAAGTTCTTAATTTTATTTATTCCATTTTTACTAATAGTTGATACCAAGCTGATTAAATGAGAAAAAATATCTAAAGTAAAATTTATATTGTAATTTTGGTTTTTTTTCTTTCCCCGACGATATTCTTTTTTTTTATCGGACCAAATTATTTCACATTTTATAATATTATTATTTTTGATTTTTTTAGAAAATAGAGCCAAACTTCTGTCAAAAGAGAATAAGTTTGAAAAATAAACATTTTTTTTGTTTTTTAAGATATTAATATGCTTAATCTTTGTAAAAAGGGGTTTTTCTATAAGTATATCGTTTTTTAAATGATTAATTTTCTTTAGTGTTTTAAAATGATTTTCTGCTTTATTACAAATTACAATTTTTGAATTTTTATGAATATTTTTCAAATTAATTGTTTTTTTTATCGTAACTTTTTTATTAGTTAGTCTAATACCTTTTAAAAAATTTTTATTATTGGTAACAAAAGAAAATCGTTTTACATTAAAAAGATTATTTAGTTCGTTAAATATTTCTTCACTCCATCTTCCGCCACCAAAAATTATTAATTCCATAGTTATGTAAAATCCCTTTTTTCTAAAACATCAATAATTTTATTATTAATTCCTGCCGACCTCATATATTTTTTTATCTCTTTTTTAATATGCCAGGCTAAATTGATAATTGGTTTATTTTTATTAACTTTTGATAACTTTCTATCACTCAATATAGGTATATTTGTACCAGGTGCATAAAATCCTATCTTTTTTGATAAAGGTTTTTCATAAATTCCTGATATATTTTTTTGATTTAAACCTAATATTTTTAATATAATTGCTGCTCTCCCTGGAAAAGCTTTAGCCTCAAGCGCTCCAAATTTTTTATTAAGATCAAGAATTTTCTTTCTTTTTCTAATCTTCCATTTGTTAATGAAGTGTTTAATATTTTTGAAATCTTTTAAAAACTTTTTTTCTTTTTTTAAGGTTTTATTTAATTCTCCAGGGCTTAAATGCACCAAATTTTTATTTTTAGTTAAAAAAACTCTAATATTTCCACCATATCTTTTAGGAAATTCGACAAAACTGATATTAAGTTTAAGAAATTTAGCAATATAAATAAATGATTGAAAACTGTAAGTTCTTAAATGTTCTGAGTAAAAAGTATCAAATTGCTTCTCTTTTAAAACTGAACCTAAATAATGGTTTTCTACAATTAACACAGTATCATTTGTTAATAATATTTTTAAATTTGATAATAATTTTTTAAAATCATTGATGTGAGCAAAAACGTTAGTAAAAGTAATAAAATTTATAACACCACAATTTTTTTTTATTTTTAAAGCAATTTTTTTATTAAAATAAGATTGATATTTTATATGATTTTTTGATGCATCTTTGATTGCATTAGTCGGCTCAACGCCAATCGTTTTCGCTCCAATTTTTTTAAAAATATTAAGAAGTGAAAAATCATTTGCTCCAATATCTAATACGTATTTATTCTTTAGTGGACCAAACAATTGTTCTGTTCTCTGTACAAGATTTTTTTGGCCACTTATAACATCTTTGGTAAACCTGGCTCTATAATGGTATTTTTTTGGAAATAATTTTTTTTGATTAATATGAAATTGCTGGGCCACAGTTAGACAATATTCACAAATATTCAAAACCAGAGGATATAACTTACTTTTTTTTTTGGAACCAATTTGAATTAAATCATCACACATAGGATGACTACCAAGATCAAGAATATTTTTCTTTAAAGCTTTTCCACAAACTTCACAAGATTTAATTTTTTTAACAACTTTAATCATTTATTTTCTTAGCAGCCTCTTCACGCTCCATATTACTGGTGAGAGGTAGTAATAAGGATATAATGCGTTACTTATAAAACATTTTAGTAAATCAAATAAGCTAATTGGATAAGAGTTAATTCCAAGTAAAATTTTTATTGCATGAGGGATAAAAAATCTTAAGGAATAATTTTTATTTACAATATATTTTTTTATTGGCAAACCGTTTTCTCTATAATTGTCTAACATCTGGGGCATTCTAATACTTAAAACAAATGGCCATAAATTAGACCACTCTCTATGTTTGATAAAATTATTTGTATAAATTTTTTTTGAAAAATAAACATTTGAATTCATAAAAGCTTTAGAAAAAACTAATGAGTGAGGAAAAGTGTTACCTAATTCAGAAAATTCTATATTATTTTTTTTAAATTTATTTAAAATTGACTTGTGTTTTTCCCAAGAAGATCTTCTAAAAATACTTAAAAACATAGCGATCATAAAATCGTCTGATATTCTATAATCAATTAAATCATGAAATTTTTTAATTTTGTTTGTAAATTTCAATTTTTTATTTTTCTTTATAAAATTTGAATTAAGAAATATTAAATCGACATTTTTAGATTTTGTTTCGAATATTTTTTCAATATTAATAAGAGAGTCTTTTAAAACAACTTCATCATCTCCGATAAACCAGGTAAAATCTTTTTTAGATAACTTAATAGAATTACACAGATTTTCTACTCTATTAGTTTTTCTTTTTATGTATTGATATTTAATATTAAGTTTTCTTTTATAATTTTTAATTAATTTAATTTTAGATATATCTCCACTATTATCAGATATGCAAATATCAAATTTTAAATTTTTTGGTTTAAAGGCAGTTTTAATAGAGTTTAAGCATTTATCTAAGCAGTTAAAACTACGATTTGATGGTATGCAAATTGAAAGAGAGTTCATATATTAAAATATTTCTAGTTTTCCATCTTTCATAATAATTTTTTTATCACAGTATCGAATGACATTAGGCCTATGTGAAATTAAAATTATAGTTTTATCTTTAAATATTTTTAATAAATTTAGAAAAATTATCTCCTCATTTTTTTCATCTAATGCACTAGAAAATTCATCCATAAAAATTATTTCACTATCTTTGTAAATTGCTCTTGCTATAGCTATACGCTGCCTTTCTCCCCCAGAAATTTTTATTCCATCATTTCCCACAAATGTATTTATTCCAGACGGTTGACCTTTAATAAAATCTCCTAAATTTGTTAATTTTATAGCCTCAGTAAGTTTTTGTTTGTCTATTTTTTTATCGAAATTAAAAGCAATATTGCTTTCAATAGAGGCATCTAAAAGATAACAAGATTGAGAAACGTAGCTTATTTTACTAAACCAATTAATTGATTTGTCATAAATACTTTTTTCTTTGAAATAAATATTGCCAGAGTCAGGTTTTAAAACACTCAACATTAAATGCATTAAAGTACTTTTACCAGAGCCACTTTTACCAGATATTGCAATTTTATTTCCCTTATCTATTTTTAAATTTATTGACTGAATGGTGTCGGCAGAGCTTTGAGGATATCTAAATCTTAAATTTTCGACTAATAAATATTCATTATTATTTTTTTCTTTTGTAAAATTAGAAATTAATTTATTTTCAGCTTTATTTACTATAGATAGTCTTTTCAAATCGCTAAAAATTACATTAACAGCAGCTTCACCTATTTTTAAATACGTGAAACTTGTGGACAGTGAATTAAATGCAGGTATAAACCTCAAACTAACTATTGCATAAAGAATTATTTCAGGCATTAAAGTTATGAAACTTTGATCTTTTTTGAGAAAAAGTATTGTTATTCCCATTAACAATGTCAAAAATATAACTTCTAATAATATTTTTGGAAATTTTTGAATTACATTATAGTAGAAAAAGTTCTTATTATAATTTTTTACACTTCTTAAAAATATTTCTTCAATTTTTTCCTCTTTTTTAAGGATCCGCAACTCTTTAATTGATCCAAATGTTTCGTTAAGTAATTTTATAATATTTGATATGAGATTTTGATTCTCCTCTCCTGCTTTTTTTAGAAATGGTTTTAAAAACTTAAAATACCCATACGTTATTAAAGAAAACAATAAAGAAATTATCATGACTATTTGAGGATTTACTAAAATTAAAATTAAGAAAATCGCAAAAATTGCTAATATTTCTTTGAAAAGTCCGACCAAACTTTGAATATATAAAAAAACGTCTTGAACAGATACTATAGTCCTGCTTATATTTGAAGGGTTAAAATCCAATAAGCTTTCAAATTCAGCATATATGAAATTTGAGTATATATTTTCTGATAATCTATTTTTAATATTTTCATAAAATTTATTTTCATAAATTAATAAAAAAGATAATAAAATATTTTTACTTACAAAAATAAGTACTATTAATATCCCAATATAAATTATTATTTCATTATCAATAACTAATTCTAAATTAAATATACTTAAAAATTCTTTAAAATTTTCAATAATTAATAAATTTTTTGTCACTAAACCAAAAAATAAGGGGATTGAAGCAATACTCAAGAATTCTAGTATAAAGCTCAAAGAAGTTATAAATAATATAAAGTTTAATTTTATTTTTTCTTTTTTATTTAAAAAACCATAAAATTTGAGAAAAGTTTTTTTCATATTAGTTTAAACAAATTTTTTTTAGATTTAGTAATGAGGATAAATTTCCTTGGATATTGAAATTTTGATTAAATAATTTAATACAGTTTTGTGTTTTTTTGTCTAACCACCATTCGTCGATATTGTCCCAAACACTGTTTAGATGAATCTTTAAATCATCTCTCTTAAGAAATAATATTTTTGCATCAATTAATATTCGATATTTATCTATAAAATCATCACTTATACATTCATCAAAATCATCCCACATACAAATTGTAGGATAATTAAGTAACAAATTTTCTAAGATTCCTGTACTATCGTAATTGAAAAAAGTCAGCCTAGAGTTTTGTCTGGCTTTATAAAAAGGCTCTGCCCCAAAATCAATATTAAGTGATTTGTTGTCAAAATATTTTTTTAAGTAAAATTTTCCTTTTCCTATTTTAAATACTTCATGAAGTCTTATCACTGCATTTTTTGAAATTCTTTCATCTGAAAATTTTAAGATATCCAATACATTACTAAAACCTTTTTCCAAATAATTCATATTTTCATATGGATAAAGCTTAAAATCCATAGGCATTACAGTTATAAGAAATTTGTTAAATTTATTGTTAAAATTTTGGTATTTTTTTCTTCCTAATGTAGCAAAGTTAAAAGATTGAATAAATTTTTTTGAATCAGAATATCCCCAAGTTAAAAACTTATTTGGCGTTGAAAATTCTGAGCGTAATTTATCTCCTCTTATATCAGAGAAATAAACTCCGTGTTGGCCAATGAAATAATTGGTTTTATTTTTTTCACTTAATTTTGATACATAAAATTTAAATATTTCATTATGTTCATAATCATTAGATGTAAAAATAAATTTTGGATTTTTTGGAAGTCCCGCATTTTGAGATTTTTCCATAATATCTGTAAAAGACTCAACAATAGATATTGGTAGAAAGAATTTAATATTTTTTCTTATAAAGTTTTCAACACTAGTTTTTTTTTTATAATCTAAATTTATTTTTTGTCTCATGCTATTATTGTATTTTTTGTAGTTTATGTCTTCAAATTCCCAATGTGTTGGCATTTGAAATAGAAGTAATTCAAATATTTTTTCATACAATTGAGGTAAATAACTGTTTATGACGACTGCAGAATTTTTTGATTGAAATAGTGAAAAAAGATTTAAAATTTTTTTAATTATTTCATTTTTGAAGTTAATTTTTTTAATTTTATAATCTTGTTCAAGGTTTTCAATCTTAGTAGTACTAGAATTATAAATTCTCAAGTTATTAATGTTTAAATATTTAAGAATTTTATAATATAAATTACTGTTCCATTCTTCATCATATGAACTGTGATAGAATCTAGTATCTTCTGATTGAAATTCAAAATTATCATTTTTCCTAACAAATATTTCCCTTATCTTTATGTTATCTATTATTTTGTTTAAACTTGTATATCTTTCATAACAAATCCAAACAAAGTATCTTAACCAATTGCTAAAAATTATCTCCCATGATTTTTGACTTAAACTACAATTATGTAACTTATTTAATTCAATCGAAATATCTTTTAAAATACTTTCATAAATTTTATTGCAAAAATCAAATGACTTGTTCTTTTCAACTTTTCCAACAATATTAGGGTTGTAAAACTGTAGTTGAGATTTGTTTTTTTTTTTTGAATAAAAATCTTCGTGAAATCTATTAATAATAATATAGATTTCATTATCATTAAAATTTATTTCATTTATTTCACTTAAAATTAAGGATTTCATAATAATTTACATTGTTTAGAATTATAATTTATTTTTTTTAAGCTCATCTTTTAATTCTTCGTATTCATTCATTTTTCTTTTCATAAAATTTATAGTTAATTTTGTTTTTTCTAAAATTCCCTTAGGAGTAAGGACGTAAAAATAATTTAATTTATTAGGATTTTTTTTAAAGTTTTTTATTTTAATAAAACCTTTTTGCTGAAGTGCTTTAAGACAATAGTTAAGTTTTCCCAAACTAAATCCAAGTTCATGAGCCAATTTTCTCTGAGAGTACTTTGGATCTTTTTGAATTTTCCTTAAAATTTTAAAATAATCTTCTGAATTTTTATTGTTCATATTTTGAACAATACCGTTCAAATATTGAACAGTAAAGCTTTATTTTTCATTGATAAAAGCCTTAAAATTTAGGCCATTTTTTTAAATATAGATGTTAGCATGTTGCCAACGGAGGGGGGTGAAATCGTTTTTTCTTTTTTGTTAATTTTTCGTAATTGATTTTTCAAATTTTTAAAATCACTTTTAATATTTGCATATGGAGTATCTATATACTCAAATTTTGTACATAAATTTAAAAAATTTCTTTTCAGAAAAAATAAGCTTAAGTTTACATTATTAAAATGAAATATATGCCTAGGTGTATTTTGGTTGAAATCTTTTTTAGAAAGAAAAAAAGTTAAGTTATTAGTATTTGGCGTCGCAGTTATATAAAAAAGGCCATTTTTAACCAAACATTTTGATAATTTTTTAATTATCTCATCAAAATCTGGGAGATGTTCAATTACTCCCCTCATTATAATCATATCGAATTTTTTTTGAAAAACTTCTTTTTTAGATATTCTATTAATTTTTTTATTTACTTCTGCAGAATCATTCAATTCATACCCAAATTTTTTTGATTTAAATAAACTCAAAAACTCACCATTTCCACAACCATAATCTAAAACTTTTTTATTTTTTTTATCTTTAAAAAATTCAAGGATTATCTTTTTATCTTTTTGATATTGAATCTTTCTCAATCGGTATTCTTTGCTTTTTTTATAATTACTTTCAAAATAATTTTTATTATAGAGGAGTTTTAGTTCATCTTGACTTGGAATAGGATGCTGAAAAATAAAATCACAAAAAATGCATTGGAAATATCTAATTTTTTCGTGAGTATAAACAAATTTAAATTTTACAATATTTTTGTTTAGGCAAATTTTACATCTCATTTAATTTAAAATTACTTTCTATTAACATAGTTATTTTACTGTTAATCCACCATCTATTATCAGATTCTGACCAGTAACATATTTTGTGTTTTTTGAGGAAAGAAATAAAACTGCTGTATATAAGTCTTCAACTTTAGCCATTCTTTTAAGTGGGACTCTATTTATATATTTTTTTCTAAATTTAACTGACTGTATTTTTTGATTTTCTATTCCTCCAGGTGAAATACAATTGACCAAAATATTGTATTTTGCAAATAAGATACTGTAATACTTCGTAAGTTGAATTAAACCAGCTTTTGTCGCACCATAAATTTCTGAGCTAAATCTGTCTTTTTTTCCATAAATTGAAAATTCTGGACTAACTACTCCATAAATCGAAGCTATATTTATTATCTTACAACTACTTAATTTTTTTAATTTATGGTTCTTATAATATTCAATCATTACATTTATTACACTTTTTAGATTTACTTTGTAAGTATTATCCAATTCTTTTTCTTTTTTTTTAAATATACTTGAAAAATAAGACACGGCAGCATTGTTAATTATTACATCGATTTTTTTTTCTTTTTTAAAAATATCATTAAATAATTGTTTTATATTTTTTCTACTTGAAATATTTTTTTTATAAAATTTAAAATTTTTATTCTTAATTTTATTTTTTTTAAGATCTACACCATAAACTCTACAACCATTATTTAAAAAAAGATTAGCTAAATTCATTCCAATCTGTCCACTTACACCGGTTATTAAAATTACACAGTTATTTAATTTAAATAAATTTTTATTGAGATTATTCATATATTAATTTTGATATCGTACTTAAAGTTAAGTTCATACTCTTTTTGTTAAACAAAGATTTTTTTTTTACAAATTTTTTTGATTTATCCATCAAGTTAAAAGAGTAAGTAAGTTTTTTATTAAAATCTTTTTGATTTTTTTTTATTAAAATTAGATTATCTTGAATTTTATTCGTATATAAGTTGTCAATCTCGTGCTTATATTGAGGAATACATATAATATTTTTTTTTAAATACAGGGCATCGAATACACTCATACCCGCAGATAAAATCACAAATTTTGATCTTTGCATACACTTATAATATTCATCAACTTTAAAATAATGAATATTGTGATTAATTTTTAAACTTTTTAATTTTTTTCTATATATTTCCGGGAGTAAAAATTTTATTTTTTTTAAAATATTCTTTTTTGTGAAAATTTTCTTTAATATTTCATTTTTATCATAATTACCTAAAAAAACAAAAACTCCATCATTTTTATTATATTTTCTTTTTTGATAAAAATAAATTGGTGAAATATGATTTTTGATTCCAATAAAGTTGTTTTTGCATTTTTTTATTTTCGTCATTAAAGGATTGTAACTTAAATCAAAATATTTTCTATGAATTGAAGCATCATCAATAATAACTTTTTTTTTGAATTGTTTGAGTCCAGTTTTTATAAAACTTTTATTAATCTTGCCCCATCTATCTATAATAATTAAATCTCCATGAATTTTACTTAACATTTTTGCTTCTTGGTTTGAGTAATCTTTGATTTTGTTATCAACTTTAAAAATTTTGAAACTAAATTTTTTTATAATTTTAATTGAATTTGAAAAGTTTTTTTTAACTTTAACCGCAAAAGTAATATCTTTTTTATTTATCTTTAATTTTTTTTCTAAATATCTAGCTATTGTAATACATCTGAACAAATGCCCTGAGCCAAGTTTTTCGACATCTCCACAATCGCATCTAAATAAAACTTTAGTCTTTAAAAAAGTCATTTACTTTTTTACAAATATATTTTGCTTGAGATACTTTTAACGATGGGTACAAAGGCAAACTTAAGATGTTATCTCCTATATTTTTCGAAACAACACAAGTTTTTTTATTCCAACCAAAATTTTTTTTATAAATGGACATATCTGTAACTGATCTATAATTTACCCCAGTTCCAATATTATTTTTTTTTAAATAAGCAATTAAATTATCTCTCTTTTTTTTTGTTTTTGTTTTATCGATAACAATCAGAAACAAATGATATGCAAATTTGTTTGGGTAGGGATTTATATTTTGAAAAATTATTGGAAGCCCTTTTAAATTTTTAAGGTAAAAATCGTAAATTTTTTTTCTTTTTCTAAGATTTTTTTCGATTTGAATTAATTGAGGAATTCCTAAACTTGAATTTAAATCAATTAAATTGTACTTTAAACCAATCTCTTTTACATCGTAATGCTGAAATTTTACTGACTGGTTTAAACTATCTGGAAGATATCTTTTCCAAGCATCCTTAGAAAGACCATGAAGTCGCATAACCCTAATTTTTTGGTAAATATTTTTGTTATTTGTAACTAGCATGCCTCCTTCTCCAGTTGTAATATTTTTTGTTGCATAAAAACTAAAACAACCAGCGTCACCAAAATTTCCAACATGTTTGTTGTAATATTTTGTCTCAATTGCATGTGCACAATCTTCTATCAATTTAAGATTATATTTTTTACATATTCTCTTTATTGAGTTCATGTTGCATGAAAGTCCTGCAAAATGAACAATTAATAAAGCTTTTGTTTTTTTTGTAATTTTTTTTTCTATCTTAGTCTCATCTATGTTAAATGTTTTAGGATTGATGTCAGCGAGTACAGGTTTTGCATTAGCTAAAACAATAGAATTAATTGTAGAACAAAATGTCATCGGCGTAGTAATTACCTCGTCGCCTTTTTTGATTCCTAATGAAATCAGAGATAAGTGTAGTGCGGCTGTGCATGAGTTAAGAGATAACGAGTATTTGGTTTTTTTATATTCCTTAAACTTTCTTTCAAAAAGTTCTGTTGTTGGGCCGCTTCCAATCCACTTTGAATTTATTGTTTTTTTTAATAATTGAATTTCTGTTTTTCCGATATTAGGTACACCAAAGGTAATGAATTTTCTCATTTGATAAACTTTTTGTATATAAATTTTAATTTTTAGTATATTTCTAAGTGTAATTTTATACGTAATTACTATGATTTTATATAAAAATTTGCAAGATATTATAAAAATATTAATCAAAAAAGAATGAGTTTTTTCAAAAAAAAAAATTTTCTGATAGCAGAGGCTGGTATAAATCATAATGGAGATTTAAAACAGGCTTTAAAATTGGTATCTGCTGCAAAAAAAAGTGGTGCAGATGCAATTAAATTTCAAACTTATATAACTGAAAAAAGAACAAGGAAGAACAGTCCTATTTTCAAAATATTAAAAAAATGTGAATTAAAATATAAAGAATTTAAAATAATTAAAGATTATTGTGACTCAAAAAATATAATTTTTTTCTCTACTCCATTTGATAAAGAGGCAGTTTGGTTTTTAAATGATTTAAAGGTAAAATTATTTAAAATAGCCTCATTTGATATATCAAATTATCAATTAATTTCCGAAGTCGCAAAAACAAAAAAACCGACAATAATTTCAACGGGAATGGCAAACTTAAATGAAGTAAAAAAAGTATACAATTTTTTTAAAAAAAAAAAAGTTGAGTTAGTTTTGCTTCATTGCATTTCCTCATATCCCAATAAAGAAGAAAATTCTTATCTATCAAATATAAATTATCTGAAGAAAAAATTTAGTTGTGAGGTAGGTTTATCAGATCATACTAATGGAATAAAAATTCCAATTTACGCTAATGTGTTAGGTGCAAAGATTATTGAAAAACATTTTAAAATTAATTCTAAACACAAGTGCGTTGATGCACCCGTCTCTATTGATCCTTACCAACTTAAAAGTTTAAAAAATGAAATGATTAAAATTACTAATATAATGAATAGTATTAAATTTGGTGTTCGAAAAGAAGAGAGAATTGCAAGGCAATTTAAAAGAAAAAAAATTTTTTGATTATGAAAAAAGTTACAGCAATTATTCAAGCAAGAATAGGATCAAAAAGACTTAGAGGAAAAATTTTAAAAAAAATTAATGGGAAACCAAATTTATTACTGTTATTAGACCGTCTTTCTAAAGCGAAAACAATAAATAAAATCATAGTAGCTATTCCAGATACTTCAGAAAATAATAAATTAGAGATACTTTTAAGAAAAAAATATGAAGTCTTTAGAGGGAGTGAAAAAAATGTTTTAAAAAGATATTTTACTTGTGCGAAAAAATACTCAGTTAAAGATATATTAAGAATCACTTCTGACTGCCCGCTTATCGATTTTAGATTGATAGATAAAATAGGAAAAATTTATATATCTAATAAATATGACTATGTTTCAAATATAGAAAAAAGAACTTTTGCTGATGGAATGGATATAGAGTTCTTTAGCTTTAAGACGCTTAAGAGAGCATATGAAAATTCTATAACTAAATATGATCAGGAGCATGTAACAAAATACATATTACGAAGTGATAAATTTAAAAAATTTAATTATTCTGATAAATTAGACTTTTCAAGACTCAGAATTACTTTAGATAGAAATGAAGACTTAATTTTGATAAAAAAAATTTTTGGTAATTTTAAAGATAATTATTTCAGCTACAAAGATATTTTAAACTTTTATCAAAAAAATAAAAAAATCTTTTATTTAAATACATCTCAAACTTTTAAAAAAGAATACAATAACCTTAATGTTGAACAGCAAACCTGGAAAAGAGCGAAAAATTTTATTTCTGGTGGAAATATGCTTTTTTCGAAAAGACCAGATGTGTTTTTACCAAACAATTGGCCAAGCTATTTCAAAAAAGCAAAAGGGTGTAAAATTCAATCTTTAAGTAAAAAAGAATATTTAGATTTTTCAATTATGGGAATTGGAACTAACATATTAGGTTACGCAAATAAAGAAGTGGACAACGCTGTAACTAATGCTGTTAAAAATGGTAATATGAGCACTTTAAACTGTGCTGAAGAAGTTCATCTCGCAGAAAGATTAGTGAAACTACATCCTTGGGCTCATCAAGTTAGATTTGCAAGATCGGGGGGTGAGGCTAATGCTATATCAATTAGAATTGCCAGAGCCTTTACTGGAAAAACTAAAATAGCTTTTTGTGGCTATCATGGATGGCATGATTGGTACTTAGCAGCAAACCTTGAAAAGAGTAAAAATCTTAATGAGCACTTATTGCCAGGATTACAAACCGCTGGAGTTCATAAAGAGCTAAAAGGATCAATTTTTCCATTTAGGTATAATGACTTGGAAGGTTTAAAGAAAATATTAAAAAAACAAAAAGATATAGGTATTATTAAGATGGAAGTTATAAGAAATGAACAGCCAAAAAATAATTTTCTAAAGAAAGTGAGAGAGCTAGCTAATAAAAAAAATATTGTCTTGATCTTTGATGAATGCACCTCAGGGTTTAGACAAACTTTTGGAGGAATACATAAAATTTATGGTGTTGAGCCTGACATGATGATGTTAGGTAAAGCTTTGGGCAATGGATATGCTATTACAGCAGTCTTGGGCAAAAAAAAAATAATGGATAGCATCAAAAAAACATTTATAAGCAGTACTTTTTGGACAGAGAGAATTGGTTCGGTAGCAGCTTTAAAAACCCTTGAAATAATGGAAAGAACTAAAAGTTGGAACTATATCTCAAGTTTAGGAAAGTTTATTAAAATGAAATGGAAAAAATTAGCTCTAAAGCACAAGTTAAATATTAAAATTACCGGGATAGACGCTCTATGTACTTTTACTTTTAAAAGCAAATATCATCAAGTTTACAAAACATACATTACTCAAGAGATGCTAAAAAAAAGAATACTAGCTACAACAACTATATACGTTTCGGTTTCACATAACAAAAAAATTCTAAAAAAATATTTTGAAATATTAGACAATTTATTTAAAATTATCTCAAATTGTGAAAAAGGTGATGATATTTTTAGATATTTTAATTCTGAAACTTCTACAACAGATTTTTCCAGATTAAATTAATTTTTTTTATTTTCTTT
>MDTD01117265.1_pt1 | contig 17906 bp, 13 predicted proteins | sample 811221 | NCBI WGS metagenome assembly MDTD01 (sample SAMN05326646, study PRJNA326480) | marine metagenome | isolation source: seawater | place: Pacific Ocean: South West | collected 2011 | reverse complement strand
GGTGCAAAACTACGTCATCCTCGGTGTGACGACCAATACCGGGTATCTCGACGCGATCCTGGCCCATCCCGATTTCGCGTCAGGCGAGGTTTCGACCGGGTTCCTCGCCGAGCAGGCGGAGGCGCTGACCGCGCCGGGCGAGGACGTCTCTGACCTGTTGATGGCGGCGGCGGCACTGTCGGACGAGCGGTTGTTGAGTGATGTCATGCAGATATCGGAAATGCACCGCAAGATGGGTGGATGGACAAACTGATGCGACGGATTTTCTCGATCGGCGATGCAGAAGCCGAATGCTGGCTGTCTCATGATGGCAGCCGTTTCATTCTGAACAAGCCGGACGGTTCGCTGCCCTGCCAGATGACCTCGACCGGAGTTCCGGGTGGCTATGTGCTGCGCGCCGGGAGGCGTGCGCATGAATTGCGTCTGGCGGTCGGGCCCGAGGCAACCTTCGTGCACCTGAACGGCCGCACCTACGAGATCGGGAGGGTCGATCCGGCCGAGCGCCTGGCCGGACGCGATGTCGCGGCGGTCGAAGACCGAATCGTCGCACCAATGCCCGGAGTCGTCGTTTCCGTGGCGGTCAAGCCCGGCGACGCGGTCGAGAAAGGACAGCCTCTGCTTGTCATCGAAAGCATGAAACTTGAAACCAGCCTCACCGCGCCGCGTGACGGGGTGGTGTCCGAAATGCCATTTGCTGCGGGCGACAGTTTCGGGCTGAAGGCCGTTCTTGCCCAGCTGGCCCCACAGGAGACCTGACCGTGCGCCGGATCGAAAGCCAGATTGACACAAATGCCCCCGACTACAAGGCCAATCATGCCGCCATGACAGAACGGCTGAAAGAGTTTCACGCCCGTCAGGATGCGGCGCGATACAAGCGGCCGGAACGCGATATCGACCGTCTCGCGCGGCAGAACAAGCTCGGGGTGCGCGAGCGGCTGAAACTGTTGCTGGATCCCGGCACGCCGTTTTTGGAGTTTTCAACCCTGGCCGCCTGCCGCGAATACGATGGTGCAGTGCCCGGAGCCGCCGTGGTAACCGGGATCGGCATCGTGCAGGGCCGCGAAGTGGCCATCCACGCCAACGATGCGAGCGTCAAGGGCGGTGCCTGGTATCCGCATACGGTGAAAAAGATCGTGCGCCTTCTGGATGTCGCATTGGAAAACCATTTGCCGGTCATCCATATCTGCGACAGCGCCGGCGGCTTCCTGCCACTGCAACATGGCGTGTTTCCCGACCGCTATCTTGGCGGGCGTGTCTTTCGCAACCAGGTCAAGCTGAGCCAGGCCAATATCCCTCAGCTCGCCATCGTTGGCGGGCATTGCACGGCGGGTGGTGCCTATGTCCCGACGCTCAGCGATTACAACATCATCATCGAGGGCACGGGGGCCATCTTTCTCGGCGGCCCGCCGCTGGTCAAGGCCGCCACCGGCGAAGAGGTTGGCGTGCAGGAACTGGGCGGGGCGGTCATGCACACTTCGGTCTCGGGAACGGGTGATTACCGTGCGGCAACGGAACAGCACGCCTTTTCCTTGGCCCGCGAGATTGTCGGTCAATGGAAGCGAAAGCCGAAAACCATCATAGAGACCGCGGGTTTCGAAGACCCCTGTTACGACCCGACCGAACTCTACGGGATCATCCCCAGGGATCGCAAGACCCAGTTCGACATGCGCGAAGTGCTGGCCCGGATCGTGGACGGATCGCGCTTTCACGAGTACCAGCCCGATTACGGCACGACGCTGGTCTGCGGGTTTGCCTATATCTGGGGCTACAAGGTGGGGATCCTCGCCAATAACGGGGTGTTGTTCAACGACAGTTCGCTCAAGGCCGCGCATTTCATTCAGTTGTGCAACCAGAACCGTACCCCTCTGGTCTTCTTCCAGAACATCACCGGCTTCATGGTGGGCCGCGAATACGAGGAACGAGGCATCGCCAAGGACGGTGCCAAGATGCTGATGGCGCAGGGCGGCTCGGTCGTGCCCAAGTTCACGGTGATCGCCAATGCCTCCTACGGGGCCGGGAACTACGGTATGTGCGGGCGGGCCTGGGACGCGCGCACGCTGTTCATGTGGCCGCAGGCAGAGATCGGGGTGATGGGGGCGGATCAGGCCGCCAACACGATGGCCGATGTCAAGATCCGGCAACTTCAGCGCGAGGGCAAGGAACTGACCGAGGCGGAGATCGCCGCGATCCGCGAGCCGGTGCTGGAAAAATACAAGCGCGATGTCGAGGCCTATACCTCGACATCGGAATTGTGGGACGACGGCATCCTTGACCCGGCGGATACGCGCAACGCGCTCGGCATGTCGATCTCCGCGTCGCTGAATGCGCCGATAGAGGAGCCGCATTACGGGATCTTCCGGCTATGACGGCTTGAGGGGCAGGGCGGCACGTCGTCTTTTCGCAGGGGCCGACCCGTGCCAAGACGACACCGCCAGGCGCATTCTGCACCTGAGGAGACCCGCCCATGTCCGGCTTCCGGCGCAGGTCAGGATGGCTTCCGCCGCGCTTCCTGAATGGAGACGATGTCTGAGGCAGCCATCTCCGGCCGGTTGGACTCGACCGCCTTCAGCGGCGCGACGGGCCTCAATCCGGCCAGACAGTCACGCGCAAGTTTCTGGTATTCGGCGGTGCCGCGTGTCTTCCAGGCGACTTCCTTTTCGCTGACCTCACGGATCACCTTCGCAGGGGACCCAACAACCATCGAGCGCGGCGGAATGACCGAGTCACCACGTACGAAGGCCTGCGCGCCGACGATCGATTCCGCGCCAAGCTCGACGCCGTCCATGATGACCGCGTTCATGCCGACCAAAGCGTTTCGTCCAATTTTGCAACCATGCAGAATCGCGCCGTGACCGACATGCCCGTCAGGTTCCACCACCGCGTCGCGGCCGGGGAAGGAATGCAGGATGCAATTGTCCTGAACATTGGCACCGTCTCCGATCACGATCCTGCCGAAATCACCCCGCAGGCTCGCGCCGGGTCCGATATAGCAGCCATGCCCGATGATGACGTTTCCGATCAGGACTGCCTGGGGATGCACAAACGTGTCTTCCGGGATGATCGGAACGAAGCCTTTGAATTCATAGCAATATGCCATTCTCTCTACCTTCCGTGGCCTCGGTATCGCCGGTTGCCGGAACCACATGCCAGACAGTCAACGGCCAGATTTCCGGGCCCCTGTCCTGGAACGTGTACCCGTTGGAACGTGCGCCCGGGAATTTCAAACATATGATGGCAAACAGCGCAAGCACCCAACGTCACGTCGCGAGTCTGTTGACAGTTTCTAAAGCCGGGAGCTAAATCTAACAAATGGTAGAAAATGGTGTGGCGCAACGTTCGGAATAGCCATTCCAAACATGGGAGAGAGAAATGACAGACAAGGCTTATGTCGCCGGTGTCGGAATGGTCCCGTTCCAGAAGCCAGGGAAATCCGAAAGCTATGACGTGATGGCAGCCGAGGCCACCCGCGCCGCCCTGGCCGATGCCGGGCTGGATTATGACAAGGTGCAGCAGGCCTATGTCGGCTACGTCTATGGCGACAGCACTTGCGGACAGCGATCCCTTTATCATGTCGGCATGACCGGTATCCCGGTTGTCAATGTGAACAACAACTGCTCGACCGGTTCCTCGGCCCTGTTCCTGGCCCGCCAGGCCGTCGAAAGTGGCGCGACGGACTGCGCCCTTGCGCTCGGCTTCGAGCAGATGCAACCCGGCGCAATCGGCGCGATGTTCCGCGACCGGGTCAGCCCGTTCGCGAGTTTCGACGAGGAAACCGACGATCTGGTCGGCAACTCGGAAATCCCGCTGGCACTTCGGTATTTCGGCGGCGCCGGCATGGCACATATGAAAGAGTTCGGAACCACGCTGGAAACCTTTGCCAAGATCCGGGCCAAGGCCAGCCGGCATGCGGCCAAGAACCCGGTGGCGCTGTTCCGGCAGGAAGTGACCCCCGAAGACGTTCTGGCGGCGCCGGTCATGTGGCCGGGCGTCATGACCAAGCTCATGGCCTGCCCGCCGACCTGCGGCGCGGCGGCGGCGATCGTCTGTTCCAAGGACTTCGCCGACAAGCACGGCCTTGACAGCTCGGTCCGCATTGCAGCGCAGGCGATGACGACAGACGGGCCGGAAACCTTCGAAGCGCATGACATGCGCGAGGTTGTCGGCTTTTCAATGGCCAAGCGCGCCGCCTATCAGGTCTACGAGGCCGCGGGCATCGGACCGGAGGACATCGATGTGGTCGAACTGCACGACTGTTTCGCCCACAACGAACTCATTACCTACGAAGCTCTGGGGCTGTGTGGCCGTGGCGAAGCCGCCAAGTTTGTCGATGACGGCGACAACACCTATGGCGGCAAATATGTGACCAACCCCTCGGGCGGTCTTCTGTCCAAGGGCCACCCGCTCGGGGCGACCGGCCTTGCGCAATGCGCCGAACTTGTCCAGCAGTTGCGCGGGCAGGCTGACGCGCGGCAGGTCGATGGCGCGCGTCTGGCCCTCCAGCACAACCTGGGTCTCGGTGGGGCGTGCGTGACCACGCTTTATGAAAAAGTCTGAAGAAAAGAATCGGGAGCAGGACTCATGACGGGTAAACTCGACGGGCGCGTGGCGCTGGTTTCCGGTTCCGGCCGGGGCATTGGTCGCGAGATTGCGCTCAAACTGGCCTCGGAAGGCGCGCGCGTCGTCGTCAACGATCTGGATGCCGACCCGGCGCAGGAAACCGCCGAGGCGATCGTCACGGCCGGGGGCGAGGCGGTGGTCTGTGCCGGCAGCGTGACTGAGGACGGATTCGCAGAGCGGTTCATCAGGACGGGCGTGGACAGCTTTGGCGGTCTGGACATCATCGTGAACAACGCCGGCTACACTTGGGACAGCGTGGTTCAGAAGATGAGCGACGAACAGTGGCAGGCCATCATCGACGTTCACTTGACGGCACCCTTCAAAATCCTGCGCGCCGCCCAGCCGGTGATCAGCGCCAAGGCAAAGGAAGAAGCCGCCGCCGGGCAGGAAGTATTCCGCAAGGTGGTCAACATCTCGTCCATTGCGGGCACCGGCGGCAATGCCGGCCAGATCAACTACTCTGCCGCCAAGGCCGGTATCCTGGGTGTCACCAGGACGATGGCCAAGGAATGGGGCCGCTACAAGGTCAATGTCAACGCCGTGGCCTTCGGCCCGATCCGCACCCGCCTGACCGAGGGCAGCGCAGACGGCGACAGCACGATCAGGATCGAGGAAAAGGAAATCAAGGTCGGCGTGAACCCTGATCTCTTGTCCCAGATGGAACGCATGATTCCGCTGGGTCGGGTCGGCACACCGGAAGAGGCTGCGGGCGCGGTCTATTTGTTCTGCGCGCCGGAATCGAACTTCATCTCGGGTCAGTACATCATCTGCGGCGGCGGCTTTTCGATCTGATCCCCGCCACCCAGGCCACCTGTTCGGGGTCCGGCACACGACGGACATTTCCGGGCGGCCGTATCACGGTTGCCCGAACGTCATTTTCACAAGTCCCAACCCGCGCCAGATTTGGAATCATCGTTTGTTGACTCATTGGCACCAATTACATAACAGTTGTTAGTTAGGTGTCGTGCCGAAGAGGATCGCATGGCGGATACAACAGCCGGAGAGGTCAGCGAGACATCGCGCAGCGCTGTCGGGCGTAAAGGCGTTCTGGATGTCGCTGCCAGGCTCTTTCGGGAACAGGGCTATGGGTCCGTGTCGCTCAGAAAAATCGCTGCCGCCGCAGGGATCAAGGCAGGCAGCATCTATTACCATTTCGGCTCCAAGGATGAGATCGTCGTAGCCATTCTGGATGCGGGCATCCGGGCCGTTCACGACAATATGCGCAAGGCTGTCGGTGCGTTGCCTGCGGATACCGGTGCCGAAGCGGCCCTTCGGGCCGCAATCGGGGCGCATCTGCGCGCGCTTCTGGATGTCAGCGATTATTCCTCGGCCAATGTGCGCATTTTCGGGCAGGTTCCGCAGTCCGTCCGGGATGCCAATCTGCCCACGCGCCGCGCCTACGAGGCCGAATGGGACAGCCTGTTGTCCCGGCTTCAGCGGGATGGAGCGCTGAAACGAAACGTGGATATCCGCCGCCTGCGCCTGATGCTGATTGGCGCGCTGAACGCCACGCTGGAATGGTTCGACCCCGAACGTGGCAGTGCCGATGCCCTGTCACGCACCTATGCCGATGTGTTTCTGCACGGAATCTTGCAAGAAAAGGAAACCTGACAGATGGCACGACTTGAATCGGCAGTGCTCACATCATCAGCGACCTATGCCCGCAATCACGCGGCGCAAAGCGAGCGTGTCGAGACCCTGCGCGCGCGTATTGCCGAGGCCACGTCGGGCGGGCGGCCCGATATGGTCAAACGTCACCGCAAGCGCGGCAAGCTTCTGGTCCGCGAACGCATCGACCTGCTGGTCGATCCGGGCACTGCGTTCCTGGAACTGTCGTCGTTGGCGGCCCACGGACAATACGGCGGGGACGTACCCGGCGCCGGGATCGTCACGGGCATCGGCATTGTGCACGGCCTGCCCTGCGTGATCATCGCCAATGATGCCACGGTGAAAGGCGGATCATTCTACCACGAAACCGTCAAGAAGCATATCCGCGCGCAGGAGATCGCGGCGGAAAACCGGCTGCCCTGCCTCTATCTGGTGGATTGCGGCGGCGCCTATCTGCCGCAGCAGGACAGGGTCTTTCCCGATGCCCGCCATTTCGGCAATGCCTTCTATCGCCAGACCAACATGTCGGCCAGCGGCTTGCCGCAGATCTCGGCGGTGTTCGGCGGCTGCACGGCGGGCGGGGCCTATATTCCGGCGCTGTCGGACGAGGTCATCATGGTGCGCGGCAATGCGCGCATCCATCTGGGCGGACCCTCGATCGTCAAGGTTGCGATCAACGAAGAGGTCGATGGCGAGACGCTGGGCGGGGCCGAGATGCATTCGCGCGTGTCGGGTGTGTCCGACCATCTGGCCGAGGACGAGTTTCACGCGCTTGCACTGATGCGCGACATCGTTGCCGAACTGGGCCAGTCGCGCCCGATGCAGCCAGACGCGGCACCTGCACCGCCGGCGCATGATCCGGCGGAATTGCTTGGCGTCATCAGCGCCGACCGCAAGCAGCCCTATGACATGCGCGAGGTTCTGCTGCGCATGATCGACGCGGGCGCGTTCCGCGAATTCAAGCCCGGCTGGGGCGAGACGCTGGTCTGCGGCACGGCGCGCATCCACGGCTATCGCGTCGGCATTCTGGGCAATAACGGCGCGCTTCTGTCCGACAGCTCGCTCAAGGGCGCGCAATTCGTCTCGATGTGCGACCAGCGCAACATTCCTCTGCTGTTTCTGCACAACATCTCGGGCTTCATGGTCGGCACCGAGGCCGAGCGCGGCGGGATCGCCAAGAACAGCGCCAAGCTGGTCTATGCCATGTCGGTTGCCAAGGTTCCCCGGCTGTCTGTGATTCTGGGCGGCTCCTACGGTGCGGGCAATTACGGCATGTGCGGGCGCGGCTTTGCGCCGCGCTTTCTCTTTGCCTGGCCCACGGCCGAGCTGGCCACCATGTCGGCCGACATCGCCACGAACGTGATGCTGGAACTGCGCCGCGAAAAGGGCGGCGACCCGGACAGGATGCAGGCCGATCTGGCGCGGATCGAGGCCGAGGTGCGTGCGCAATACGGCGAACAGTCCGACCCCTATTATGCCACCTCGCGGCTGTGGGATGACGGGCTGATCGAACCTGCCCAGACCCGCGACATCCTGGGCCTGTGCCTGGCCATCGTCACATCGGTGCCCGAGCCCGGGCGCCACACGCCCGTCTTCAGAATGTGAGGCCACGAATGACACCGACCTACAAAACCATCCTTCTGGACATCGACGCCCGGGGCGTCGCCACGCTGACGCTCGACCGTCCCGACAAGCACAATGCGCTGAACGGCGAACTGATCGCCGAGCTTCACGATGCCGCCGAACGCCTGGCCGCAGACAGGGGCGTGCGCATCGTGGTCCTGACGGGCAGCGGCAAGAGCTTCTGCGCGGGCGGCGATTTCAACTGGTTCGCCTCGAACGTCGAGAAGACCCGCGCCGAACGTGTCGAGCAAAGCGCCACGCTGGCGCGGCTCCTGCGCCGGCTCGACACGCTGCCCAAGCCGCTGATCGGGCGGATCAACGGATCGGCCTATGGCGGTGGGGTCGGCATGATTTCAGTCTGCGACTATACCATCGGCACCGAAGGGGCGCGTTTCGGCCTGACCGAGGTGAAGCTGGGTCTGCTGCCCGCGAATATCTCGCCCTATGTCGTGGCGCGCATCGGCAAGGTGCATTCGCGCGAAACCATGCTGTCGGGGGCCCTGTTCGACGCCGTGCGCGCCGAACGGATCGGCCTGCTGACCGAGGTCGTCGCCCCGGACGCGCTCGATGCCGCGGTCGAACGGGTGGTGCGCGATCACCTTCAGGCAGCGCCGGGGGCCGTGGCCGACACCAAGGCGCTGATCGCCTATGTCGCCTCCCACGACCTTGAAACCAGCATGATCTACACCGCCGACCGACTGGCCGACGCCTGGGAAACCCCCGAGGGCATCGAAGGGATCAACAGTTTCCTTGGCAAGGGCGTGCCCTCATGGCGGGTGAAATGAACTTCGACCGAGTCCTGATCGCCAACCGGGGCGAGATTGCCCGGCGCATCCAGCGGGCCTGCCGCAAGCTGGGGCTGGAAAGCGTGGCGGTCTTTTCCGAAGCCGACCGCGATGCGCCCTTCGTGGCCGAGGCCGATGTCGCGGTCTGCATCGGCGGGGCCGCGCCCGCGGAAAGCTATCTGAACATCCCCGCCATCCTCGAGGCCGCGCGCGAGACAGGTGCCGGTGCGCTGCATCCGGGCTATGGCTTCCTGTCCGAAAACGCCGCTTTCGCGGCTGCGGTCGGGGCGGCAGGGCTGGTCTTCATCGGTCCCGATCCCGCCGCCATCACCCGGATGGGTTCCAAGATCGCGGCGAAATCTGCCGCTGAGGCGGCCGGCGTTCCCGTCCTCCCGGGCTATCGGGGTGCCGATCAGTCCGACGCGCGCCTGCTGGAGGAGGCCCGGGCGCTGGGCACGCCGTTCCTTGTCAAGGCAAGCGCCGGGGGCGGCGGGCGCGGGATGCGCCTTGTCACCGACCTGAGGAGCGCGGCAGAGGCCATCGCCGCCGCCCGGTCCGAGGCGCAAGGCGCCTTTGGCGACGCGGCGGTGTTTCTTGAACGCTATGCGCCGCGCGCCCGCCATGTCGAGGTGCAGGTTCTGGGCGACAGCCACGGCACCGTGCTGCATCTGGGCGACCGCGACTGCTCGCTTCAGCGCAATCACCAGAAGCTGATCGAGGAGGCCCCGGCCCCCGGCCTTCCGGACGCCTTGCGCGAGGACATGCGCAACGCCGCTGTGCGGCTGGCGCAGGCCATTGGCTACCGCTCTGCCGGAACCGTGGAATATCTCTATGACGCGGCCCGTGGCGAGTACTACTTCCTCGAGATGAATACCCGGTTGCAGGTGGAACACCCCGTGACCGAGGCAATCACCGGCATTGACCTTGTTGAATGGCAGTTGCGCATTGCACGGGGCGAACCGCTGACGCTCGCACAGGCCGATGTGCGGTTCGACGGGCACGCGATCGAAATCCGTATCGCAGCTGAGAACCCGGCCGAGAACTTCCGCCCCGAGACGGGACAGATCACACTTTGGGCTCCGCCTGCGGGCGTGCGGCTCGACAGCGGGGTCGAGGCCGGTTCGGTGGTCGGCCACCATTACGATTCCATGCTGGCCAAGCTGATAACCCATGCTCCCGACCGGGCACAGGCGATCCGCGAAAGCGTGGCCGCAATCAATCGCTTCGCCGTGGGCGGGGTGGGGGTGAACCTCGCCTTTCAGCGAGCCTTGCTGATGCATCCCGATTTCGGCGCGCTCCGGCATCATACCGCCGGGCTGGCCGATCTGTTCCCGGGCGGATGGACGCCCCCGGAACCCGATGCGCAAAGCCGCGCACTGGCGGCACTGGCCCTGCATCTCCATCTTGCGCCAAAGAACGGAAACACCCCGTGGCAAACGCTTGGCGCATGGCGACTGACCGCGCCCGCAGGTCGACCGGGGGAGGCGTATTATTGGGCCTCGGGCGATGCCGAACCGACCCACGTGGCGGGTGATACAACGCAACTGGCGGTGACACTGCCTGACGGCACATGCCGCGCCTTCGACGTGCCCGCTCTGGCCGCCAATCGTCTGACCGGGCGCATCGACGGCATTCCCCTGGTCCGCGCCGCCCATCTGCGCCGCGCCGGGAATAACTGGCAGGTGCATCTGTCCACCCCCGACGGCATGGCCATTTTCACCCTTGAAACGCTGGCAGACCGCCATCTGCAACGCGCCTCGGAACAGGCCGGGGGGGCAGACACGCTGCACGCCCCGATGCCTGGCGCGGTGGCCGAGCTGCGCGTCGCGCCCGGCGACCGGGTGGCGGCGGGCGACACGCTGGTGGTGCTTGAGGCGATGAAACTGCTGCAAAGCCTGACCGCCCCCGTTTCGGGCACCGTGGCCGAAATCTACTGCGCGCCCGGCGATACGGTCGCCGGGCAGGCCCCCCTTGTAAAACTTGACCCGGAGGAAACCCCATGACCAGACAAGACCAGATCAATGCGGCCACAAGCCCGTTCAACGAAGACCTGGAGTTGATCCGCGCGCAGTTGCGCCGGTTCATAGAAACCGAGGTAACGCCCAGGGCCGATGCCTGGGAACAGGACGGCATGGTGCCGCGCGACGTGCTGCGCCGGATGGGCGATCTGGGTGTGCTGGGCATGCGTTATGATCCGCAATATGGTGGCGCGGGGCTGGACGTGATGTCCAGCGTCATGCTCGCCGAAGAGGTGGGGCGTTCCACCTTCGGCGGCTTTTCGGCCACGGTTCTGGTGCATACCGACATGGCATCGCCGCATCTTGAAAACGCCGGCACGCCGGAACAGAAGGCGCGCTGGATGCCGTCGATCACCTCGGGCGAGAAGATCTCCGCCGTCGCGGTGACCGAACCCGGCGCCGGTTCCGACGTGGCGGGGATGCGCACGCGCGCCGTGCAGAGCGGATCGGACTGGGTGCTGAACGGCACCAAGATGTTCATCACCAACGGCGTGCATGGCGACATCTATTTCGTCGGTGCCAAGACCGACCCCGATGCCAAGGGTTCGCGCGGGATCACCATGTTCGTGGTCGAAAAGGGCACGCCGGGCTTCTCGGTCGGGCGGGCGCTGAACAAGACCGGCTGGCTGTGCTCGGACACGGCCGAACTGATCTTCGAGGATGTGCGCGTCCCCGCCGAGAACGTCCTGGGCGAGGTCAACCGGGGCTTCTATTCGGTGATGAAGAACTTCCAGAACGAACGGATCGTGCTGGGCGCGGTCGCTTGCGCCGAGGCGCAGGCCGCGCTGGACATGACGGTGGATTACGTCAAACAGCGCAAGGCTTTCGGCGGCGTCTTGTGGGACAAGCAGGCGATCCGCCAGCGCCTGGCCGATTGCCAGACCCGGATCGAGGCGGGGCGCCAGCTGGTCTATCATGCCGCGACGCTGGATGCGGCGGGGCGCGACTGCGTCAAGGAAGTCTCGATGGTCAAGGCCTATTGCGGCGAACTGGTGAACTCGGTGCTTTACGACTGTGTCCAGTTTCATGGCGGCATGGGTTACATGCGGGAAACGCCCGTGGAACGCATGTCGCGCGATGCCCGCGTTCAGGCCATCGGCGGCGGTGCGACCGAGGTCATGCTGGAGGAAGTCGCCAAGCGCATGTGAACCATAAATCTATCAACTCAATCAAATCCGATTTAGGGAAGCCTAACATGAATATGGAAAGCGCCGAGGCCTGGGCGCTCATCGCCCATGACCTGCCCCCTTGGAGTCCGCGTTTACAGGTTGGCTCTGTTCAGGGTTCGGTCCTCTTCTGACCGTTGGTGATACTCCCGCGGTGTGAGGCCGTCGAGGCTCGAGTGCGGGCGGTGATGGTTGTAGTCGTCGCGCCGTGCCACAATCAAATGGCGGGCATGGCGCGGGATCGGGAACAGGTGTCCGTTCAGGCACTCGTCCCGCAGGCGGGCATTGAAGCGCGCCAGGAAAGCCGTTCTGCATCGGCTTTCCTGGCGCGATGTAATGCCATTCGACCTGGCGATCCTCCTGCCTTCTGAGCATGGCGTTGCTGGTCAGCTCGGTGCCATAGCATGTCGGGAAGAGGGGCGGCCGACAGGTTGCGGCCGCGCGCGCAGCCCTCGGATAGCGCAGCGTGTGGCCATAACCGGGTGTCAGGTCTCAACAGTGGTTCTGCTGAACCACACTGCCGAGGAGACCGCCCATGCCCGCTGCCCATTGTGTCGCGCCGACCTTGCTGGTCGCCATCGACATTTCCAAGCATCGCCATTGTCGCTGACCACCATGCAGGGCAAGCCACGCATCTCGGCGATCCGGTCCAGTTCGCGGGCGACGCGGTGTCCCGACAGCGAAGTGTCGACCACGGTCGCCTGGCATTCGCGGCTGAAGTCGTCGATCACGCAGAGGATGCGGAACCGGCGACCATCCGACAGCGCGTCCGATAGGAAGTCGTGCGACCACCGTCGGTTCGGATCCTGTAACTGCTGGACGTAATCTCTTCATCGTCCGTCTCCTCGTTCGGAGAACAGGTTAAGGACTTTTCAGGGGTGCAGGTCACCCGGATTCGCCGCACCTCCCACCTCCTTGCAAAAGCCTGAAATCGTGCAGTCCATTTCGAATCAGACTCCAGGAAAGCCTCGCAGCCAACCCGTTCCAAGCATCACCACGCTGGTTGTGCCAAGACAACGATGCTGCGCAGTCAGCGTGATGACGCGGAGTCGGCATTGTTACCTCGACCCCGCCGCAGTTTCGAACCCCTTGGCCATCGCCCCCCGGAACAGGATATGTGCTGGCACATCTCGCTGTAAGGTCTATTTTGCCCGAGGCTCACAAACCGAATCTTGACATTGAAAGGGCTTGGGATGGTCTTTCTTCGAAGGCTGCTTTTGATACTCTCTTGCTGGGCCGTGGTGGTCCCGGTTGCCGCATCGGCGCAACAGAATCCTGTGCCGGTCACGGTCGTCACGGTCGAGCCTCAAGACATCACGCTCACGTCGCTGTTGCCGGGGCGCGTCGCCGCCTCTGCCGAGGCCGAGGTGCGCCCGCAGGTGAACGGCATCATAACCGAACGCCTGTTCGAGGAGGGCGCGGACGTGTCCGAGGGCGATCCGCTCTACCGGATCGACAGCGCCACCTACGAGGCAACGGTCCGCCAGGCCCGAGCCAGCGTCGCGCAGGCCGAGGCGCAGTTGCGCGCGGCAGAACGAGAGGCTCGGCGGCTGGTCGAGTTGCGTTCACGCAACGTGGCCAGCGAACAGGCGCTCGACGAGGCGGTTTCGGCCCGCGACAGCGCCGAGGCCGCCGTGGAACTGGCGCGGGCGCGGCTCAACTCCGCCGAGATCGAGCTTTCGCGCACCACGATCCGTGCGCGGCTCTCGGGGCGGATCGGCCTGTCGCAGACCTCTCAGGGCGTGCTTGTGACCGCCAGCCAGGCGCAGCCACTGGCTGTGATCCGCAAGATCAATCCGGTCTATGTGGACGTCACCCAATCCGCCGCCGACCTGCTGCGCTGGCGACGTGGCGAGACCGAGGAGGCGCTGCGCGGTGCCGATGCCACCGTGCGGCTCATCCTGGCGGATGGGTCGGATTACTCCGAGACCGGGCACCTCAAGGCCGCCGAGCCCAATGTCGATCCGCAGACCGGGGTGGTCACGCTGCGCATGCAGTTCGACAACCCCGACCTGCTGCTCCTGCCCGGCATGTATGTGCAGGTCGACATGCCCGTGGAGGTGGCCGAATCCGTCTATCTTGTCCCGCAGGAAGGCGTCGTGCGCGATCGGCGCGGGCGACCGAACGTCTGGGTGGTCACCGCCGAGAATGTGATCGAGGAACGCGCGATCAACATTCTGCAGGATCTTGGCAACCAATGGGTGGTCAGCGAGGGGTTGAACCCCGGTGATCGCATCGTCGTTTCGGGCTTTCAGAAAACCGCGCCGGGGGCAACCGTGACTCCCGAACCACGCAAAGAATAACTGGGCAAGGGACACGAAGACATGGCAAGTTTCTTCATCGACCGCCCGGTCTTTGCCTGGGTCATCTCGATCCTGATCATGGGCGTGGGCGTACTGGCGATCCGGCTCCTGCCGGTGGCGCAATATCCTGAAATCGCCCCGCCCTCGGTCACGGTGGCCGCCAACTATCCCGGTGCCTCTGCCGAGACGGTGGCCAATACCGTGACGCAGGTGATCGAACAGCAGATGACCGGGCTGGATGGGTTGCGCTACTTCTCGTCGCGCTCGACCTCGCAGGGCAATGCCGAGATCACGCTCACCTTCGAGACCGGCACCGATGCCGATATCGCCCAGGTGCAGGTGCAGAACAAGCTGGGCCAGGCCACGCCGCTCCTGCCAGAGATCGTCCAGCGTCAGGGCATCACGGTCGAGAAATCCTCGGCCGGGTTCCTGATGGTGGTCGGCATGATCTCGAGCGATGGATCGCTCGATCAGGTGGATCTGTCGGATTACATGTCGACCAACCTCGTGGACGAGCTGAGCCGGGTCGAGGGCGTCGGCTCGGTGCAGGTGTTCGGTTCGGAATACGCCATGCGTATCTGGCTCGATCCGTCCAAGCTGGCGGCGTTCGGCATGTCACCCTCGGAAGTCGTGGCCGCCGTCTCGGCACAGAATGCGCAAATCTCGGCGGGGGCGTTCGGCGCACGACCTGCGGTCGAGGGCCAGCAACTCAACGCCACGATCACCGCGCAATCGCTGCTGAGCACGCCCGAGGATTTTCGCCAGATCGTGCTGCGCGCCGAGACCGATGGCGGCCTCGTACTGCTCGACGATGTGGCCCGGGTCGAGATCGGCGCGCAGGACTATGCCACCACGGCGCGGTTCAACACCGACCCGGCGGCGGGCATGGCGATCACGCTGGCACCGGGGGCCAACGCGCTCGATACCGCGCGCGCGATCAAGGAACGGATGAAGGAGTTCGCCCGCTTCTTCCCCGAGGGCGTGGATTACGTGATCCCCTATGACACCACGCCGTTTGTCGAGATTTCGATCAAGGAGGTGGTCAAGACCCTGTTCGAGGCAATCGGGCTGGTGTTTCTGGTGATGCTGCTCTTCCTGCAGAACCTGCGCGCCACGCTCATACCGACGCTTGCCGTGCCGGTGGTTCTTCTGGGCACCTTCGGGGTGCTCGCCGCCGCCGGTTTCTCGATCAATACCCTGACCATGCTGGCGATGGTGCTGGCCATCGGTCTTCTGGTCGATGACGCCATCGTGGTGGTCGAAAACGTCGAGCGGATCATGGAGGAAGACGGCCTGCCGCCGCGCGAGGCCACGCATAAATCCATGGGCCAGATCACCGGCGCGCTCGTGGGCATCGCGATGGTGCTCTCGGCGGTGTTCGTGCCGATGGCGTTCTTTCCCGGCTCCACAGGCGTGATCTATCAGCAATTCGCGATCACCATCGTCTCGGCGATGGCGCTCTCGGTCGTGGTGGCGATCACGCTGACGCCCGCGCTCTGCGCCTCATTGCTGAAACCCAAGGGGCACGCACCGAAACGCGGCCCCTTTGCATGGTTCAACACCGGCTTCACCAAGCTGACCAACGGCTATACCGGCACAGTGCGCTGGTCGGTGCGCCGCCCGGTGCGGGTGTTAGTGGTCTATCTCGCCCTGGCCCTCGGCATGGCGCTGATGTTCCTGCGCACGCCCACGGGCTTTCTGCCCGAGGAGGATCAGGGCATTCTCTTTACCCTGATCCAGACCCCGACGGGCTCGACCGCCGAGCGCACGCTCGACGTGGTGAAACAGGTCGAGAATTACTACCTCGAACAGGAATCCGAGGTGGTCGAGTCGATTTTCGGCGTCGTCGGATTCAGCTTTGCGGGCAACGGTCAGAACATGGGCCTCGCCTTCGTGCAGCTCAAGGATTGGGACGAACGCCCGCGACCTGATCAAAGCGTGCAGGCCCTTGCGGGTCGCGCTTTTGGCGCGTTCAGCCAGATCCGCGACGCACAGGTGTTTCCGGTGGTGCCGCCCTCGGTGATCGAGTTGGGCAACGTCTCGGGGTTCGACTTCTACTTGCAGGCGCGAGGCGGGCAAAGTCATGCCGATCTGATGGCAGCGCGCAACCGGCTTCTGGGCATGGCCGCGCAAAGCGATCTCATCGCCTCCGCGCGGCCCAACGGGCTGGAGGACGCGGCACAGTTCAACCTCGACATCGACTGGCGCAAGGCGGGGGCGATGGGGCTGACCCCGATCGATGTCGGGGAGTTGCTGCAAATCGCCTGGGCGGGGACCTATGTGAACGATTTCCTCGATCAGGGCCGCATCAAGCGCGTCTATGTGCAGGGCGAGGCCGAGGCCCGCGCCACCCCAACCGATATCGAGAAATGGCGCGTGCGCAACGCCAGCGGCGGGCTGGTGCCGTTCTCGAATTTCGCCGAGGGCAACTGGGATTATGGCGCGCAGGGGCTCTATCGCTACAACAGCATACCGGCGGTGCAGGTGCAGGGCTCTCCCGCCCCCGGCGTCTCGACCGGCGAGGCGATGGCCGAGATGGAGCGGCTTGCCGCCGAACTCGGGCCCGACTTCGAGCTGGCCTGGACCGGGCTCTCGCTGGAAGAACGCGAGTCGGGCAATCAGGCACCGCTCCTTTATGCCCTGTCGCTGGCCGCCGTGTTCCTGTCGCTGGCCGCGCTTTATGAAAGCTGGTCGATTCCCTTCGCGGTCATGCTCGCCATGCCCATCGGTATCGTCGGCGCGCTCACCGGCGCATGGCTCGGCGGGTTCGAGAACGGGGTGTTCTTCCAGGTCGGCCTGCTCACCGTCGTCGGCCTGACGGGCAAGAACGCGATCCTGATCGTGGAGTTCGCTCGCGAACGCCACGAGGCGGGCGAGCGCGTGATCGAGGCGGTGGCAACGGCGGCGCGGCAACGCTTCCGCCCGATCATCATGACCTCGATGGCCTTCTCGCTCGGCGTGCTGCCGCTGGTGCTCAGTTCCGGCGCGGGCTCTGGCGGGCGCAACGCCATCGGCTCGGGCGTGCTCAGCGGCACAATCTCGGGCACGGTGCTGGGGGTCGTATTCGTGCCGCTCTTCTTCGTGATCGTGACCCGCCTCTTTCGCCTTAGGGGCGCTAAAGGGACATGAAAATGTGCCTGGCGCGTGGGCTTTGATCAGAGGGTGCTGAGGCTTATCCGATTTAGGATTACCATGAACCTCGATCCGTGCTTCCCTGTCTTTAGGACAGATATGGGAGTCGGAGAAGGGCAAGCCACTTCCTGTAGAGCTTCGTAAACCTGTTGTCGCGTTCCTTGAAGAAGGGTCGTTTCCAAATCCTTTCGCACTTTTGATCATGCGACGCCCGGCTCCTTTTTGGGTTTGCCCCGCGAATAGCGGGGTCATGTTCATGTATTTCCGGGTCGATCACTTGGTTCCGGCGATGAGACGACGGCGGGTTGCCGCCAGGTTGAGGCAGGATGTGCCGTCCGGAAAGGTGCCGCCCACCTTCGTGCGCGGCTGATCTCGCGGCCGAGGAAAGCATTGCCGCACCGTGCCGCCGTAAGGGGTAAGGAGGATCGGAAGAAGATACGGGGGGGGCTGTTGAAAAAGCCCCATACCTCTGATTCACTTTGCTTATCAGTTGTTGAGAGGTTGTTATGCTGGGGCGGAAGGAACGAGGCCAGTTGGAATTTTTCATCACCGGGTCGGATTGAGCAACCCGAGGTCCGGAAATTCTGCTGAGAGCGGATCAGGCATCCTGGCATTCCCACTTGATGTAGGCCTTGGTGTCCGAGGCCCGTTTTT
>MDTD01025361.1_pt1 | contig 17910 bp, 14 predicted proteins | sample 811221 | NCBI WGS metagenome assembly MDTD01 (sample SAMN05326646, study PRJNA326480) | marine metagenome | isolation source: seawater | place: Pacific Ocean: South West | collected 2011 | reverse complement strand
TGCTGGATATTGCCATGGAACTGGAACGAATTGCACTGGAAGATGAATATTTTGTAGAGCGCAAGTTGTACCCGAATGTGGATTTTTACTCTGGTATTATTATGCGCGCTATTGGCATCCCTACCAGTATGTTTACGGCCATTTTTGCCTTGAGCCGTACAGTGGGCTGGGTAAGCCACTGGGTTGAAATGATTGGAGAAGAACAGCAGAAAATTGGTCGTCCGCGTCAATTGTATGTTGGCCCGACTGAGCGGGATTATATTCCCATTAACAAACGCTAAACCTATATAAATAAAAGAAAAGCCGCTGAAAAAGCGGCTTTTTATTGCACTTGAATACTGCCAAAGCGCTCTAATTGTGCAAAGGTACGTTTGGGTAAATTAATGGTACGGTTCAGGTTAACCTTCACTTCGCCTAACTCCGGTACACGATAATGGAGCTTACAGTGAACATCGCCGGCTGGTTGTTCATCAATAATGGCTTTAATATCCTCAAGTTTGTCCAATTTATTTAAGCGAATGATTAACTGTTTGTGACGCAGGCATTCATCAAGATTTTGCATAGTTTCCACGTTCAAACGTAAACGCTCACCATCAATACGGGCATTGATGGTCATCATGACCGCTGTTCCGGTTTCCATAAGGTCTAAATAGCGTTCATATGCTTCTGGGAACAGGGCAATTTCATCTTGGCCTGTAGTATCGGACACAGTCACAAAGGCCATACGGTTACCGTTTTTGGTCTTCATTTCACGCTTACCGTGAATGATGCCAGCAATCCGTACCATGCCCCTCCCCTTGTCAGCCAGGTTAAACAGATTGGCGATAGATTCCACATCCTGGCTGGCCAGCTCTTTAGCGTAAGCCCGCAAGGGATGAGACGACAGGTAAAAACCAATAACTTTTTGTTCGTTATGGAGTTTTTCAAACATATCCCACTCATCATGCGGCGCAAGAGTTGGGCGGGCCAGGCCGCCACTGTCAGCCTCACCAAACAAGCCAATTTGGTCACTTTTTTTTTCTTCATTTATGGTCTGCATGTGACCCAGCAATGTCGTAATATTTTCCATTAAGAAGGCGCGGTTGGGCTCAATTGTATCAAAAGCACCAGAGCAAATAAGAGACTCCATTTGCTTTTTATTTAGCGTTCCGGATTCCTGCCTTTCTATAAAATCAAAAATATCTTTATAGGCGCCGTTACTGTCCCGCTCATGAATAATCGCGCGCATCGCTTCTTCTCCCGCGCCTTTTATGGCGGTCAGGGCAAAGCGAACAGCCTTATCATTTTCTACCTTAAATTTAATATCAGATTTATTGATATCCGGCGGTAAAAGCGGCACTTGCATCCGCTCTAAGTCACGTTTAAAGCGGATGAGTTTATCGGTATTATGACGGTCCAAACACATGGAAGCTGCCATGAATTCTAAAGGATAATTGGCCTTAAGGTAGGCAGTTTGCCAAGCTACAAAGGCGTAGGCAATAGTGTGGGCTTTGTTAAAGCCGTAACTGGCGAATTGTTCCATCAAGTCAAAAACCTTGTTGGACTCTTCCTCGCTGATGTTATGTTTTTCCTTAGCCCCCTCAATAAAAATCTGCCGTTGCTTGCGCATTTCTTCGGCTTTTTTCTTACCCATCGCGCGGCGTAACAGGTCGGCCTGGCCAAGGCTGTAACCAGCCATAACCTGGGCCATACGCATGACTTGTTCCTGATAGACAGGGACACCAAAGGTATCTTTAAGTTCTTCTTCCAATATCGGGTGCGGGTATTTTGCCTCCTGGCGGCCATGACGACATTCAATAAAGTCATCCGCCATGCCAGAGCCAAGCGGACCGGGGCGGTAAAGGGCAATGACATCCGAAAGGTACTGGAATTTATCCGGCTGAATACGTTTGAGGAAGTCCGTCATACCGGTTGATTCCACCTGAAACACGCCGACCGTATGGCCATCACGAAGCATTTGCAGGGTTGGTTCGTCATCTAAGGGTACCAGGTTGATATCAAACTCAATGCCTTTTTCTTTCAAAAAGTTCATACAGTACTGGATGACGGTTAAGGTTTTAAGCCCCAAAAAGTCAAACTTCATCAGGCCCGCTTCTTCGGCATCAAACATAGAAAACTGGGTGGCAGGCATGTCTGAGCGCGGATCTTTATAAAGCGCGCATACGTCTTCAATATTTCTGTCAGCAATAATCACACCCGCAGCGTGGGTTGAAGCGTGGCGGTAGGCCCCTTCCAACTGCATGGCGACATCCAGCAGCTGTTTAACTTCATCTTCCTGATTATATCGTTCTTCTAAACGCTCATCCTCTTCCAAAGCTTGAGCAATAGGAATAGAGGCCGGCCCTTCTGGAATAAACTGGCAAATTTGCCCCACCTGACCAAACGGCATTTGCAGTACACGGCCCACATCACGCAGACATGCACGGGCTTTAAGGGTACCGAAGGTGATAATCTGGCTAACACAGGCATCACCGTATTTTTTACGCACGTAGTCAATTACCTCATCACGGCGCTCCTGGCAAAAGTCCACATCAAAATCTGGCGGGCTGATGCGGTCCGGGTTCAAAAAACGCTCAAAGTAGAGTCCCCATGGAATAGGATCTACTTCCGTAATTTTAATGGCCCAGGCCACCAGTGACCCTGCGCCGGAACCACGCCCCGGCCCAACTGGAATATTCTGTTCTTTTGACCATTTAATAAAGTCAGAGGTAATAAGGAAGTAGCCGGGATAGTTCATGTTGTTAATGACATCCAGCTCATAGTCCAAACGTGCAAAATATTCGGTGCGGATTTTCTCTTTCTCTTCCGCGCTCATCTCATCAGTATAGACAGCGGTTGTTAAACGTTCCTCCAAACCTTCATAGGCTTGTTCTTTAAGCACATCATTAACTGATTTGTCTTCAGGTGTGTCCCACACCGGCATGAACATGGTGCCGGTGGGGATTGTGTAGGCGCAGCGTTTGGCAATGTTAACGGTGTTTTGGGTGGCTTCCGGCAGGTCTTTGAAAATCTCACACATTTCATCCTGCGTTTTAAAGTAGTGCTCCGGTGTAAAAGAGCGGCGCTGAGGGTCAGCCAGTGTTTTGCTGTCCTTAATGCACAACATCACATCAAAAGCTTCGGCCTGGTCTTTGTCCAAAAAGCGGCAGTCATTACTCGCCACCAGCGGAATATTTTGGTTATACGCGACATCCAACAGCACAGGTTCCAGCTGAATTTCTTGTTCCATACCATGACGTTGCAGCTCAATGTAAAGGTTATTTGTAAAGACTGACTCAAGGTCTTGGGTGAGCTGGTTTAACGCGCCTTTTCCTTTTTCACGAAATACCTTGCCGGCTAAACCTTCAACAGCATTGCCAGTGAGCGCAATAAGGCCCTCGCTATAATCTTTTAATCTCTCAAGTGAAATCTCCGGGTCATGGCCGTCGGGTGTTTCAAGGTAGGCAATAGATGAAATTTTTAAAAGGTTGCGCCAGCCTTTTTCATTTTTCACCAGTAAAGATATAAGGCCGGGGTCACCCATCCCATCAACCAATACACTAACCTGAGAGCCTAAAATGGGTTGCACCCCTTCCCCCGGCAGGTATTTGCAGACTTCCATAGCACCAAATAAGTTGTTGGTGTCGGCAATGCCAAGGGCGGGCATATTGTATTCTTTGGCGCGAACCGCCAGGTTTTTAACCGATGGGATCGCCTCCAGCAGAGAAAAACTGCTGTGAGTGTTGATATGAATAAATTTTGGCTCGGCACTCATACTTTGACCAGTTTACCCCCGGACATTTTAAAGACTTTGTCACAACGTTTCGCCATGGCTTCATTATGGGTAACCATCAATAGCGCCATTTTGTGCTCTTTCATCATCCGTTCAAAACTATTAAAAACCTTATCTGCCGTTTGCGGGTCAAGGTTACCAGTTGGTTCGTCTGCTAAAAGCAATTTGGGGCTGTTGACCATGGCGCGCGCCACAGCAACCCTTTGCTGCTCCCCACCGGAGAGTTCACCGGGGTAATGCGGCAGGCGGTTTTTCAGGCCCATTTCAATCAATATTTCCTGCGCACGAATTTTAGAGGATGCGCGATTACGATACATATCCAAAGGCATCATGACATTTTCCAGCGCGGTGAAATCCCGCATCAGGTGATGATGCTGGTAAATAAACCCCAACGCTTCATTACGTAATTTGGCTTTTTGACGGTCGGATATACCTTTTAAAGGTCGTCCGGCCACCAGCACTTCACCAGAAGTGGGGGCATCCAGCGCACCGGCAATATGCAGCAAAGTGCTTTTGCCGGAACCGCTTTGGCCAAGAATGGCAACCCGCTCGCCTTCTTTAACAACTAAATCCACACCGTTGAGCACATGAATGCGCCCAGCCGGGGTTTGGTAGTGCTTTTTAACATTGCGGAGTTCCAAAACGTTACTCATTACGCAGCACCTCCACCGGTTCCACACGTGTTGCCCGCCACGCCGGGTACAGGCTGGCAATAACCGTTAAGGCTAAACTGATAGCCATCACCCAGGCAATATCACTGATAACCAGGCGCGCAGGCAGGCTATCCAAAAAGTACACTTCACCAGAAAACAGTTGTGTACCGCTAACTTGTTCTAAGAAGGTTACAATTGATTGTAAATTCCAGATAATTAATAAACCTAAAACAAGACCGCCAAGGGTTCCAATACCGCCCAGCATCAAGCCATTACCAAAAAACATTTTCATCACCCCGCCGCGGGTCGCGCCGTATGTACGCAATATGGCAATGTCCCCGGCTTTGTCGTTTACCAGCATAATTTGGCCGGTGATAATATTAAATGCCGCTACCACCACAATAAGCGCCAAAATAATAAACATGGTGACTTTTTCAACCTGCAAGGCCTGGAAGAACTGGCGGTTGCTATCCACCCATGTTTGTACAAAGGCTTTAGGCGGTACCAGATTTTGCACATAAGACTTCAAGCTTTGTACATCCCCCGGTTCGGTTACTTTTAATTCAATAGCGGAGATATTTTCACCTGTACCGAAAAAGTTCTGCGCGTCCCGAATAGGCATAAAGACAAAGGCGTTGTCATATTGGTACATACCAACTTCAAACACACCAGCCACAAAAGCCTGCCGCATGCGGGGAATAAAACCCATAATGGTTTGCGTCCCGCGCGGTGACAGCAATGTAATACCGCTGCCGACCCCTACCCCCAACTGGTTAGCCAGACCAGCGCCAATAATCACCTCCCCTTTGTTAAAGCTGGCGACCTCACCCACAACGAGGTTATCCGACAAAACTTTTGGAAGCTGTTGCACACCGCGAATAACAGCACCGCTGGAGTTTCCGCTGGCTACCATCATCGCTTGCCCGCTTACATATGGGTCAGCCTGGGTAATGTTCGGGTCTTTTATAAGGCTGCCGGCAAGGTTTTGGCCTTCATCCAGACTCAAGCTGTTTTGGGTAACCACCATATGGCCGCCCATGCCTAAAATACGGTCAAGGAGTTCTTCCCTAAAGCCTGCCATTACCGACATCACCACAATTAAAGCCGCGACACCCAGCATAATACCCAGTACGGAAAACCCCGTTACCAACGATAAAAAACCGCGGCGGGCGCGCAGGTAACGGAAGATGACTTTACGTTGAAAAGACATCCCGCCTCCTTAGCTGGCTTTGGCTTTTGGGGCTGTTAAACCCTCTGGCAGGGTGCCGAAAGGCAACTCCAGTTTCTCACCAGTTTTGCGGTTTTTCCATTCGGCTTTGCCATCTTTTAAACCGCGCGGCCCAATGGTGCATTGCCATGGCAGGCCGATCAGGTCCATGTTGCCAAATTTTGCGCCAGCAGGAACGTCACGGTCGTCGTATAGTACTTCAAACCCTTGTGTGGACAAGGTGTTGTAAAGTTCATCCGCTTTTTGGGTGCAGGCTTCATCGCTAAAGCGCAGGTTAATTAGGCCAATCGTGTACGGCGCAATCGGCTCTGGCCATATAATCCCATTGTCATCGTTGTTTTGTTCAATAGCAGCCGCCACTACACGAGATACACCAATACCATAACAGCCCATAGCCGCAAAGGTACTGCCGCCATCTTTCAGGGCAATTTCGGCCCCCATGGGTTTGGAGTATGTCTCACCTAAATAGAAAATATGCCCCACCTCAATGCCGCGTTTGGTTTGCAGGCGGCTTTCAGGGATATCACAACTTTGGGCGTCATGCTTTTCTATATTAACAGCGTACTCACCTTGTGTATCAAAAATTAACTCGTCTTCGCCTGTGTCGGCTAATACGTGGAATTCATGGCTGTGGTTGCCGCCAATGTTGCCACTGTCTGCCACGACCATGCGATAGTCCAGCCCCAAACGGCTGAATATACGATTATAGGCGGCTTTCATGTTTTCATAGGATTTTAGTGCCGCGTCTTTGTCTACATCAAAAGAATAACAGTCTTTCATCATAAATTCTCGGCCGCGCATCAGGCCAAAACGTGGACGAATTTCATCACGGAATTTAGTTTGAATCTGGTATAGCGCTAACGGCAAATCCCGGTAGCTTTGCACGTTATTACGGAATAAGTCGGTAATAACTTCTTCATGTGTGGGCCCAAGGCAGCAATCCACGCCATGGCGGTCTTTTAAACGCAAAAGTTCGGCATCGTATTTGTCCCAACGTCCGGTTTCTTGCCACAGTTCGGCAGGTTGAACCATAGGCATAAAAACCTCTTGCGCCCCGGCACGGTCCATTTCTTCCCGTACGATGGTTTCCACCTTTTTTAACACCCTTAAACCCAATGGCAGCCAGTTGTAAACACCGCTGGTGACTTGGCGGATCATCCCCGCACGCACCATAAGTTTATGCGAGATGACCGATGCTTCTTTTGGGTCATCTTTTAACGTGGGTAAAAAATAGTTGCTCAGCCGCATATGTATATTTGCCTTTGGTGTGAATACTAAACCTGCACCGATTATAACCAAGAATAACCCTGCCGCAAGGATTGTAACAAAAATTCGTTGACATATGAGGCATTAAATATAATATTCATCCCCGAACGCCTGTGGCGGTGTAGCTCAGTCGGTAGAGCGGAGGAATCATAATCCTTGTGTCGGGAGTTCGAGCCTCTCCACCGCCACCATTTCTAATCTCATAGATATTTTAGTAACAAGAACTCGGAAAAGGACTTTAAAGCCGTAGACAGTAGGCTGAGCTTTATCTGATTAATAGCAATTCTGGTCAACACTGCATCCACCGCAGGACCATGACCACTCACCAGGGGCTTCGCAGACAAAGTTACCGGTGCATGTGTAAAAGTCTACGCAGTAACGGCCACCCTCACGGTATTCGCCGCTATCAAAGCGAACAGTATCGGTATAGCGCTCACCAATTTCACCATACGGTGCATTAATATAGTATCTGGCAGGTGATGTACCGCAGAAGATCATGCCACTTCCATAAGGGTCATATGTACCAACTGGCTCACATCCACAATCACCAGTGTTACACTCACGGCTATCATCCGGGCGATTAAGCGGGTTACACATACTGTCAGCAACTACTTCACCAGTTTGTTCAGCAATACAGCGGACAACTCGGGACTGCATACATGAGGAATTACAGCTGCCCCACATGCCGACATCCCACACATACGTTAACTCACATATCCCCGCCGTGGATGACATGGTCCATACACCTTCATTACAGGTATAGGTAACTGTACGGCTGTAACCTTCATTTATAACCACTTCCTCACCACTTGGGGTAAAGGCAATAACTCGTGGTTCATCGCAAATTTCTACGGTGGTTTCTTCACAATCGTTGGAGGGTTCTTCTTCACCACACTCTACCCAATAAAAACGGGCGGAAATATCACCACATGGGTCAGTGGGGGTACCAAGGCGCTCACCACAGTCCAAACCGGCACGGGCCAGAATATCGCCAAAAACAGCACTGTGTCCGGCGCCCTCTTCTGAAATTCTATCGTGCCAGGCGCAGGCGCCATCAGGGTCATAATCGGGGGAGTCTTCTTCTGATAAGGCCATAACCAACATACTCATGGCGGCTATATCACCGCTTGCAGCTTGGGCTCTAAGGGTTTCCAAGTCCTGTGAAAGGCCAAACATAGACGGATCGTACTCCCCTTCCTGCGCCCAAGGCGAAACGCTCAGCATAACAGTCAGCACAACAGTAAGTAAAAACCGGTACATTACAACCCATGTTTATTCAATAAATACCACACTCTAGTATATATCATATGGTGGTTTTGCAAAGGGTTTTCAAGTTTTTGGCTGGAATAGCTATTGCTAAAGGCTTTGACAGGCTGGCTTATATACACAATAATACGGGCAAATTTTATTTTTTAAAGCGAATTAAAGCCGAGGTTTGTTATGAAAGTAGTCATTTTTGCTGGTGGATTGGGCACACGCCTTTCTGAAGAAACAGATGTACGTCCAAAACCAATGGTAGAAATTGATGGCCACCCCATTTTGTGGCACATCATGAAAATATACTCCCATTACGGCTTAAATGATTTTGTTATTTGCTGTGGCTACAAAGGACACATGATTAAAGACTACTTCGCAAATTACTTCACCCGCACATCTGATGTTTCCTTTGATTTTAGAAATGGTGAGAGCACTACCACCTACCACCGACCCCCGCGTGAAAAATGGCGTGTCACATTGGTGGATACGGGCCTTAAAACCCAAACAGGTGGACGTATTCAACGTGTGAAGGACTATGTGGGTGATGAAGACTTCTGCCTGACCTATGGTGATGGCCTGGCGGATGTAGATATTTCCAAACTGATTGAGTTTCATAAATCTCATAACAAAGTGGCCACCGTAACAGCGGTTCAACCGGCCGGGCGTTTTGGATCGTTAGATATTCAAAATGAAACCGTCAATCATTTTATTGAAAAACCATTGGGTGACGGCGGCTGGATTAATGGCGGCTTTTTTGTCCTCTCCCCCAAAGTGTTTGACTTCATCCCTCAAAAAGCGGATGAAATTATGTGGGAAGACGACCCCATGCGCAACCTGGCTGACAGCGGCAACCTGAAAGCCTTTAAACACACTGGCTTTTGGCATGCGATGGATACCCTGCGGGAGAAAAACAAGCTGGAACAAATGTGCGTGGAAAACGAGGCACCATGGATGGCATGGCACCCGGCGCGCCAGGGAAAAAAGCTTAAATCAGCCTAAGGAATATGGCCGTGTTCGTTCAGCCTGAGTTTTGGAAAGGTAAAAAGGTTTTTATTACCGGCCACACCGGCTTTAAAGGTAGTTGGTTAACCCTATGGCTTAAAAATATGGGCGCGGAGGTCACCGGCTTTGCCTTACCTTTAAGTGAAGACAACCACCTTTTTAATAGTCTGGGTTTGAAAGATGATATCACTCATATTGAAAATGATGTCCGTGATTTAGAAAGCCTGCAAACTGCCGTACAAAAAGCCCAGCCAGATATTGCCCTGCATTTGGCCGCGCAGCCTATTGTACGGGAATCGTACACCAGCCCGGTAGAAACCATTGAAATCAATACCATGGGCACGGCCCATTTTTTAGAGGCAGTACGCCATACACCTTCAATTCAGGCGGTTCTGGTTGTTACATCTGATAAATGTTATGAAAATAAAGAGTGGGTCTGGCCTTATCGAGAAAATGATGCCTTGGGCGGACATGATCCCTACAGTGCATCCAAAGCCTGTGCAGAATTATTAACAGCGAGTTACCGTAACTCCTTTTTTGCTGAAAGCACACCAGTTGCTGTGGCAAGTGCCCGCGCCGGTAATGTGATTGGTGGCGGTGATTTTTCAGCTGATCGTATTGTGCCGGATATTATCCGTGCCGCCCAATATGGTAAAAATGTGGAAATCCGCAATCCATCCTCGACCCGGCCGTGGCAACATGTGATGGAGTGTCTGTCTGGGTATATTTGTTTGGCTGAAAAGCTATGTGAAGATGGTGAGCATGCCGCGCAAGCCTGGAATTTTGGCCCGGACCCGCAAAGTACCAAGAGCGTAAAAGACTTAACGGAAGTGCTGTTAAGGCACATTGACAATGTTAACGCCCAGTACGGTACAATTAAGGCAGGCCCGCATGAAGCTGGTTTGTTAACGTTGGATTCCAGCAAAGCCAAAGCGGAACTCAATTGGCACCCTTCCCTATCCTTTGAAGAAACAATTGACTGGACCGCCCAGTGGTACAAACGTGTAACTTTACAAGGCGAAGATGCCCGTAACGTTACAACGCAGCAAATTAATGACTTTATGCAGAAGGTGGCTTCACCACAAACCTTCCCCAAAGAGGCAATCGCATAAAAAAATGGCGGCCCGAAGGCCGCCGCCGTTATCAGTTCAAAGTGGAAAATACCTGTGCCAGGTGCTCCCTTTCCACGGGTTTACCACCGCTCAGGGCTTCACTCATAAAGCCCATGGGCACAACAGCTTCCACCTCCTCAGCCGTCAACGCTTCCCAGCGCTGGACTTCTTTGCTGGGCGGTTGGGAGAGGATACGTTGGGCCGTATCGTAATCCACAACCCCCGCAAAGAGGACCGACAGATAGCTGTAGCTTTTGTGCCAGGGCGTTTCCCGCTCGAATTGAGGATGAATAGCCAGTAGACGAACATCCTGCAGGGTAGAAGGAGCGCAGTGCGTTTCTTCCACATATTCGCGGTACATGGCGTCTTCCGGCGTTTCACCTTTGTGGCTGAACCCGCCGCAAAGCGAAAGGAGGCCTTCGGCTTCACTGCCGTTGCCTTCATGGCTGCCACGCCGCTGAAGAATCGTCTTCCAGGTACCATCACAGTCTTGGAAGAAGATGTAAACGCCAGCGCTCATCCCATATTTGTGTTCGCGGTCAAAGTTGGTTTCCCCAGCCCGGTACGGCGAGCCGAACAGGTGCTCAATCAACTCACAAACCAACTGGTAAGCCGGGTCGTTGGGGTCGATTTGCACACGGTCGGTTTTGCCGTCACGCTGCAGAACGAAAGGCTCAAGTTTCTTGAGGAGGTCATGCATAAAGGCTCCTTAGTGCATGCGGAAAAGTAAGGTAAGATATACTTGTATTATGTGACGAAAAGGTACTTTTTCAAGCCTAAGATTGGTTTTTAAGAACCTCTTGTGAGATGTATTCAGCAAATGCCGCTTGGTCTTCATCGCTTTGGGCTGGCAGGCGCTTACCTTGTTCAGCCAGCTTGGGGGCATACAAGTCAACCAGCATATTTTCTAAACGAATACCGGTAATAATTGAAATTTGTTCCTCAATAGCCTCATCCAACAGATCTTGCGCATGAGAGCAAAATTCAATAGCTGCCAACGTATTCGGCAAAGATGTAGGCCATTCAGGCGTATTCTCAGGATGGTTAATTTGCCCTAAAAACGCATTAAATGAAGCAGTTAACGGCCGTTCACCCCGCCAGCTGTTTTGTTGTTTATAATCATGAATAGTGATGGTACCCGGCTCAGGTGAAAAATCTAAACGCGCTTCATCGTTTATACTTATATGGCGCTCTCTTTTTTGGGCGCGGCGGTGTAACGACAGCAAGATGCGTGATTTGCCGCATGTCGCGTGCACTTCAACACGTGTATTTTCGTGGTAAATAACTTTTTCCACGTCTATATTTTTAGCATTCTCTTGCCCCAACAAGACAGCCAGTATTGACCAGCAATGAGAGCCATGGTCATGCATGAGCGGCGTATAAACATCACTATACTTTACTTCCCCTGCCCGTTCTTCTTTAAACGGGTCATGCCAGATAATTTCAATGGATTCAGGCGTGATTTCATTCTGTTGTAGCAGGGTGTTGAAGTCTTGCAGGTAACTGGCATAGATAAACTCCATGTTCACCCCAACAGGCACACTCTGTTCAGCAGCTAAATCACACAGGACTTTAGCTTGTTTAGCATTATAGCAGGCAGGCTTTTCCACCAACACGGGCTTATTGTGGTTGAGAATTTTTTGGCAAAAGTCAAAATGGGTGTGGCTGGCTGTGGCGATAATGGTCGCTTGTACATCTGCTGTCAGAACATCCTCAAAAGACTCTGTCAGCGTTACTCCCACATAAGCAGGGTTGCTCTTTAACCAGTCCTGATTTTGCTTGAAACCGTGTTGGCTAAACCAAACTACTGGCACATTTTGGCCATACAAAACCTGTAGCCAGGTTCTACTCCAGCGGCCACCACCGATAAGCGCAATGGGCTTCATACAAGCCTGTCCGTCAGTCGATAATTTCGACTTTGGGCATTGGCATAATGAACTTGGATTTTAACCCACGCTCACGCAGTTGCTCCATAATCGGTTCAGCATAGTGCCAAGCCAGCAGAATGACATAGTCCGGCTGTTCATCAATCAAACGCTGGTTGTTTACAATAGGAATATGTTTGCCCGGTAAGTATTGACCAAGCTTTAAGGAATGCGGTTGTTCAGCGATGTACGGGATCAAATCCGGCCCTATACCGGCAAAATTCAGCAAGGTGGATGAACGGCCTGGGCAGGAGTTGGCCACTACGGAGTGCCCTTTACCTTTCAGGTCTAAAATCAAAGACAACAGCTCATTTTTAAGAGCAATAGACTTTTCGCGGAAACCGGCGTAATACTCTGACGTATTAATGCCCAGTGCCAGCTCTTCATCCAGCATAGCCTGAACGGAAGGCAGTGCCTCCTTACCCTTGCCTTTGGCGACATACACACGGATGTTTCCACCGTAACGGCTGACCTTCTTAGCATCCACCACGGTAAAGTCGTAATAGCTGAACAGCTTCACCAAAGAATGTAAAGAATATGTGCGCAAATGCTCATGATAGACCGTGTCAAACTGCATGCGGTCCGTAATGGCGGTCAGGTAGTGGTTTTCCAAGCAGAAATAGCCGTCATCATCCAGCATAATTTCCAGCCCTTCAATCACATCGCCCATGGTGGCCATGTGGGCAAATACATTGGTAGCAGTAGCAATTTTGACCTTGCCTTTTTCAGACACAATGCGGCGGGCCACCTCTTGGTTAAACGGAGAGTGAATGGTCGGGATGCCGTCTTTGTTCGCCAGCTCAGCGATGTTGGTGGGCTCAATACCCAATACATCCATGCCTTTGTTTTTAAAACCTTTCAAAAGAGTACCGTCGTTGGAGCCAATATCTGTAATCAGGCTACCTTCAGCAATATTCAAATCGGCGATAATGTCTTCAGCCATTTTATGCTGGTATGTAACCAGCTCTTTAGTCACACCACTTTTGTATGGGTAGTTCTGATGATAAACCACCTCACCGGGCACTACATAATCAATCTGGTTCAGGGTGCATTCTTTACACCATACCTGACGCAACGGGTAAAATGTCTCTGGCTGGTCCAGTCCTTCTTCTGAAACCAGAGAGTCACACAATGGCTGGTGGCCAAGGTCAATAATGGTTTCTAAATCTGATGAGCCGCACACCTGGCAGTTTTTGATAGGGCCAGGTTCCAGGTTATGATTTGGACGGCCGGAATTCGGCACAACGGACAAGGCAGCGTCAGACATCTTTTAATCTCCAGATATGTTATTTTTTATAAGGCTAAAACTTTATATGCCAGCGGCGGTTAGCTGTCAACGTTTCGGCCAAAAAATGCTTGTGTTTTTCATGGGCATTTATAATAGTTTGTCCATGAAGATAAAAATAAACACACTTTTAGAACACCTGTCCTCTCATAAGCTTTCTTTTTCAGCTTTGCTTGTCGCGGTATTTATGCTGGCGGTTTACCTGCGCCCGGAGGGGCCGACCTTCAGTATCGGCTATATGGAGTTCATGAACGGCTGGTACGGCTTTATCGAAAATACAGGCGGTTTTTTCCAAGCTTTAAAAACCCCTTTTGCCGCCGGTTTTGAAAAAATAGATATGATTCTATCCCCTTTTAACTTAGGGGTATGGATATACTTGAGCGCTGGCCCATTTTGGGGACACCTTATTAATGAATTTCTTATCCGCTTAATTGCCTTTTGGGGGATGGCTTTACTTTTAAAGCGCCATGTTACACCACAGGCACCCAATAGCATTATTTATGGTAGTGCGGCTATTTTTGCCTGCATGCCTTTTTATGTGGGCATGTTTGCCAGCATTGCTGGCGGGCCGTTTTTTATCCATGCGTTTTTGAACATTATTAAACAAAAAAGCAATCGTCATGACTGGTTGATTATGGCGGTCTACCCACTATATTCCTTTGTTTTATATGCGTATATTCATTTTGTGGCGCTGGGGGTTATTTATATTTTTAACACCATTAAAATGCGCAAAATAGATTGGCAACCAGTTGGGGCAATGGCGCTTTCCACCCTTGTGTCTGTTTTGACCATTCTCCCCTTGGCTTTTCGGAGCATTTTCCGTGAAGGGTTTGTATCCCAACGGGAAGAAGGCAACCTGCTCGCTATGATTGAAGCCGGTATAACTGGGCACCAGTCGATTATAGAGGCAGTTATTTATACCTTTAAACAAGTGTTATTGAGTCAATATACTGAGCTCAGCTATCATGCCGGTATTCTCCCCATTGTTGCCGGAGTGGCCTTGCTGGCTGTGTTGCCCAAAATGGATCGCCGAACATTTTGGTTGGCTATTGTTTTGGGAGGAACACTTTTAGGTGGCATTTTCTTTAACCGTTTATGGCAGACTGTGGATTTTCAATTATGGTTGGCCCAAGTCGACAACCCGGTTGTGCATATCATCCAATGGAATCGCACCCAGCAGATGACCGCTTGGTTAATGGTGGTATTGTTTGCTTTGGGGCTAACCATATTTAATAAAGTTTACAATAAAAAAAACCCCTATCTTGGGCACGGCATCTTAGTCCTTGTTATTATTCAGGTAGGTATTCTGTTTTACTACCACCCCAGTATGATGGGGCAAAGGAATGGCAAGCGTAGCATCCCAAGCTATCAGGCTTTTAATGCCAGCGTGGTGTTTGACCAAATCGCTCAGGATATTGGCAAAGACAAAAGCACCTATAAAGTTGGTGCTTTTGGGTTGCCCGTGGCGGCGGTGATGCATAACGGGTTTTATACGGTTGATTTCTTTTCTTACAATTATGACTTAAACTATAAGCACAAGTTCCGCAAAGTTATCGCTAAAGAACTGGAGAAAGACGACAAACTCAAAGCCAACTACGACCATTGGGGCCAGCGCGTTTTCTTATTCAGCTCTGAGTTGGGCCAAAGCCCGCGCATCACAAAAGATGACCAACCACAAAAGGTTAAGAATTTGGCTTTAGATATAGAAGCTTTTAAAAACCTTGGCGGGGAGTATATCTTCAGCGCTGTGGATATTCAGAACGCTGCCGACATTGGTTTAAAGTATATTCAAACCTACACATCCCCCACATCGGCGTGGAAGATAAGGGTGTATAAGGCTCTTTAAGCGCCTTTCGTTGCCTGCATAACATATTGCGCACCCAGTGGCAGCTTGGTTAAGCAATTTTCCACCATACGGAACACTTTATGGTCAACCGGGAAAAACAAAATAAAGGTGATTTTGGGTATATTTAGCCCAGCTTCCGCCATGTGATGTTTTAAGACCTTCGGCTTAAGTAACACTGCATTCTCATCCAACGGGCAAGTATTCACAATATGGACGGTTACAGGATTGTAGGGGTTGTGTTCATACACCAATAATATGCCACCGGGCTTGAGCACCCGTTTCATCTCTTTTACAAAGTTTGTCCACTCCTCAGGTGGCACATGGTGCATCACGCAAATAGTAAAGACCACATCAAAACTGTTATCTTCAAAGGGCAAGCGCTGCCCGTCATAACTTTGATAAGCTACATCTTTATTGGCTTTTTTAGCTTCTTCAATCACCTCACCAGCCACATCTACCCCTTGCAGGTTGATGGGGTTATGATTTTGGTTAAGCAGATAAGGGTGAATTAAACCATGCCCGCAACCCACATCCAGAACATCTACCGGTTCCCCCTGTTCATGTTTCTCACGCATAACACCCAACAGGTGTTCAGCTTTGACTTTAGTATAAAAGTCGTGGGATTGGCCAGCAAATGAGAGCGATTCATCAATACGGCTGCTGTAATCATCTTTATATACGTCAAATTCAGGCTTCTGGTTCGGTTCCATTGAGTCTATTCTTTGTTCAGGTTCAGGCTTTTTTGCACCACGGTAATCGGATTTTGTCGCAATTGCAGGTGAATACGGCTGATGTATTCGCCAATAATACCCAAGAAGACCGCATTCAAGCTAATCCCCATCAGCTCCAAAATCACGGTGGTAGCAAAACCGGTGGGCATATCTACATCAAAAATCAATCGACTTAAAAAGTATCCAATTGCCAGTAAAAAGGTAATGCCTGCCACCAAAAAACCAAAAATAGAGGCCAACCGCAACGGCAAGGTGGAATGGCTGGCAATTCCATCCACAGCCAGGCCAATCAGCCTTAATATAGGAAATTTGCTCACCCCATGTTGGCGCTGTTGGCGCAAATACGGAAAACTCGCTTGGTTACTGGACAAGGAGGAAATAAGCCCGCGTACATAAGGCGTAGCATCATGCAGGTGACGCAACTGGTCTAAAATGCTTTTGTCGACAAGGCGAAAATCACCGCCGTCAACCACCAGGTTATCTTCAGATATATGTGCCAGCAGGCGGTAGAAACCTTTTCGCAGAGCCAATAACCAGCGTGGTTCTTCCCGCTTTTCACGCTTGCCGACCACCACATCATGCCCCTGTTCCCACAGTTCAATAAATTGTGGGAAAATCTTGTAAATCGCAGTCCATTTGAATGGCCGCGTCACCGCTGGCCAGACGGTAGCCGGTCAGCACCGATTTATTAAAGCCAAAGTTGCGGGTAAAGCGCACGGCTTTTACATTTTTGTGCGTTTTCGCCAGCTTGGAAATTTCTTCAAATGTTTTGTCTTCGCTGTGATTGTCGGTAAAAACCACCTCAAAGTCATAGGCCTTCAGGCTGCTATCAAATACGTTCTTTACGGCTTTAAATGCCGCAGCGACGTTTTCTTCCTCGTTATAACAAGGGATAATAACAGAAATGAGTTTTTTATCTTTTTGCGGCATCGTATCCGGCTATCTCATAATTAAAATTTTCAGTCTTAACCGCAGCTAACAGTGCTTATGGAAAGTAAACGACGGGGGTGGTTTTGTCAATAATCACGTAGCAAGCTCCCTGCCCATAAAAGCCTAAAAAAACCTTGATTGCGCAGCCTTAATTGTGCATTATGCCCTTCCTGTCATCTTTTGCGGATGGGTGGCCGAGTGGTTTAAGGCGCACGCCTGGAAAGCGTGTTGACGGAAACGTCTCGCAGGTTCGAATCCTGTCCCATCCGCCAGTTATAAAAAAAAGCCCTGTATGGGCTTATTTTTATAAGTTTGTAGGTGTGTTGGGTGAGAACCTGCCCAAGTGGCGCAGCCACGCAGATTTGATCCGAGGCGCTATAGCGCCGACAAGCCAAGCGAAGCGCCGGCAATCCTGTCCCATCCGCCACGTTTTACAGTTGCCGTCACGACATGAAATTTCGCAAAGGCAGAAAATATGCTGGGAGCATATTTTGAGGTAAAACGCCGTAGACTTACCTTTAGGTTAGTCGGAGGATGAAAGCCCTGTATGGGCTTATTTTTATATCCCACCCAAACCCATAAAATTTGACTTTTGACCCATCTATGGCTATATATAAGGTGTAGTTCTTTGACAAATGAATATGGGGGTGCTTCTGGTTTCGACGGAATTGGAAAGCGCCGAGGAGCATGCCGAGGGGTGATTCGTCCCGCGTTAAAAAACGGTCAAAACTATAGTTGCAAACGACAACTACGCTCTAGCTGCCTAAATAGCGCAGCTTCCGTCTTTCAAACTCTCTTCCACCGGAGTTTTTTAGACGGTCATTCCAGGTGGAATAGGTCAAGCGCTGTTTGCGCGCGTAGCCGAAGTTTTTAGCAAACTCGCCTGTGTTTTGGTTGTTTCCG